>OJJD01000382.1_pt1 | contig 23073 bp, 22 predicted proteins | sample 1596011 | NCBI WGS metagenome assembly OJJD01 (sample SAMEA4350113, study PRJEB24818) | metagenome | biome: human; feature: gut; material: faeces | place: Denmark | collected 2013-09 | reverse complement strand
CGGACGCCAATGGAAACGTTACTTGATGGAAAGCGCATCTGGGCCGAGAAAAATTTAAGCCAGATGTAATCTGACAGATACCTGTATAAATAACCGGTAACTGTCAGATCAGGTCTGAGCTAATACATTTGAGCTTAGGTGCCGCTTACTCAAACTCTGACCGTACCAATTCTCAAGTAGCTCTTGGCGGGTATCACTACAATGAATACAGCAAATTTGCTGGTGGTGATACAGCTGAAGCATGGACATTTGGTGCAAAATACGACGCCAACAATGTTTATCTTGCAATGATGTATGCTGAAACCCGCAATATGACACCATATGGTAATGTGGGTATCGCAAATAAAACCCAGAACTTTGAAGCTGTAGCACAGTATCAGTTCGATTTTGGTCTGCGCCCATCTCTTGCATATGTTTATTCAAAAGGCAAAGACCTCGGCGGTAACGACTATAACAACAATGGTCATCAAGAGTATGTTGATCAGGATCTGGTCAACTATGTTGAAATTGGAGCGACCTACTATTTCAATAAGAACTTCTCAACATATGTTGACTATAAAATAAACTTGTTGGATAAAGATGACGATTTCTATGACAACAATGGCATCGCAACAGATGACGTTGTTGGTGTGGGCTTAGTCTACCAGTTCTAATCAGCCAACGTGCTGCGGCGTGTTACTGTAAAACTAAACACTAGCCTGAGTTCGTCCCTCATCGAATTCAGGCTTTTTTATTGGCATTTCATCTCCATCTGCGGCACACGCAATTGCCAATGCATATCGATACAGCACCTTACCCTGCCCCTCCTGGCACAATAACATCAACCAGCGACTCTTCAAACCAACACCCAAATGCATTTCTTTATGAATTAATCCGTAACAAACACGCTTCCCATATAGAAATATTTGCAAAAATAGTGCATGAAATAATCTTTTCTCTACCAATCCGCGATATAAATATTCATCAGCACCACAATATTCCACATCACTAAATCTCTCCCCACCGCCCCGCATCTCTGATAATGGTCTAAAATCATTGAGGCCACTTGCGACGACGTTGCTCAATAAGGAAAATTTGGCGTGAATAATATTCAACACCAGTGCAGCATCATCATTACATACTTACACCCGCCGACTACCGCTTTCGATATATTGACTCAATTTTCCAGCCTGGTTAAAAATAGCGACCAGCTCAGTCGCAAATATAGTGACTACCCTAACTAAGCAACAATAAGGAATACACTATGACTGTTCAAACAAGTAAAAATCCGCAGGTCGATATTGCTGAAGATAATGCGTTCTTCCCTTCAGAATATTCGCTTAGCCAATATACCAGTCCCGTCTCTGATCTTGATGGCGTGGACTATCCAAAACCGTATCGCGGTAAGCATAAAATTCTGGTGATCGCCGCGGACGAACGTTATTTGCCAACTGATAACGGAAAACTGTTCTCGACCGGTAACCATCCGATTGAAACGTTGCTGCCGTTGTATCATCTCCATGCTGCAGGTTTCGAATTCGAAGTGGCGACCATTTCCGGTCTGATGACCAAGTTTGAATACTGGGCTATGCCGCACAAAGATGAAAAAGTAATGCCATTCTTTGAGCAGCATAAATCGTTGTTCCGCAATCCGAAAAAAATCGCGGATGTTGTCGTCAGCCTCAACGCAGACAGCGAATATGCAGCAATCTTTGTTCCTGGTGGTCATGGCGCACTTATTGGTTTACCAGAAAGCCAGGACGTGGCTGCTGCTTTGCAGTGGGCAATCAAAAATGACCGTTTTGTTATCTCCCTTTGCCACGGCCCGGCGGCTTTTCTGGCGCTTCGCCACGGCGATAACCCACTGAATGGTTATTCCATTTGCGCATTCCCAGACGCCGCAGACAAACAAACGCCAGAGATTGGCTATATGCCGGGTCATCTCACCTGGTACTTCGGCGAAGAACTGAAGAAAATGGGCATGAACATCATTAATGACGACATCACCGGGCGAGTACATAAGGACCGTAAAGTTCTCACCGGCGACAGTCCTTTTGCAGCGAATGCGTTGGGTAAACTGGCGGCGCAGGAAATGCTGGCAGCTTACGCGGGTTAATCCCTGTTACGTTTGAATGTAAGCGCATAATCAATCGCAGCCGCGTTAGTACTCACGACGTGGCTGCGTTTTTTCATGGTTGATTTATGGCGTACTGAAGCCCTATGTTAATTTCTTTGCGGTAACATAATCCGGAACACATTATGCTTATTGAGATAGTGATACGTAGCACTTCCCCCATGTAATTCGGCAATCGCTTTGACTAAAGAAAGACCAAGTCCCTGACCTACGGAATGACGCGAATTATCTCCCCGCCAAAATCTACGGAAGAGTTTTTCAGGCTCATGAATTTTCGTTCCAGGACTGGCGACATCAATATTAAGATAGCCGTTGGTATCAAGAAAACTGGTTATATGAATATGCGATTTTTCTGGTGAATATCTAACGGCATTAACAATAAGATTCGATAACATTCGTTGCAGTAAAATTTTATCCGCAAAGATTTGCTGATTGCACTCGACCTTAAAGCAAATCTCTTTCTCGTCTGAAAGGTATTCAAGATAATCCAACAAATTTTCGACTTCCTTATTGAGAAAAAGTGAGTCCAGTTTCACCAAAACATTGTTTTTATCTGCCCGGGCAAGAAACAGTATGTTCTCTGTTAACCGCGAAATATTTTCCAGCTCTTCAATGTTACCGGCAATTGTTTTTTGATATTCAGCGATACTTCTGGTTTGACTGAGCGTAACCTGATTCTGACCCAGTAATGCATTAATGGGCGTTCTAAGTTCATGAGCGAGATCGTCAGCAAATTGACTTAGGCGTTCAAAATCTTTGACTAAGGCTTGATGCATTTTATTCAACGCCTGCCCAAGAGGTTCTAGTTCTCTCGGTAATGCGCTAACCTCAACAGGCTCCCGGCTATCGTTATAATTCAGCGCTTCCGTTACACCACTCAACTTTTTGATCTCTCGTAATCCCGTTCTGATTAACAGCGGACTTAATACTGAGCAAAGTACAATGGCGACAATGCAAATTATAATGCTATTAATTTTATACTGTTCAAGCATGTTATGTCTGGCTGAAGCCAATTTAGCCACAGTAACCGTTAATGATGGCGAAACTTCATCAATATTAATTCGTAAAGCATCAATCTCAGTATCATTAATAATGCTTCTGTAAATGCCAGCTGCGCTGATTGTCTCACTAGCAGGTATGTTATTTAACATGTCATCACTGACATTCGTCCGGTTAACAATTTTATTGATGCCATCACCATGAATGATCAAGATATCCTGACTAACATCCATCATCCGGTTAAAGTACACAGGTAACGTATCTGGATTTACCCCATCAATTAACAACTGCTTGATCTGCGCTGTCCGGTTAATGAGTGTTGTATCATCGCGCCATTTCAACTCACTTGCCAGGCCATTATAGAGAGTCCATACAATTCCAGCGCCAGCAACAGACAGCAGCAATATAAAAAGCAAGGTTAAACGGACGGTTATAGATAATCTTTTCATTATTTTTTTACCGCTACGAATGAATAGCCCATCCCCCGGATTGTGGCGATTAGCTTTTCAGGAAAAGGATCATCAACTTTTGCGCGGAGCCTGCGAATGGCGACGTCCACCGTATTGGTATCACTATCAAAGTTGATTCCCCAAATTTCACTCGCAATAACCGTTCTGGGGATAATCTCGCCAGCTCTGGAGGCCAGTAGCCAAAGTAACTGAAACTCCTTGCGCGTCAGTGTAATACTGATATTGTCCCTGCTCACACTTTGACTAACAGAGTCCATTCTTAAGCCACTGATTTCTAATGTTGAATTCAAAGCGTGATGTTGCCTTAATTGTGCCCGAACCCTTGCCAGCAACTCAGAAAATGAAAAAGGTTTTACCAGATAATCATTTGCTCCACTGTCCAGCCCTCTGACTCTGTCATCGACAGAATCCCTTGCAGTAAGGCAAATAACAGGGGTTTGCTTTGCTGTTCTTAACGTTTGTAAGATCTGCCAGCCATCCATACCCGGAAGCATAATATCCAGAATGATCAATGCATAATCATCCTTCAGCGCAAGATAAAGCCCATCTCTGCCATCAGAAACGGCATCAATGACATAACCCGCTTCGGAAAGCCCCTGCGTTACCCACTCCTGGGTCCTTTGATTATCTTCAATAAGTAAAATCTTCATGAAAATAATATGCCATAAATCATATGTTATAGAAACAGCCTGGTTCATTACAAAATTGTAATGCTGCTGTAAGGTTACCCTGGCCGCTTTTTCGCTATCCTCAAAACTCATTCACATGACAAGGATATAAACATGTTAAAGCGTTATTTAGTACTCTCCGTAGTAACGGCTGCATTTTCATTACCTTCTTTGGTCTATGCTGCACAACAAAACATTCTTAGTGTGCACATTTTGAACCAGCAAACAGGAAAACCCGCTGCCGACGTGACAGTCACTCTTGAAAAGAAAGCGGACAACGGCTGGTTACAACTTAATACCGCCAAAACAGATAAGGATGGACGAATTAAGGCACTGTGGCCCGAGCAAACTGCAACTACGGGCGATTACCGTGTCGTATTTAAAACCGGGGACTATTTCAAGAAACAAAATCTTGAAAGTTTCTTCCCTGAGATCCCCGTTGAATTTCATATTAATAAAGTGAACGAGCATTATCATGTGCCTTTATTACTTAGCCAATATGGGTATTCAACCTATCGTGGCAGTTAATGCATAAATATGTAAAAGCAGATCTCTGCTACTGTTAGGGAGGACACTCCCTGACAGATTAACAGTAAACGGCTCTTGCTGGCTAACGACAAAAAAGTGTGATGGCTTATGAAAAAGAAGCAATTTTTAAAAGAATCAGATGTTACGGCCGAGTCGGTATTCTTTATGAAGCGTCGACAGGTGTTAAAAGCACTGGGCATCAGCGCAGCTGCACTTTCTTTGCCTCACGCTGCGCATGCCGATCTGCTTAGCTGGTTTAAAGGGAACGATCGCCCGCCCGCCCCCGCCGGAAAACCGCTGGAGTTCAGCAAGCCTGCCGCCTGGCAAAATAACCTGCCACTGACGCCAGTAGATAAAGTCTCCGGTTATAACAACTTCTATGAATTCGGGCTGGATAAAGCCGATCCCGCCGCTAATGCTGGTAGCCTGAAAACCGATCCATGGACACTGAAAATCAGCGGCGAAGTGGCAAAACCATTGACCCTCGATCACGATGATTTAACCCGTCGCTTCCCGCTGGAAGAGCGTATTTATCGTATGCGCTGCGTGGAGGCATGGTCGATGGTGGTGCCGTGGATTGGTTTTCCGCTGCACAAATTGCTGGCGCTTGCCGAACCCACCAGCAATGCGAAGTATGTCGCTTTCGAAACAATTTATGCACCGGAACAAATGCCAGGCCAGCAGGACCGCTTTATCGGCGGCGGGCTGAAATATCCTTATGTCGAAGGATTGCGTCTCGACGAAGCAATGCATCCGCTCACACTGATGACCGTGGGTGTTTATGGCAAGGCGTTACCGCCACAAAATGGCGCGCCGGTACGACTGATTGTGCCGTGGAAATATGGCTTTAAAGGGATTAAATCGATAGTCAGTATTAAGCTGACCCGCGAGCGTCCGCCAACCACCTGGAATCTGGCAGCGCCTGACGAATACGGTTTTTACGCCAACGTTAATCCGCATGTTGATCACCCGCGCTGGTCACAGGCTACCGAACGATTTATTGGTTCAGGCGGCATCCTCGATGTTCAGCGCCAGCCAACGCTACTGTTTAATGGTTACGCCGACCAGGTGGCATCGCTGTATCGTGGCCTGGATTTGCGGGAGAATTTCTGAATGCGTCTGACAGCAAAACAGGTGACATGGCTGAAAGTTAGCCTGCATCTTGCCGGATTGTTGCCGTTTCTCTGGCTGGTCTGGGCGATTAATCACGGTGGATTGGGTGCCGATCCGGTGAAAGATATTCAGCATTTTACTGGTCGCACTGCACTGAAATTTTTGCTGGCGACCTTGTTAATCACACCTCTGGCACGCTACGCAAAACAGCCGTTATTGATACGCACTCGCCGCCTGTTAGGCTTATGGTGCTTTGCCTGGGCGACACTGCATTTAACCAGTTACGCATTGCTGGAGCTGGGCGTGAATAATCTGGCGTTATTAGGCAAGGAGTTAATTACCCGGCCTTATTTAACGTTAGGAATTATCAGCTGGGTTATTTTGCTTGCTTTAGCGTTTACTTCAACCCAGGCGATGCAGCGAAAACTCGGCAAGCACTGGCAACAGTTGCATAATTTCGTCTATCTTGTCGCGATCCTGGCCCCAATACATTATCTGTGGTCAGTGAAGATTATTTCACCGCAACCGCTCATCTACGCTGGGCTGGCTGTACTGCTTTTAGCCTTACGGTATAAGAAGTTGCGTTCCCTTTTTAACCGGTTACGCAAGCAGGTTCACAACAAATTATCTGTATAACTTCATATTGCCGACAAAGTACGCGTTATCCCTGCCGGATGCGGCGCGAGCGCCCTATCCGGCCTACGCAGATCACATCAAGTTATGTTTCGTTTGTCATCAACCTCAAATCATCGACATAATTTATTTTATTTCAATAAGATAGATAAGCACACCTGAGAGAACTATTCTCTTGTCTCCTAAGAGTTGTTGCATTTTGTTATATGTTACAATATAACATTACACATCATATACAATGACTCTGGAGGAAACTATTTTGGCGATTCGTCTTCACAAACTGGCTGTTGCTTTAGGTGTCTTTATTGTTAGCGCTCCTGCCTTTTCGCATGGTCATCACTCACACGGCAAACCCTTAACAGAGGTCGAACAAAAAGCTGCTAATGGTGTTTTTGATGATGCCAATGTACAAAACCGAACGCTCAGTGACTGGGATGGAGTCTGGCAATCCGTTTATCCTTTACTGCAAAGTGGCAAACTTGACCCCGTCTTTCAGAAGAAAGCGGATGCAGATAAAACTAAAACATTTGCTGAAATTAAAGATTATTATCACAAAGGTTATGCAACAGATATCGAGATGATTGGCATTGAGGACGGCATTGTTGAATTCCATAGAAATAATGAAACAACATCCTGTAAATATGATTACGATGGATACAAAATACTCACCTATAAATCAGGCAAGAAAGGCGTTCGTTACTTATTCGAATGTAAAGATCCTGAAAGCAAAGCCCCTAAATATATACAATTTAGCGATCATATAATTGCACCACGAAAATCATCTCATTTTCACATTTTTATGGGTAATGATTCACAGCAATCTTTATTAAATGAAATGGAAAACTGGCCAACGTATTATCCATATCAGTTGAGTAGCGAAGAAGTGGTCGAGGAAATGATGTCTCATTGAGTATTCTCATGATAACGCCTCGATGCCGCTTTAGTAAGTCATCATAACTGCCACTGGTCCATCCACAAACGCCACTGAACGCAAGCTAGCTACAGACACGCTCATCACTATGACGTGTCTGTATATTAATAAGCTAACCCGCATTGAGTTAACCAATAACGGATTCCATACACAATACGGCCAACAGAGAAAGATACCTGTGCTCACGCCATTGCTTATATTGGCTGGTTACAATGTGCACTATCAATTTTTTAAATAACAAATTCTTAAAACCACATCTGTATAAGGATTTTTTAAGGTTCGTGGGATAGCTTGACTGTAAAAATTACAGGAGCTACAAAAATGAACCGATTCTCAAAAACTCAAATTTATTTACATTGGATAACGCTGCTTTTCGTTGCAATAACCTATGCCGCGATGGAACTCCGTGGCTGGTTTCCTAAAGGTAGTAGTACTTATCTGCTGATGCGAGAAACACATTACAATGCGGGTATATTCGTTTGGGTGTTAATGTTTTCACGCCTGATTATAAAACACCGTTATAGTGATCCTTCTATTGTACCACCGCCACCTGCCTGGCAAATGAAAGCGGCTTCGCTAATGCACATCATGCTTTATATAACCTTCCTTGCACTTCCTCTGCTGGGGATTGCTTTAATGGCTTACAGTGGAAAATCGTGGAGTTTCCTTGGTTTCAATGTGTCTCCCTTTGTTACCCCAAACAGCGAAATTAAAGCACTGATAAAAAATATTCACGAAACCTGGGCAAATATAGGTTACTTTTTAATCGCAGCTCACGCTGGCGCAGCACTCTTTCATCACTACATTCAGAAAGATAATACTCTGTTACGAATGATGCCTCGCCGCAAATAAGTCGATCCCCTTACAAGGAAATGTGAACCATAGACATCAACGCGTCATAAATGTTTACGCAAGTGCACAATGCACCCTTTCCACTATCAACAAGGAGGAGCAGAAACTGTGTAAATCGTACAATGGTAAGACTTATCAAAAATACAGGTTAATTTTGGTATTTAAACCTTTTTTACTTGTTAGTATGATACAAAGGCTTTCAAAAAAGCTGGGAAATTCAACAACTCTTGGAAATTATGGACTTTGTCCCGCGGCTTTAATCTGACGGCCGCGTTCCTTTTTTGACTCAATTATTGACCCCTTCTCTACGCAACTTCAGTTCCCGCCAGCAACTTTGCGGCAGTTTCATAGGATCAATGTCTAAAAGAATAATGGTGACCGATAAGAAAACGACTGAATAACTGTAGATTTTCGCTCGAAACCTTCCTGTCAGCTCCATAGCGAATCAAGTGCTGAATGTCACAGTATCGAACAGAAAACAGTGACGATCTAACCCTTCAAGAATATTCTACGATTGTTCTGTTTAGGAAAAGCAAGGCGGGAAGTCGGGAGATAAGTCATTGATAAAGTGGCGGAGAGAGGGGGATTTGAACCCCCGGTAGAGTTGCCCCTACTCCGGTTTTCGAGACCGGTCCGTTCAGCCGCTCCGGCATCTCTCCGTTCAGATGGTTGCCATGATGCCAGGAAATTTGGCATTTTAACAGTCCCTGTCCGTGCAATTTTGTTCAAGTGACGAGTTTGCGAGCAAAACGATGATTAAGTGGCCCTGGAAAGTACAAGAATCAGCACATCAAACTGCCCTTCCCTGGCAGGAAGCACTATCGATCCCCCTTTTAACGTGTCTGACGGAACAGGAACAAAGCAAATTAGTCACTCTTGCCGAACGTTTTTTACAGCAAAAGCGGCTTGTTCCTTTACAGGGCTTTGAACTGGATTCATTAAGAAGCTGCCGGATAGCACTTCTATTTTGCCTACCCGTTCTGGAGTTAGGACTGGAATGGCTGGATGGTTTTCATGAAGTCTTAATTTATCCTGCGCCATTTGTGGTCGATGATGAATGGGAAGACGATATCGGTCTGGTGCATAACCAACGTATTGTTCAGTCAGGTCAGAGCTGGCAGCAAGGGCCTATCGTTTTGAACTGGTTGGATATACAAGATTCTTTTGATGCTTCTGGTTTTAACCTGATTATTCATGAAGTCGCTCATAAGCTGGACACCCGTAACGGCGATCGCGCCAGCGGAGTTCCCTTTATTCCGTTGCGTGAGGTTGCTGGCTGGGAACACGATCTTCATGCTGCAATGAACAACATTCAGGAAGAAATCGAATTGGTTGGCGAGAATGCGGCGAGCATTGATGCTTATGCTGCCAGTGATCCTGCTGAATGTTTTGCCGTACTTTCTGAATATTTCTTTAGCGCCCCAGAACTTTTTGCTCCTCGTTTCCCTTCATTGTGGCAACGTTTCTGCCAATTTTATCAACAAGATCCTTTGCAGAGACTGCATCGCACTAATGATACAGACTCGTTTTCGGCGACGAATGTTCATTAATTAACAACTTTGCAGATTAATTAACCAATTGAAATGACTTATGAAATTTAGTGTTGACAGACAAGGTACCGCTAAGTAATATGCGCCCCGTTCACACGATTCCTCTGTAGTTCAGTCGGTAGAACGGCGGACTGTTAATCCGTATGTCACTGGTTCGAGTCCAGTCAGAGGAGCCAATTTAAGGGAAGCAGACGTTCACTGACGTCTGCTTTCTGCATTTATATCAACTGGTTACTCCCTTCTTCAGGTTCACCCTCGTTCGTTAAAAATCGCTCGAACCCACACTACTTTGCTGGTAAAAATGCTGGTAAAGCTGGTTCGATTTGCGTTTTACCAGCACGCGGAGGGAACCGTCATGTCACTTACTGATACTAAAGTAAAAAATGCCAGACCAGCGGAAAAAGCCGTCAAGCTCACTGATGGATTTGGTCTCTACCTTCTTGTGCATCCCAATGGTTCAAAATACTGGCAGTTAGGCTATCGCTTCGATGGTAAACAGAAAGTGTTTTCCATTGGTGTTTACCCTGCGGTTTCTCTTGCTGATGCCAGACAACGACGTGATGAAGCAAAAAAGCTGCTTGCTCAGGGAGTCGATCCTAACGCTAAAAAACTGGCTGATGAAAAAGCGCTGCAGGAAAAGCGGGATAAAACCCGTTCGTTCCGTGTCGTCGCCAGAAGCTGGTTTGCCACCAAAACAAAATGGTCAGAAGATTACGCCGATACGGTATGGAAGCGCCTTGAGACCTATGTATTCCCGGATATTGGCGACAGCAACGTTTCAGATCTGGATACGGGTGATCTGCTTGTTCCGATTAAAAATGCAGAAACACTCGGCTACCTTGAAATTGCCATGCGGATTAAGCAATACATCACCGCGATCCTACGTCATGCCGTCCAGCAAAAGCTTATGCGTCATAATCCGGCCTATGATATGGAAGGCGCTGTCCAGAAACCAGAGACGGAACACCGCCCTGCACTGGAGCTGGAAGAGATCCCGCTACTGCTTGAACGTATTGATGCCTACAAAGGTCGTGGACTAACTACACTGGCGATTAAACTCAATCTGTTGATTTTCATTCGTTCCAGTGAACTCCGCTATGCACGATGGTCAGAAATCGACTTCAACAGTAAGTTATGGGTAATACCAGAAAAGCGTGAAGCGATTGAGCGCGTCAAATATTCCACGCGTGGCGCAAAAATGAAACGCCAGCACTTCGTTCCCCTCTGCAGGCAGGCTCTTAAAATACTGAAAGAGATCCGCCAGCTTACCTATGAAGAAGGTAATGAGGCGGGGTTAATTTTTACGGACTGTTATGACTCGTTCAAGCCCATGAGTGAAAACACCATCAATAAAGCGCTACGTAAGATGGGCTATGACACCACGCAGGACATCTGCGGTCATGGTTTCCGCACGCTGGCATGTAGTGCTCTGATTGAATCAGGGCTATGGTCTGAAGATGCGGTAGAACTTCAAATGAGCCACAAGGAAAGCAACAGCGTTCGTGCTGCCTATACCCATAAGGCCAAACATCTTGAGCAGCGAAGGTTGATGCTACAGTGGTGGGCAGATTATCTTGATGCAAACCGGGATGGGATGGTCAGGCCGTTTGAGTTTGCTCAGAAACAATAATCGCCTTCCAGCAAGCAGACAATCGTAGTAAATAAAAAACGCAGGGAGGTTTTACTCTCCCTGTAATTTGTCACTTACGCCCTTTGTTTGATTGTGCCAAAACAGAGGCTGCAAGTTGCTTCGTTAACTTGCTGGAACGTGGATTATCAAGAGCTGATGATGCCTTATGCTCCATTTGCCCACTTGTCTGGTTTGATGTCCCACGTTGTGAAAGCGCGGAACCAGCGAGGCTTTTCTGGATAGCTGAAGCGTTCGGATTAGTCAGCGTTTTTGCAGCGGTAGAAGCCACATTTTCAGAAGTCTGTTTTACGTTTTTACTCATGAAACGAATCCCCAAGAAGTTATGAATATTCCTTATGCAGTACTTTCATTTCTAAAAAAACACTATATGAAGTGATAACCATATTTTTTATAAGCCTTAATTTTGCTAAAGGCAATATTATTGCTGTATAAAATTACAGTAAAAGTTTAATTGATTGATTTTAATCATAAAAATATTCATTCAGACAGGAACAAGAGACGCCAGAAGCTCCTTATCTTCCTTAAATGGTTGCCTTCTGAAAATCAAGATTGAGGGCCGTGTTAACATTACGCGGGTAAGATCATTGAACATACATAGCTCAGCAGTTAGCAGATAAGGCTGAAGCAACGTATCAACGAGGGAACGCGGTTGCGCTGAAGGATGATTGGACGGCGTATTCTTTTACCAATATTTAACTGCTCTGTTTGAAAACACCGTTATGTTCCCTATCTCTCATAAAGGACAACTTCCTGACACCAGCTTTTCTGGTTGTATTAAATAAATGATAAGGGAAAAGCTATTACCAATATATAAATACAATGAATATACATAATCTATTCATCACAACTATTTATTCTCCGGATGGCCTATGCCAAATGACCTGTATATAAAAACATTACTGGTTATACATTCAGCGCAAAAGTTGTCATATATCAATTTATTTTGTTCAATTAGAGTCTACCATAGCCAAAGTAAAATATTTTTATTGAAGGATTAATCCTGATGGCTACGACAGTTATCTCAGCATTTAATGAATTTCTCAAAGAGAGCGTAAATTTAGATTCAAATAAAACAATAACTGCTCGCAGTAGTAGAGATTGGTTAATTAGTAAGATTAATAACTTCGATAATAATCAAAGTTTTCCTTACATATATCAAGATATTCATATTAACTTTGGTTCTTTTGCTCGAAGGACCAAGATAAGACCTCTTGATGATATAGATATCATGATTGGTATAAAAAGTGATTATTGTACTTACTATGAAAATAATGAAGACATAAAAATATTAATAGATTCAAACACAGCAAGATTAAATAATTATACTCATGATAATACTACATATGTAAATTCAAGAAAAATAATAAATCTTTTTGTTTCTGAGTTGTCGAAAATAGAACAATATTCATCTTCGGAGATCAACAGGAGACAAGAGGCTGCTACACTAAAGTTGAAATCTTATGATTGGAATTTTGATATAGTACCTTGTTTTATAACAGTGCCAGATATTTATGACAGAACTTTTTATCTTATTCCTGATGGGAACGGTCACTGGAAAAAAACAGATCCAAGAATAGATAAAAACAGAACAACTGACATAAATGTTAAACATGACGGAAATATGTTAAATGTAATAAGAATCGTTAAATACTGGCAAAAAAGAAAAACAATGCCCACGATGAGTTCATATTTATTAGAAACTATTTTACTTAATTATTATGATAATAAATCATATTGTTCACCATATGTTGATATTGAGTTAGAGGGGGTTTTTAGACACATATCTGATGTAATATACAATACTGTAAATGATCATAAAAACATCCAAGGTGATATTAATAACCTACCTTGGGATGATCGAGTGAAAATATCCAATAAAGCATTATCAGATGCTGAAAAAGTAAATTTAGCTAGAGATTTAGAAGAAAAATATGATTATCAGAAGTCGATAAATGTTTGGCGTGAAATTTTTGGTGATGCATTTCCACAATATGGATAAGTAATGAACTCAGTATATTCAAGACAAAATACACAAGAGAATTTAGAGCGGTTAATGGCTCAGCGTATTTTATATTCAAATATAAAATTCATTAACCATGTAAATTTTTTATTTAGTGTGTTAATGCCCATATTAATAACGGTTAGCAAAGATTATATCATTACCGTTTTCCCCGGAGTTGAAAATGATATACTCCAATATTTTAGCTACTATGGTATTGGTATTTTAATTTTTACCATCATAACAAATGAATACATTTCAATAGCAAAAAATAATGCAGCAAAAATACAAGAGGAATTTGACTGTGATGTATTAGGAATTCCTTGGAATGAATTGAAATGTGGCGATAAAGTAAATCACAGAATAATAGTTAAAGCAGCAAAGGAATATAAAGAAAAATACAATATAGATATACTCAAAAACTGGTACATTTCGCAAGAATATAGTTTACCACCGCTGAAAATGACAATTTTATGTCAAAATGAGAATACAGAATGGGATTTATCTCAAAGGATCGTAGTAGGTTGTATAATCAAAACCATCATTTTTCTTTCAACGGTCTCACTGTTATTTTATGGTATATATAATGGAGTAAAACTAAGTGATTTCCTATTTTATATAGTCTTTCTTTTACCACTTATAAGACATATATATATAACATTAAAGGATAATAAAGATACTATACAAAGAATAACTCGGCTTAATGCGTTTATATGCAAAAATATAAATTCTTTAGATGAAGTAAAAAACGTAAGCGATGAAAACTTAAGATATGTTATTAGAACCATACAAGATGAAATATTTTTACACCGCTGCAGTGGTACACCTGTTCCTGACTTAATACATATGCTTTTTAAAAAAAGAAATGAATATATAAATAAGAAACAATTAGATTATTTTTTCAAAAAAATGTCAAATTAAAGAAAGGGCCACATGGCCCTTTTACATCCTCTATAGAGGAACTATCTATAGGATAGAATACTCCTTTAATCTCGCCATACTTGTCAAATATTAATTTTCAGTAAGTAGCATTACCTACATGCATATAACCTTCTGAAATTACTATAACAATGTGTATTCCTACCACCACTACAACGCTCCTCATTATATTCTGCAATAAGGGTTCCAGATATATAACCAAACTGAGGACTATACGTTGATCCCGGACAGGCACATGTTCCAGTATCACTATTCGGTATAACGCATTTATAACCAGAGATTTGATCTGTTATCGTTATAAAAATACCTTTCAGGCCATCACCACTTGCTGTCTGCCATTTACCGTTAACACACGATAACACTCGACCTGTACTGTCTCGCCCCACCAGACCATTAGGCGTACATTTCGCATTTAATGTTGCCTGACCATTCAAATGGAGATATTCACCTGCTTTGATCCTGCCTGTTGATTCAATTGTCCCGTTAGATATTATCGTGCCTGCGGTAAGATTACCTGAAGCATAAATATTACCTGCATTGTTCATGTAAACTTTAACTGTTTTCCCGGTTCCTACACCAACAGTCCCTGACGCATACAAATCATAGGTGCGAACACCGCCAGCCCAGCCAGCAGGCAAATCGTTTGGATTAAGTCCGTTCGTCGCGATACGACTACCAAACTTCGCCAGACCTGTTGTTGATAGCGTATTAAGATAGGTATCAGATTTTACTTTCAGGTTGTTGTTGATATTTACAGGACCATTAAGGGTTGAGGTTCCTCCCACAGTCAGAGCTGATGTAACAGACGCATTACCCGTTGTCTTAAGTGCGCCGGTTGTTGTTGTCCCTGATGCCGTAATGTCTTTGATGTTTTTGATACTCTTCCCACCAAGATTCAGATCACCCGTCATCGGCAACGTTCCATCACGGCGCAGATAAACAGAATACATTGAAGAGTTATACCCCACGCGGTAAGCCAGCAATCCACCACCCGTGATATTGCTGTAGCTATTAGAGTTCTCACTCCACTGACCACCATAGCCGGACGCTATCTTGGTGTTTCTGCTCATCCCACCATCAACACCAGCCGCCTGAACCGCTTTACCTAACAGGTCATAACGAATACGACCACCTTCTTCCCACGGGCTGGCGGTTGTTATAAGACCATTGATGACATAATCAGGTGCTGTTCCTGAACGCTTTAACACAATCTTGTAGGATGCTTTTTGCGCGTTAGTTCCTGTATAGCCGACAGGCAACAGACCTTCATTAATTAACGTCTGGTAAGTGATTTCACAACCAGCAGCCGAACATGTTCTTGGCCCCGGATCGCTACTTTGATTGTTGGATGATGACAGTGTGGAAATTTTGTCATAGCGAATACTGATATAGCGGTTAACTGCTTCTCCAAGCTGTTTAATCTGTGTTCCGACATTATCAGCCAATACCGCTTCCTGATTGTTTCGCATATCCTGAAATTTCATAAAAGCGATAAGCGTTCCAATACCTAAAACAATAGTTACTTCCAGTAAGGTAAATCCTTTTTTCTTTATCATAATTATCTCCCTGTTTTAGCAATAAGAAAGAAAAGGGCCTGCGCCCTCTTCATTAAATAGACGTGAAAACTAATGTATTACTTGTGGCGTTATTACAGGCCGCTGCCGTAGCTGCCACATCAAGTGTTCCATCCGAAGCCTTTACAACTTTTGAACCGACTTTAGCGGTATAAAAGTTGCCTGCTACCGCAGTGGTTATTTTCACACATTCCGCTGCTGGCACATTATCGTATGTGATAGTGAAAGAAGAGCCAGCCGCTGATGATGGACCAGTTGCTGCCGCAGCCAGCGTCACATTACCTTTAAAAGCATTGATGGGTTTAGCAGCCGTTCCTGAACCACTTAACATATTGTCAGGGAAGATTTTCGCCTGAACAGCCACAGTATTTGTCAGGCCAGTAAAGCTTGATGCCGACGTGTATAACGCCTTAACACCTGCCTGTATGGTGGCAATGTTATTGGATTCTGCCTGTGCTCTTTGTGAAGCCTGAACCTTGGGATAAACGATAAAAGCCGCTACTACTAATGCAGCAATGATGCCTAAAACAAGTAATAGTTCGAGTAGTGAGAAACCTTTCTTACTTTTTCTTTTGTTATTTAATAAAACCATTATTATCTCCTTTTTTGTTTTAATGATAACTCCTGTTATAACGCTTCTCTCCTATCTGGCAATAGAAATAACAAGATATATTTAACTCTATCTGACAGACGGATGAATTAAAAAAGGCAAAGATTTCTCTTTGCCTTCCGGGAGATTTAAAAACAACATTTGTTATCACTACTGTCATTATTCCTTCCTCATGGGATATTTATCATATCTGATAAAAAAGAAATAATAACGTTCACTACATAAAGATAAAAATTAACAGATTACTGGTCGAACAGAACGCATGATTGAAAAGGAAAAAATATTAATAAAGGATTATCCTGCGTTCTGTTCTTTTATATAGATAACAGATAATAATTAGATATCAATACCTGAATCAAAATAAATTTAAATATTTTTATTTTTGTCTTCCCTCCATTTGCACGAGAAACTTCCTGCCTGCTTTTATATACGTTATTTTTTCAATATCATTCAGGTCAGATGCTGAAAGCAAAATCCCCATAACGAGTTCTTTATCCACCTGTTCGATATCACACTGCATAGCTTTAGCCACTTCCGCACCAAGTATAATTTTTAGCCTTGTTTCAACTTTCTTTCGCTCTGATTTTTCCAGAGACTTAAGGCGGTTTAGTTCAAGCTGAGCAAAAGCCACCTTTTGTTTTAATGTTTTTTCTGTTCTTGTTTTCTTACTTTCATCACTCATATACTTCACCTTAAAAAATACGTGCACACTTTTTCATTACCGCTCATGACAATGATATCATTGAATATCAAGATTGATTCCGCCAGTTTCCCTGCCTCATATGAATCGATGCGTTCAAAAAAATCCATAACTTCGACTTCATCATAATGTATTATTTCTGCCTCAACCTGTATCTGCCATTCAGCTACTGCAAACAAAGCAGCTTCGAAGAACAACTGAAACCGTTCCATATCTTTACCACAATATTTTACTACACCGCTTTTATGCTTTGTCATAAAGATATCTGTTATTCTTTTATTGTAGGCCTGAAGAATACTGGAATCGACATTAAGCACAAATATCATGTGTTCATTCATTTTTACCTCCTTGAATTATCAAATGTGATATTTAATTATCATCAAAGAGAAATAACGTCAAATTTAACCTGTTTTGCTTAGTAATATGATTCCGATTTATTCCAAAATAAAAATGTGCAACACATGTGATAGTAATTACTAACTTAAAATACCCTGCACTCTCCGCGTTACTTATTTTTGCGCATTTGTGTTTTTATTTTCACATGTCAATTTTTAACTCTTTTTTCACATAACACTACCTGTTTTATTAGCTTTTTTCTTCAATTAACGCTATCCCGCCTTACGGCGGGAATAATTAATACTCCTTTTGCCCTTACGGGCCTTTTCTTTACTCTTTTTGTCCTGTGGACGTGAAACCTACACCTTTAATCCAGTTTGCGCCGCTTAACCCGGCGTATTATTTTACAACCATACGTATATTTCGTATTAATTAATAAGAGGGGCATTTTACATTGGCTTATTTTCTTAAAGACAATGCCCACCTATACACTGCTACGCAGTGTGTGGGGTCTACCGACGGTTGCTGCCGCAGGCTAAAAGCAAAACCAAGGTCAACGTCAACCCCGAAGTTTTTCTTGCGAAAAACTAAAAGCAGCATTTTTATTTGAGGTTAATTTATTAATGGCGATTTTTCATCTGGATTTTAAAATTGTGAAACGAAGCGAAGGCATGACTTCCGTTGCGAAAGCTGCCTACCATGCCCGTACACGTATTACAGATGATCGCATTGGAGAAACATATGATTTCAGCCACAGAACAGATCTACATGGTCATATTATATTATCTCCTGTTTCCGCACCTGCTCATATTATTGAAAGTTCCTCAGCACTCTGGAATGAAGTTGAAAGAGTGGAACGCCAGAACAACGGACAAACAGCCCGTTATTTTGATGTCGCTATCCCCGTAGAACTCAGCCATGATGACAAGAAAAAATTGGTTGCCGAATACTGCCAGAAGAACTTTGTTGATAAAGGAATGATTGCTGATATCGCATTCCACGATTTAGACAGTAAGAATCCACATGCTCACGTCATGTTAACTCTAAAAACTATTGGTCCCGAAGGCTTCGGTAAAAAAGACAGAAGCTGGAATGATAAGAAGATAATGATCCAATGGCGTGAGTCATGGGCCACAATGTCAAACAGCTACCTTGAAGCCGCAGGCAGTGAAGAACGTATCGATCACCGTTCTCTCAGGACGCAATGTGCTGATGCCCTTGCCCAAGCAGAAGAAGCATTCAGCGCTGAAGAGAAAGCATTCTGGCTTGCCAAAGCAACGGAAACAAACCGCCCGGCAATGCAACGTGTTCATCGTGCTAAATGGAATGACAAAGAGTCTCAGGAACAGCGAGCTACTGAACAAGCTCAACGCGATCATCAAATTGAGGAAGCAAAGAAGGTCTACACCACATTCAGTGAGCTACCACTGGAAATCGTTGTTGATGTCAGAAGCTTTACGATTACACATCTTGCTGACCCCGAAGAGATTGTTCTTCCAGACTACCCGGCAACAGTAGAACAGCAGTCGATTGTGGCAACAGCAACTACAAGCAGAAGACCACCTGTAAAATCATACCGTGATCCCAATAAGGTCAGTAAAGTAAATGTTTCAGGGAAGAAATCCCCTGTTCTGGTTGCGCCTGAACCAACTGCATCCACTAAATTGAAAACCCCATATCTTCAAAACACCAGAGCGATGAACCGCGCTCCTGTGAGGAGTAGGAAACAGACCAAGCCCCGCCAGAATGGTTTGTTTAAGCGTTTCACACTACTCATCGTGGACTTCTTGAAAGAGAGATTTGTATGGGCCAAAAGGAAACCCGATACCACTGATGCTGACCATGATAAGCGTATCGCAGAGAACTATGTCTATGATGAAGTGTTGGGTGTCAATGTTCCGCGCTCTGAGTTTGAAAAACGTACCAAATTTAACAATGGTGACTATAAATTAACATCTGATGAGATCAAGCGTTTCCCAAGCCGTCCTAATCAGGAACAGCCGGAAGTAAATAGAAGCTTAGATCTCACACCTTCAATGCCACCAGAACACATGAGGCAAGGAAGCGCGCCAAAACTGAGTCCACCGTAATACATGACTCCTATAATGCTGTAGAATAATAGTTAATGCTGTTCATTTCTTATCATGATAAAAAAGAGATAAAATTATATGGAAATCAATGAGTGGTTTGACAAAATAAACAACCTTCCATTAGAGAAAAGCAAATGGTGTTCCTTGGGGACTTTTTATCGAGCATTCATTGAACGGTCGAACTTACTCACTGATGAGTTATTCCCCCACATAAGTATCTCATTAGAAAAGTCATCCTTTCAGTTATATATCATTTCTATCTTTAACAAAAGATACAATACAAATATAAATTACAATGTATTAACTGAAATAATAAAACACAACCATAGAGATATGAAAGATATTATGAACAATTCATATAAAAACGTTCATGGCTCGGAGGATAACACATACATCACTTCTAATTACAAATATTATTACATCGGTGCTTTATTGTTTGAAAATTATATGGACATGAAAAACAAGTCAGCCATTATCGACATGAAACAGGCCAAAATAATTGAAAAGAAATATAATGAAATTAAAATCAATATTAATAATGTTGATTCTCAATTTAAAAGATACAAGTTATTAAGCTTAAACGAAAACATTTTAATATGTAATGATAAAGATAGTCAAACAATAGTAGACAAACGAATAGGTGCCCATTTTTGGATACCTGTCCCACGAAAATTATTAACTACACTTCAGGCTTTAATAGACTTAGAGCTTATCACTAACATTTCATTTAGAATAGATAACATAACCGACTACATTCCATTTTTTGAAGACATGGAGGTTGGTTCACCTCTAAAGTTGAATGTGGCAGATCTCCCCTCACTTTCAAAATTTTATTCTATTGATAACTACGCGAATAGCTTTTGGGTTCATCATGATTCAAGAGAGAGAAGTATCACTTTTGAAGAATTAAGAGATGACTTTCAGATGGTAAATGATGATGTCATTACACAGGTTATTCACCTTGAGTATTTCAACCTTAATAATGCATTTTATATACAACATTTAGACCATGAACTCATATCCTATACGTTAGAACAATATGAGAAAAAATTATCAGATTCCAAAATCAAAGGCTATAAAAAAACAAAGTCATTTAAAATTGATAATGCCAAAATCCCTTTTATGTTTAAGAACAATAACGAGTTTTTATTATTTCAGGTTCTAGACTCATATTTTAAAAACTCCGACTTAATTTCAGAATATTTCAACAACATTCAATAAGGATGTGAGTTTTATTTCAGGGAATAAGATAATAAACCACCACCACAATGCGGGTTGGTAGTGGTTTATTATTTATAGCTGCTAGCTACATTCTTCGCCTAAACACAACATTATCAGAGAATATCGCCTTACCAGCTATAAACCCAACAACCGCAATTATTGGTAGGCTGATAGTAGCCCCCGCCATGCCTGTTGACATACCAATAATAATAGATAGACCAAAAGCCAATAACAAAACAACAGCAGCATACCACTTCGGGTAGGCACCATATAACACCGTCGCTAAACAGCCTGTACAGACGTGAACCCCACGCTGGCTCTCTTTGAAACAGAACGGGCATTTGATGATATTGTTTTCCATATTGGTTTCCTTAATTGGCTCTCCAGCCATTACTGGTTTTAACGAGATTGATTGCACCATCAGCAGGTTCATTCATTCCTTTAACGCTGGCGAAGGCTTTTTTGTCAATCCAGCCCGGAACGTCAACCAGCTTCCATGTATAAGTCACGCGAACTACTTTCTGATTACCGTTGCCCGGCTCAGTCCATTCCTTAATCTCGTCAACAGCACGACGACCAACACAGGCACCGTCTGTTGTGCTCCAGACTTTGGCTTTTTTGCCTTCCTCTGTTATCCCTAATACATTCGAGTCATAGCCCTGTTCAAAAACCATCAGGCCCTGCTCAATAAAACCGTCGAGGATCACTGAATTCGTCCCTGTGCCAGTCGAATCAAGTAGTGGCTTGGCAAGACGGATGGGGAAGCTGGTGTTATTGTTATCCAGCGAGAAGCAGTATTTGTCCTGCCCAATCTTGGTATTAATCGCTTTCTCAAAATCACCTTTCTCACCACATCCCGCCAGTGCCAGAGCTGCGCCAGCAACGAGTAAAATCTTCTTCATCTGCTTATCCATCCTGATAATCAAAGTGCCTAAATTTTGACCTAATCCGGTCAGGGCTAGAGTTGTTGCGGGATCCGGCTGATATCACATGGCAAAACCACCGCTTAACCAATTGATAGGATTCAATTCTTTTAGCGTCTCGTCATATCGTTTAAAACGATCAAAAACAACCTTATGATAGCTTTCATCTATCATAAATAGATATTCAATCGATTATAGCAATTAATTACCGATCGATATCGCATATTTAATCGCTGCAATCTATCAATAACTCATTATCGATCTTTTATATCGATCATTTCGTTGAGATCTGTTCACAAAATGATATGCTACGCGTAGGTCGTTCAGTAGGATCTGGTGAGGTGGATATGGAAGTCATCAACAAGGAAACCGACAGCTTTCAAGCAATGTCTGACAGTGCTGTTTTATCATATGTCTATGAACAGTCTGGATTCTCTATTGATCTGAATAAATGTTTTGTGCGGCTATTCAATAATGCATCTGGCATCAATGCCGTATATGACTATAACCAAATCCGGGAAATCAATTACACATTACTAAACACTGATTTCGGTGATGCAGAGATCTGTATTCTCACGTCTGGAAGCAACAATGCCTTATGGAAGTTTGCTGTTAAGTCGGAAGACAATGAAAGTGTTTGCGATAGATGGATTAATATATTTGATGAGCAGATATTTAACAGTATATAAAATATTAATGTTTTTATGAAGGAAACCGCAAATATATTTGCTTTTTTAAAAATTAATATTTAATTATATACACATGTAATATTTAATAATGAGGTTTATTTATGTCTGGAAAAAATCCATTCTGGAATTATGATTATAATGCAGCACAACGCAACAGAGAGATTGTAGATTCATATCAACAGGCTAATGAAGCCAGACTGAACTCTCAGCAAGCTCAGTTTGAAGCATCTTGATCCTACCCACGTAATATGGACACAGGCCTAAGCGAGGTTCTGGTTTTCAAATTGTTCCGGACTGAGGCCACCACACCAACTGTGCCGCCGCCACCGATTGTAATCACATTCGATATAATTAAATACCGTTGCCCGCATTATTTCCCGGCTGATAAAGTGTTCTCCATGGATACATTCCACTTTCAGCGAATGAAAGAAGCTTTCCACGCAGGCATTATCGTAGCAGCAACCTTTTGCGCTCATACTTCCAC
>OJJD01000381.1_pt1 | contig 23254 bp, 9 predicted proteins | sample 1596011 | NCBI WGS metagenome assembly OJJD01 (sample SAMEA4350113, study PRJEB24818) | metagenome | biome: human; feature: gut; material: faeces | place: Denmark | collected 2013-09 | reverse complement strand
AAAGCAACTGAAAACGTAGAAAACAACCGAAAATAAAAATTCGTATATAAATTATTGATATATAGATGATTTATCTATATTTATTTGGAACTTGTTTTCATTTTATATATGTCTTTATGATTATTGGAAATTATCTTGTCAATGATGTAAAGGAATGGAAATGGTGTAAGACAATTATTTTAAGCTTACCTGTGTTCGCTATAGGATATATTGCTACATATATAGGCTTTAAAACGATGACAGCTAATCCGGAATGTTCGGAGCAGGAAATGGAATTATTCTTTTTATACTGTTCTCCTAATGTCGCTTTAATGACATTAGCATTTTTTCTTGTTATACGTAAAGTCAGAGTAAAGTCGAAAAGAATGATTCTTATGCTTGAGAATATTACAAAATGCGGCCTGGGAATTTATATGATACATTATTTTATTGTAGGGCTTGGATATGCTATAGCTGATGCCTTAGCGATTCCGGTATTTTTACGTATTCCTGTTACAGCCGTTATTGTTTTTGTTATTTGCTGGGTATTTGTTTCTGCTTGTTACAAGTTTGCTCCGAAATATTCAAAATGGATATTCGGATGAGAAAATGGCTTTATTAGGGGTTATACATTTGAATGGTCATGATATAAAATTTACTTTTTGTCAAAATGAAATTTAAACTTCTCTACAATCGTAAAATCAGTAAGGGGATATCATATTTATTATAGATTTGTTATTTTTATACATGTAAGCAAGTTTGCGATGAAAGGTATTCTTAATTATATACGAATATCTGTCTGTAAATGTGGTGTGAATAATAGTATGTTTGATATAGGTAACATTTTTCTTATAGCATAATGATAGTTTTTGAATGGGCTGTCTGAAGCTGAAATTAGATTGAGAAATCTTAAATTCTAGTTTGATTTCTATTTTAAAATAAGATATGCCGGGGTTTTAAATAAAACAACAGGATGTTTTTGTCAACTTATCAGGATGTTTTTGATGAAATATCAAGGTATTTGGGGGCTTTTAATTCTTAATATAAGTACACTTATTTAACTGTTGGGGAATATTAGATTGCAATATGAATAGTTACAAACGAAATTGACATTAACATTGCGTTCTATTTGACGAAAATCTTCAGAATGTGCTGATAGAGAAAATAGATTAATTTGATGGATTTGATACTCAATTGGTTGTTTGGTTGCCTTTTTGATATATGAAATTATTGCGGTAAAGTTATCCCGAAAGTTTTTTATCTAACTTCCGGAGTTAAATTATTTTGAGTGATGGTATGATTCTTTATTTTGTTTTTAATATGTCTAATTTTAATTTGAAAATTCTCTTCTCTAAAATTAAGTATTGACACATCTTCTCGCAATTATTACAAATCCATTTCACCCTCACTCAGCATTCAAATAGCTGACAGAGAAAAAGTTTACCCCATTATAAAAATATTTGAAAGCATCCTTCATTATTTGCGCGTCTTCAGGATGCCGGTCTTTTATATAATTGGCTGCATCAAATCTATTCTTGCTCCGATTACAATGCTCACCAGTTTTCTTGTAATATAAAGAATTCGGAATGAAGATTCAGTTTATATTCAAAAGCATGCATATGCTTGTGACCTACACCGTATGGGGATTTCCTTTTTTATCATTCGGAATAAACTGATAGGTTATATTCCGTCATGTATTGGGGAAAGCCTTGAAATAAGCTATTTGCTTCTTCTTGCTATCTGGATGTTTCAGTAGTTCACGGTAAGACTGCATTCTGCTGTGAGGTTATGTATAGTTAGTTGTTGCTATCGTGAACAGGATAACAAAAAATAGGCGTTTCATAATGATATATCTATTAGTATTTTCAAATGTGCATTCTCATAATAATCATTTGGGAGTAAATAAGCAATATACTCATAACTTTTCTGTTGTAAAGTTGATTGATAGAGTGCTATTGCTTAGTACTGGTAATCGGATATATTTCTGTATCTTAAGTAGAGCCGTTATTGACAATGATTAACTCTAATTTCGGATAGGTTTGTCTTTGAAAACTGGCAATACTCTATGTATTTTTATGTTTGATAAAGATACGGAAAAGGATATATTTTTCTTGTATAGCTATCAGATAAAATTTTGTAGCCCATTTTCGTTAAATTTTTGTCGCCAAACAATAAAACCTAATAATGAGCAAAGCATACTTTTAGCAGACAAATATTCTATAGTCAGGTCATAAAATTGCTGGATAAGTCATAAAACCTTTAGATAAGCCGTAAATATGGTATTCATCTTCTTTCTGCATTCGATTTGTACTTCTGTAATAGCGGGAGAAATATGTCCATTATTATCATTATCTTGTGAAAATTGGAACATAGGTACGTATTTATAAAAATAGAAAGGAAAGTGGTGAGGTCGTGAACCACAATATTTAATTGACGGGCAAAAATATAAGAGTCTTTCCTTTAGGCATAGAAAAAAGTAATAACTTTGTAATTAAATACACTGACAATCTATTTTATGAACTATGATTGATAAATTCACGATTTTTATAAAGAAGGGAAAGAGTTTATTATTTTTGCTGTCATTTGTTATATTACCAGTTTCGATTCAGGCGCAATCCCAGATAAAATCAATAAACACATTGGAAGATAAAATTTATGGATTGAGTCTTCTTTGGTCAGAACTTAAATATAATTTTGTAAATATAGACCGTCTGGGGTTTGATTTAGATAGCCTTTACCGAGAAACGATGAAACGCGTAATAGACACTAAAGACGACGTTTCGTATTATAAAGAGCTTGATTGCTTTTTAAATCGTTTTAATGATGCTCATACCAACTTATTTGATTACCCGGATTCAGGTTATGAAGAAACGGACTATCCTAATTACGGAACGAAATATATTGGCGGGAAATATTATTTCATTAAATATAAAAAGGATTGTCCTTATTCTGATCCAGACTTGCTTGGTGCCGAAATTGTAGAGATTGACGGATTGCCTACAGAGCAATATGTGGAAAAATTTGTGTTGCCATACCTCACAGGTTCGACATTGAAATATAGGTTGAATCAGGCTGGTCGTTTATTGTTAAATGGTTTGGAAGGCAGTTCCATCTGTGGAAAAGCAATATGCAGGGATGGTAAAATGAAGACTTTTAATATCGTACGCAATGGGGAAGCTATTCGCAAAAATGACGATGTATGGTTGCCTGAAGACGAGTATTCTTTTCATACTAGCAAGGCTGTAACATTAAATTGGAAAGATGATATTGCCTTTTTGAATATTCGCCGTTTCATACCCGAGTCAGTATGCAATGACATAGATAAGGCTATGGCCGAAATCAATGCACGTCAATGTCGTGGGGTAATCATTGACTTGAGAGGAAATGGAGGTGGAAGGACTGATGTGGCATGGAGGCTACAGATGTACCTTACACAAGCCGATACAATACGTTCTTTTGGCGCTCAGACAAGAATAAACTCCGGTTATGGCCGCTCACAAGGTAATTATAGAAAAGAATATGAAGATTTTTATTTGTATAAAGCTTATAAGAATGAGCCTCCTGAACTAATAACGAAATCACAAGAAATAAAGGTCTTGAGTTGTCCTGTTGCCATATTGATTGATAACAATAGTTTTTCTGCATGTGAAGACTTTCTTATAAATATTTATGAGATGCCCAACAGGCCTGTTCTGATTGGAGAAGAAACTGCCGGCTCCACGGGAGCTCCACTTGTTATCGAGCTACCTCATGGTGCTGTAGCACGTATATGCACACTTAGGCCACTATTCCCATACAGTATGAAACCTTTTGTTGAAAAAGGAATTATTCCAGATATAGAAGTTATACCCACTTTGCAAGAAGTCTTGAAAGGTAAAGATGTTGTGATGGAAAAAGCTTTACATTATATCCAAAATAAGAACTAAGCAAGTCAATAAGTTGGGAGCGTGTCAGGTATCTTACTCCTTTCTGGAAGCGGACTGAACGTCTCTTGTCCCGTTCTATTATCGCTGTACTTGATACTTTGAGAATGATGCTTCTCAGGACATAGAACAATAACCATGCGCTTGTCAGGCATAGCCAAAGACACATGGTAGGTGATCTTTGTTCATATAGGCCAGCCATGCGAGTAGTAGCCCGGTTATGGTATAGAGAACCATGTGTTTTCGTAGCGTTTGTTCCTCTTTCTTGAATTAACCTTTTCTGGATTGCCGTTTGAGGTCATTATTATTTTATCAGGATACAGGTAGCAGTATTCGATCATTGTTTTAAAGCGTATCACTTTCTCCATATTCATATCAATTGTCATTTTTTCATATTGATAGTCATTTTCATTTATCTTTTTGAAATAACAATTTGATTTGAAACTTGTATCTGTAGCAAAATTGTAGCAGAACTTGACCAAGATGTGATTTTCAATTATGCTGGGGATGATTGCAAAATGGCATTATAAAATAAAAGATACGAGATTCACTATTACTAAATCTAATAGCAGGTTTAGGCTGTCTATTTTTATATTACTCCAATTCCCGCTTCAATGCTTTGATTTCTTTCTCTTCTTCTTCTGATAGTTCTTCTTTAATAAGGTATGTTTCTGGCATCTTTCTATATACCAGACCATTCTCTCTTGCTTTTAATTAATAATAAGTTATTATCAGAACTAATCACTACAATGTTTTGAATGTCATAACCGGATTTCAGTGCTGATAATATAAACCTCATCATTTATGTCTTTATTAAAATCTCCGCCTTCAAAACACTCTTTTGACGGATCTTTACATGTTTCAATTATGAATTTTGGCTGAAAGCCTTTAATTTTACAACGTAGGGCAGCGCCCTACGTTTTGAATACCCCATACCAAATACGCCCTGAAATACAGGGCATTGGTCTGTACTATATAATTTAAGGCTTTCAGCCAAAATATTTCCGTGCTTGTCAGGATTAATTTCAGTTCATTTTCTAGCCTTTATATCCAGCTTCACCGGCTTAATCATATTCTTAGGATCAAGGATTGTATCCAAATCTTCCTGAGTAAGAATTCCTTCTTCAAGAACAAGGTCGTAAACGCTTCGTCCTGTTTCCATTGCTTTCTTTGCAATATAAGTTGAGTGATCATAACCAATATACGGATTCAGAGCTGTTACAACACCGATACTGCGCTTAACTTCATTGCGGCAAGCCTCTTCGTTTGCAGTGATTCCGTCGATACACAATGTACGCAAAGTATCGAAACCGTTTATCAATAAATCAATAGATTCGAAACAGCATTGTGCCATTATCGGCTCCATAGCGTTGAGTTCCATCTGTGATGCTTCGCCTGCCATAGTTACACAAAGTTCATTTCCCATGACCTTGAAAGCAATCTGGCTCATAACTTCAGGTATTACCGGATTTACTTTTCCCGGCATGATTGATGAACCCGGCTGACGTGCAGGAAGATTTATCTCTCCGAATCCGCAACGCGGGCCGCTGGCAAGCAATCTCAAGTCATTACATATCTTATTAATTTTAACAGCTACTCTTTTCAGTGCAGACATATAACCCACCATGCATGAAGTATCGGAAGTTGCGCCTACCCAATCATCGGCAAGACTTACTTCCCAACCTGTTATTTCCTTCAATGCTTCGATAGTCTTTTCAGCATAACCCGGTTCGGAACATATTCCTGTACCAATGGCTGTTGAACCCATATTCACAACAAGGAAATCTGCCGCAGCTTCGTTAAGATGTTTTATTTCATTTCTCAGGATACTTGCAAAACCATAGAAAGTTTGTCCAAGTGTCATCGGCACGGCATCTTCCAGCTGCGTGCGTCCCATCTTTATAATGTGAGCAAATTCATCACCTTTTTTCTGTAAAGCTTCAATCAAAGCTTCAAGATGCGGTAAGAATTTAAGATGGCTTGCGTAAAGTCCCATGTGGATAGCTGTTGGATAAGCATCGTTGGTTGACTGCGAGCGGTTTATTGTGTCGTGAGGTGAGCAGAATTCATATTCTCCAGCTTTCTTTCCAAGATGCAATAATGCTATGTTAGCAATTACTTCGTTGGCATTCATATTGGTACTTGTTCCGGCTCCACCTTGAATCATATCCACTTGGAACTGGTCGTGATATTTTCCGTCGAGAATATCTTTACATGCAGCTTCGATGCTTTTCAGTTGTTCGTCGCTAACTAGACCTAAAGCGTTGTTAGCTTTTGCAGCAGCAAGTTTTGTATATGCCAGTCCGTGAATGAAAAGAGGATAATCCTGCAATTTGAACTTACTTATTGAGAAATTTTCAATACCTCTCAGTGTCTGTATTCCATATAGTGCGTCTGCCGGAAGTTCTCTTGTTCCCAGCAAATCATGTTCTGTTCTTGTATTTTTGATATTTTCCATAAGGCATTAATATTTAGTTGTTATTATTATATCGCAAAGATATAAACTAACATTATGTAAGCAAATATTATTGTGTTAAATAGTATTTTTATTGTTTTATATAGTAGAATAGGGTATGAGTAATGTGTTTTGCTTACAAATTGCATGCGTAAATGTAATATCTCTTGGAGCAGAAAAAGCTATATTCCTATATGAATTTTGGCTGAAAGCCTTTAATTTTACAGCGTAGGGCAGCGTCCTACGTTTCAGGCATTTCTCTCACCTATATACGCCCTGAAGGGGCATAATTTCGCTCAGTTACCTTTTCAGGGCTTATTATAGGACATAACCATTGAAACACAGGGAGTACGACAATACGACATTAAGTCAGTAAATATTCAAGTCAATGAATCAGTAACTGTTTGAGTCCCCGATTCATTGTTTCTTCAAACAGGAAAAATGCCGCATTCCACACCGATTGCTCTGCATGCAAACTGCAATAGTCCACATTGTTGTCACATCCCGACCAACTGTTTGACTATTGGAAACTTATATTTTTTTTTGCCAGACAATTCATTCCGAGATATATCGGAATATGGCAAACAAAATAAGAAAATACATGATGAACAGAAACGGAAAAACAGGCCTGTCCCCTCCATAAGATGATACCAACAACGGTATTATTTCTTCCGAATTTATAGGGAGCATATTCAGAGGTGCTCAAGATAGCGGGATTCTAGTTTTTAGTGGGGCAAGTTTGTGTTTCGGGCAGACAGAAATCGCTTGCTCCCACTACTGGACGCAGTGAGAGGTTCATCCCGCTGGTCTAATCAGTACATTCATTTTATACAATAGTCAACAGATGGAAAAGAAACAGAATACAACATTAGTGTCCAATAAAAATGGACTAGTTAAAAAATTAATCAAATAGTCCTTCAAAAAGGGGATAATCGAGTTCTTTGACATCGTTGAAATCAGTCTTATCGAACAGTTCACGCAAGTTAGTTTTGTCCGTTAGAGAGATGCTTAGAATCTGCAAAACTTCATAAGTTGAGCGCTTCAATTGCATATCGTGTTGGACAATAGCCACTAGACAGTAAGTGATGATTGCTACACTGATTTGAATGCGGACAGCATTTTCCGTTGTGCCCCAGAATCTTTTTATTTTAAGGTGCTGCTTGAGCCATTTGAAGAATAGCTCGACCAACCATCTTTTCTTGTAGAGATTAGCAACGTCCAATGCAGAAATATGTGTTGCGTTTGTCAGGAAAGTGAACTCACGGTCACCCTCTTCATCATAGTAACGAATGAGTCGGAATGACTCGGGATATTTCTTCTCTGAGAGGTATCCGGTCAGTTTCACTTCAGCATCTGTAAGTACATACTTAGGCATCCTACGCTTCCATTTAACCATTGTGTATTTCAAGTTCGTCTTAGCTCTGACAACGAAAAAGGAACCTGTCAGGTGTATCCTATATAGTTCCTTAAAAGAGTCATAAGCCCTGTCGAATATATAATAAGCATTTGGTTCATAATGGATTGAACACATCGCTGTAGAGGCGTGCTTCGATGCTGTGGTTACAGTATAGAAGGCAGGAACTTGTGCTTCAATGTCATATAAGACATGAGCTTTGACACCTCCTTTCTTTCTTCGGAACTTCGCCCATGGAAATGTGGCTAGACACAACGGAATAGTTGTTGAATCAAAAGCATACTTATTTCCTGGAATATCCAAGATGTTGGTCGCTCGCTTTTCACAAGCTTCATTCATTATATAGAATGCGAAGTCTTCAAAGATTCTGTAGTCACGATTCTGATTAGCATAAGCGAGGGTGGCTTTGGCTATTGGATTGCGTCCCAGACCAAGATGATATTGCTTGGCTTGATGCGCTTCAAAAGCTACAAGTAAGTCGCGAAGACTCTCACGATTGCTCAGTTGTCCGAACATCATAGCAAGTAACTGATTCCAGCAGGTGAATTGTTTCACGTAGCGATTACCATTATACTTGCGAACAAAGTTATTGAATTGTGTTCTGTTCATAAAAGCGGTAAGTTGAGCGAATACGTATTTATCTTGGTTCATAAGCGGCATTCAATTTGACCGCTAAGCTACGAATTCAAATCCGTTTCATTCTAAAATACTGCTTAAAAGACTGTATTTCAACAATTTCAAAGGCCCATTAACCAACTTTTATTGGACAGTAGTGAGAATACAAAAAGAAACAACAAGGGTGTCCGTCCTCCCAAGAGTACGACCGACAAACTGAAATACCGTGTTATCGTGAAACTGGCGACACCGGATTACTATGCACAGAAAAGCAGGGCAAGAAGCGCAGGCATATCGGCAAGCGAATACCTGAGAGAATGTTTCCGTAAGGGATATGTACGGCAAAGACTTACGCGGAACATTCCGACTATATCCGTAAGCTATGCGGTATGGCGAACAATCTGAACCAGCTGGCTCATAAGGCAAATACCGGAGGATTCGATACGGCAAAGCTGGAATGCCGTGTACAGGTGGCAAGAATCGAAGAACTGATGAACCATATCCTGCTATGATTGCGAAGATTGTAAAGGGAAGCGGATTCCGTGAGGTTACCGGCTATATCATTGACAGTAAAAAGGGTGCTAGGATTATCGCACATGCCGGCTTGTTTATTGAGGATGTTGACACAATAACAAAGGCTTTCGAAGCACAGGCCGGAATGAATCCGAAAGTATCCAGACCGGTCGGACACATTGCACTGGGATTTTCCAAAGAGGATGAAAGCAGGCTGACTAGCCAGATTATGGCAGAAATAGCTTTGGAATACATGGGACGGATGGGCATAAGGAACACACAATTCTTTATAGCCAGACATTTCGACAAGGAACATCCTCATATACATATCGCCTACAACCGGATAGACAATGATGGCAGGACCATATCCGACAAAAACGAGCGGTTACGGAGTGCACACATCTGCAAGGAACTGACCTTGAAATATGGGCTGTACATGGCCAAAGGTAAGGATCATGTCAAGACTGAACGCTTAAGGGAGCCGGACAAGACAAAGTATGAACTTTACAGTCTGCTTAAAAACGGAAGTCAGAAAGGCCGGAAACTGGAAGGAGCTGATTGCCGGATTAAACGAAAAGGGAGTGGATGTACGGTTCAAATACAAGGGAAAATCCGATGAAGTACAGGGTATCGTGTTCATCATGAACGGCTATTCCTTCAGCGGTTCCAAGATTGACAGACAGTTCAGCTATTCCAAGATAGATGCCGCGTTAAAGACACCGTCACATTCGGAAACCCAAAGACAGGTAGCTGTTCAGAGTGAACCGACATGGCAACAGGAATCGCATGGCAGTGAATTATACAGCGGTTCTTTAGGTCTGTTCACACCGAACCCGCAAACGGAACAACCAGAAGGTTATCCGGACGATTATTTGAGAAAGAAGAAAAAGAAAAAACAACGTAAAATAAGATGGTAAAGTATGGAAAAAGACAATGTATATGTTTTGTTTGAAGAAATCAAGAACAAGATTGAGATGATAAACGGGAAGCTGGAACAGAAGACAGGAACACCAACTGGCAGACAGGCAGAAGAAGTGATCCCGACATGCGTAAGGCATATTCACCGGCATAGTTTTGACCTCAGGTCAAGCAGAGTATTTTCTCTTTTAGTCGGAATGGGCGTGGTATGCAGCCTGTCCTTATGGGGAAATATCAGACTTTGGCAGTTCAACCGGCAATATGCAGACGACGCCCTGAAGTTCCGCGCCATCCGTTCCTGGAGCGGGTGTACTCCGGAAGATATTCTCTGGCTGAACAAGGTTTTTGACATCCATCGTGACAAGAAGGTCATCGAATGGGTCAGAAAACAGGCCGACGGGTACGAAAACGAGCTGAAAGCTGTTTCCGACAGCCTGATGCAGGAGAAACTTAAATTACAGGTAAAATCTGAATCCGATTGATATGGCCAGTGTGAAAGTAAAATTCAGACCTTCCACTATAGAGGGAAAGGAAGGTATCATTTATTATCAGATTATTCAGAACCGTGTAATCCGTCAGCTAAAGACGGATTACCGGATATTTACGGATGAATGGAATGAAGCTGAGAGCTGTATCATAGTCGGTAGTTCGGAGCGAAGCAATCTGCTTCTTTCCTTGCAGGAACGCATGGAATGGGACGTGAAGCGGCTGGACATGATTGTCCACCAATTGGAAAATCGGAAAGGAACATATACAGTAGATGATATTGTCGCTTCTTTTCAAAGCAATACAGAGGGACAGTCGCTTTTCAACTTCATGCAAGGCATCATAGCCCGTCTCAAACAGATGGGCAAGATACGCACAGCTGAAAATTATTCCTGCACTCTGAAAAGTTTCATGCAGTTCAGAGGGGACAGGGATGTTCTGCTGTCCGAAATCGATTCGGACCTGATGCAGCTTTATGAAGCCTACCTTCATGGAAAAGGTGCCGTACGGAATACCAGTTCATTCTATATGCGTATCCTTCGGGCGGTATATAACCGTGCTCTGGAAAAGGGACTGATGGAACAGCGCAATCCTTTCAGGCATGTCTATACGGGAGTGGACAAGACCGTCAAGCGTGCCGTTCCCTTATCCGCCATCAAGCGTATGAAGAATCTGGATTTGTCCTTACAGCCTAATCTGGAATTTGCAAGGGACATGTTCCTGTTCAGCTTCTATACCCGTGGCATGTCGTTCATAGATATGGCTCACCTAAAAAAGAAAGATCTTCAGAACGGGTTTTTATCGTATCGCAGACGAAAGACCGGGCAGCAGCTGGTTATCAGGTGGGAAAAATGCATGCAGGAGATTGTCGGCAAATACCCGGAAGACAGTCTCTGTCCTTATCTTTTGCCGGTATTGAAATATCCTTTTAAGGATACGCATAAGCATTACAGGAATGTCATGTCTGGAATAAACCGGAACCTGAAAGAAATAGCCAGACTGGCCGATATATCCGTTCCTCTTAGCATGTATTGTGCCCGTCATTCATGGGCAAACGCAGCCAAAGGCAAGAATATTCCGATTTCGGTTATCAGTGAAGGGATGGGACATGATTCCGAGGCGACCACACAAATTTATCTGGCCTCATTGGATAATTCCGTAGTAGACAAAGCCAACGCACAAATATTAAAAGATTTGTAAGGATGAAGATTGTTTAGTAAAGAGGCGTGTTTCTTGCTAAGAGGGAACGATTAGATTGAATCATACTGTAAATAAGCGCTTTACAACATAAATAATTGGATTTTATAAAACATAATCATCTTAATCTTATGTGTCGAGACAAAGAAAAAGTAAATTAATTCTTTTATTTTCAGTATTTTCACTAATTTTGTAATAGTTAAATCCCCTCTTAGCAAGAAACACGCCTCTTTACTAAACAATCTTCATCCTTACAAATCTTTTAATATTTGTGCGTTGGCTTTGTCTACTACGGAATTATCCAATGAGGCCAGATAAATTTGTGTGGTCGCCTCGGAATCATGTCCCATCCCTTCACTGATAACCGAAATCGGAATATTCTTGCCTTTGGCTGCGTTTGCCCATGAATGACGGGCACAATACATGCTAAGAGGAACGGATATATCGGCCAGTCTGGCTATTTCTTTCAGGTTCCGGTTTATTCCAGACATGACATTCCTGTAATGCTTATGCGTATCCTTAAAAGGATATTTCAATACCGGCAAAAGATAAGGACAGAGACTGTCTTCCGGGTATTTGCCGACAATCTCCTGCATGCATTTTTCCCACCTGATAACCAGCTGCTGCCCGGTCTTTCGTCTGCGATACGATAAAAACCCGTTCTGAAGATCTTTCTTTTTTAGGTGAGCCATATCTATGAACGACATGCCACGGGTATAGAAGCTGAACAGGAACATGTCCCTTGCAAATTCCAGATTAGGCTGTAAGGACAAATCCAGATTCTTCATACGCTTGATGGCGGATAAGGGAACGGCACGCTTGACGGTCTTGTCCACTCCCGTATAGACATGCCTGAAAGGATTGCGCTGTTCCATCAGTCCCTTTTCCAGAGCACGGTTATATACCGCCCGAAGGATACGCATATAGAATGAACTGGTATTCCGTACGGCACCTTTTCCATGAAGGTAGGCTTCATAAAGCTGCATCAGGTCCGAATCGATTTCGGACAGCAGAACATCCCTGTCCCCTCTGAACTGCATGAAACTTTTCAGAGTGCAGGAATAATTTTCAGCTGTGCGTATCTTGCCCATCTGTTTGAGACGGGCTATGATGCCTTGCATGAAGTTGAAAAGCGACTGTCCCTCTGTATTGCTTTGAAAAGAAGCGACAATATCATCTACTGTATATGTTCCTTTCCGATTTTCCAATTGGTGGACAATCATGTCCAGCCGCTTCACGTCCCATTCCATGCGTTCCTGCAAGGAAAGAAGCAGATTGCTTCGCTCCGAACTACCGACTATGATACAGCTCTCAGCTTCATTCCATTCATCCGTAAATATCCGGTAATCCGTCTTTAGCTGACGGATTACACGGTTCTGAATAATCTGATAATAAATGATACCTTCCTTTCCCTCTATAGTGGAAGGTCTGAATTTTACTTTCACACTGGCCATATCAATCGGATTCAGATTTTACCTGTAATTTAAGTTTCTCCTGCATCAGGCTGTCGGAAACAGCTTTCAGCTCGTTTTCGTACCCGTCGGCCTGTTTTCTGACCCATTCGATGACCTTCTTGTCACGATGGATGTCAAAAACCTTGTTCAGCCAGAGAATATCTTCCGGAGTACACCCGCTCCAGGAACGGATGGCGCGGAACTTCAGGGCGTCGTCTGCATATTGCCGGTTGAACTGCCAAAGTCTGATATTTCCCCATAAGGACAGGCTGCATACCACGCCCATTCCGACTAAAAGAGAAAATACTCTGCTTGACCTGAGGTCAAAACTATGCCGGTGAATATGCCTTACGCATGTCGGGATCACTTCTTCTGCCTGTCTGCCAGTTGGTGTTCCTGTCTTCTGTTCCAGCTTCCCGTTTATCATCTCAATCTTGTTCTTGATTTCTTCAAACAAAACATATACATTGTCTTTTTCCATACTTTACCATCTTATTTTACGTTGTTTTTTCTTTTTCTTCTTTCTCAAATAATCGTCCGGATAACCTTCTGGTTGTTCCGTTTGCGGGTTCGGTGTGAACAGACCTAAAGAACCGCTGTATAATTCACTGCCATGCGATTCCTGTTGCCATGTCGGTTCACTCTGAACAGCTACCTGTCTTTGGGTTTCCGAATGTGACGGTGTCTTTAACGCGGCATCTATCTTGGAATAGCTGAACTGTCTGTCAATCTTGGAACCGCTGAAGGAATAGCCGTTCATGATGAACACGATACCCTGTACTTCATCGGATTTTCCCTTGTATTTGAACCGTACATCCACTCCCTTTTCGTTTAATCCGGCAATCAGCTCCTTCCAGTTTCCGGCCTTTCTGACTTCCGTTTTTAAGCAGACTGTAAAGTTCATACTTTGTCTTGTCCGGCTCCCTTAAGCGTTCAGTCTTGACATGATCCTTACCTTTGGCCATGTACAGCCCATATTTCAAGGTCAGTTCCTTGCAGATGTGTGCACTCCGTAACCGCTCGTTTTTGTCGGATATGGTCCTGCCATCATTGTCTATCCGGTTGTAGGCGATATGTATATGAGGATGTTCCTTGTCGAAATGTCTGGCTATAAAGAATTGTGTGTTCCTTATGCCCATCCGTCCCATGTATTCCAAAGCTATTTCTGCCATAATCTGGCTAGTCAGCCTGCTTTCATCCTCTTTGGAAAATCCCAGTGCAATGTGTCCGACCGGTCTGGATACTTTCGGATTCATTCCGGCCTGTGCTTCGAAAGCCTTTGTTATTGTGTCAACATCCTCAATAAACAAGCCGGCATGTGCGATAATCCTAGCACCCTTTTTACTGTCAATGATATAGCCGGTAACCTCACGGAATCCGCTTCCCTTTACAATCTTCGCAATCATAGCAGGATATGGTTCATCAGTTCTTCGATTCTTGCCACCTGTACACGGCATTCCAGCTTTGCCGTATCGAATCCTCCGGTATTTGCCTTATGAGCCAGCTGGTTCAGATTGTTCGCCATACCGCATAGCTTACGGATATAGTCGGAATGTTCCGCGTAAGTCTTTGCCGTACATATCCCTTACGGAAACATTCTCTCAGGTATTCGCTTGCCGATATGCCTGCGCTTCTTGCCCTGCTTTTCTGTGCATAGTAATCCGGTGTCGCCAGTTTCACGATAACACGGTATTTCAGTTTGTCGGTCGTACTCTTGGGAGGACGGACACCCTTGTTGTTTCTTTTTGTATTCTCACTACTGTCCAATAAAAGTTGGTTAATGGGCCTTTGAAATTGTTGAAATACAGTCTTTTAAGCAGTATTTTAGAATGAAACGGATTTGAATTCGTAGCTTAGCGGTCAAATTGAATGCCGCTTATGAACCAAGATAAATACGTATTCGCTCAACTTACCGCTTTTATGAACAGAACACAATTCAATAACTTTGTTCGCAAGTATAATGGTAATCGCTACGTGAAACAATTCACCTGCTGGAATCAGTTACTTGCTATGATGTTCGGACAACTGAGCAATCGTGAGAGTCTTCGCGACTTACTTGTAGCTTTTGAAGCGCATCAAGCCAAGCAATATCATCTTGGTCTGGGACGCAATCCAATAGCCAAAGCCACCCTCGCTTATGCTAATCAGAATCGTGACTACAGAATCTTTGAAGACTTCGCATTCTATATAATGAATGAAGCTTGTGAAAAGCGAGCGACCAACATCTTGGATATTCCAGGAAATAAGTATGCTTTTGATTCAACAACTATTCCGTTGTGTCTAGCCACATTTCCATGGGCGAAGTTCCGAAGAAAGAAAGGAGGTGTCAAAGCTCATGTCTTATATGACATTGAAGCACAAGTTCCTGCCTTCTATACTGTAACCACAGCATCGAAGCACGCCTCTACAGCGATGTGTTCAATCCATTATGAACCAAATGCTTATTATATATTCGACAGGGCTTATGACTCTTTTAAGGAACTATATAGGATACACCTGACAGGTTCCTTTTTCGTTGTCAGAGCTAAGACGAACTTGAAATACACAATGGTTAAATGGAAGCGTAGGATGCCTAAGTATGTACTTACAGATGCTGAAGTGAAACTGACCGGATACCTCTCAGAGAAGAAATATCCCGAGTCATTCCGACTCATTCGTTACTATGATGAAGAGGGTGACCGTGAGTTCACTTTCCTGACAAACGCAACACATATTTCTGCATTGGACGTTGCTAATCTCTACAAGAAAAGATGGTTGGTCGAGCTATTCTTCAAATGGCTCAAGCAGCACCTTAAAATAAAAAGATTCTGGGGCACAACGGAAAATGCTGTCCGCATTCAAATCAGTGTAGCAATCATCACTTACTGTCTAGTGGCTATTGTCCAACACGATATGCAATTGAAGCGCTCAACTTATGAAGTTTTGCAGATTCTAAGCATCTCTCTAACGGACAAAACTAACTTGCGTGAACTGTTCGATAAGACTGATTTCAACGATGTCAAAGAACTCGATTATCCCCTTTTTGAAGGACTATTTGATTAATTTTTTAACTAGTCCATTTTTATTGGACACTAATGTTGTATTCTGTTTCTTTTCCATCTGTTGACTATTGTATAAAATGAATGTACTGATTAGACCAGCGGGATGAACCTCTCACTGCGTCCAGTAGTGGGAGCAAGCGATTTCTGTCTGCCCGAAACACAAACTTGCCCCACTAAAAACTAGAATCCCGCTATCTTGAGCACCTCTGAATATGCTCCCTATAAATTCGGAAGAAATAATACCGTTGTTGGTATCATCTTATGGAGGGGACAGGCCTGTTTTTCCGTTTCTGTTCATCATGTATTTTCTTATTTTGTTTGCCATATTCCGATATATCTCGGAATGAATTGTCTGGCAAAAAAAAATATAAGTTTCCAATAGTCAAACAGTTGGTCGGGATGTGACAACAATGTGGACTATTGCAGTTTGCATGCAGAGCAATCGGTGTGGAATGCGGCATTTTTCCTGTTTGAAGAAACAATGAATCGGGGACTCAAACAGTTACTGATTCATTGACTTGAATATTTACTGACTTAATGTCGTATTGTCGTACTCCCTGTGTTTCAATGGTTATGTCCTATAATAAGCCCTGAAAAGGTAACTGAGCGAAATTATGCCCCTTCAGGGCGTATATAGGTGAGAGAAATGCCTGAAACGTAGGACGCTGCCCTACGCTGTAAAATTAAAGGCTTTCAGCCAAAATTCATATAGGAATATAGCTTTTTCTGCTCCAAGAGATATTACATTTACGCATGCAATTTGTAAGCAAAACACATTACTCATACCCTATTCTACTATATAAAACAATAAAAATACTATTTAACACAATAATATTTGCTTACATAATGTTAGTTTATATCTTTGCGATATAATAATAACAACTAAATATTAATGCCTTATGGAAAATATCAAAAATACAAGAACAGAACATGATTTGCTGGGAACAAGAGAACTTCCGGCAGACGCACTATATGGAATACAGACACTGAGAGGTATTGAAAATTTCTCAATAAGTAAGTTCAAATTGCAGGATTATCCTCTTTTCATTCACGGACTGGCATATACAAAACTTGCTGCTGCAAAAGCTAACAACGCTTTAGGTCTAGTTAGCGACGAACAACTGAAAAGCATCGAAGCTGCATGTAAAGATATTCTCGACGGAAAATATCACGACCAGTTCCAAGTGGATATGATTCAAGGTGGAGCCGGAACAAGTACCAATATGAATGCCAACGAAGTAATTGCTAACATAGCATTATTGCATCTTGGAAAGAAAGCTGGAGAATATGAATTCTGCTCACCTCACGACACAATAAACCGCTCGCAGTCAACCAACGATGCTTATCCAACAGCTATCCACATGGGACTTTACGCAAGCCATCTTAAATTCTTACCGCATCTTGAAGCTTTGATTGAAGCTTTACAGAAAAAAGGTGATGAATTTGCTCACATTATAAAGATGGGACGCACGCAGCTGGAAGATGCCGTGCCGATGACACTTGGACAAACTTTCTATGGTTTTGCAAGTATCCTGAGAAATGAAATAAAACATCTTAACGAAGCTGCGGCAGATTTCCTTGTTGTGAATATGGGTTCAACAGCCATTGGTACAGGAATATGTTCCGAACCGGGTTATGCTGAAAAGACTATCGAAGCATTGAAGGAAATAACAGGTTGGGAAGTAAGTCTTGCCGATGATTGGGTAGGCGCAACTTCCGATACTTCATGCATGGTGGGTTATATGTCTGCACTGAAAAGAGTAGCTGTTAAAATTAATAAGATATGTAATGACTTGAGATTGCTTGCCAGCGGCCCGCGTTGCGGATTCGGAGAGATAAATCTTCCTGCACGTCAGCCGGGTTCATCAATCATGCCGGGAAAAGTAAATCCGGTAATACCTGAAGTTATGAGCCAGATTGCTTTCAAGGTCATGGGAAATGAACTTTGTGTAACTATGGCAGGCGAAGCATCACAGATGGAACTCAACGCTATGGAGCCGATAATGGCACAATGCTGTTTCGAATCTATTGATTTATTGATAAACGGTTTCGATACTTTGCGTACATTGTGTATCGACGGAATCACTGCAAACGAAGAGGCTTGCCGCAATGAAGTTAAGCGCAGTATCGGTGTTGTAACAGCTCTGAATCCGTATATTGGTTATGATCACTCAACTTATATTGCAAAGAAAGCAATGGAAACAGGACGAAGCGTTTACGACCTTGTTCTTGAAGAAGGAATTCTTACTCAGGAAGATTTGGATACAATCCTTGATCCTAAGAATATGATTAAGCCGGTGAAGCTGGATATAAAGGCTAGAAAATGAACTGAAATTAATCCTGACAAGCACGGAAATATTTTGGCTGAAAGCCTTAAATTATATAGTACAGACCAATGCCCTGTATTTCAGGGCGTATTTGGTATGGGGTATTCAAAACGTAGGGCGCTGCCCTACGTTGTAAAATTAAAGGCTTTCAGCCAAAATTCATAATTGAAACATGTAAAGATCCGTCAAAAGAGTGTTTTGAAGGCGGAGATTTTAATAAAGACATAAATGATGAGGTTTATATTATCAGCACTGAAATCCGGTTATGACATTCAAAACATTGTAGTGATTAGTTCTGATAATAACTTATTATTAATTAAAAGCAAGAGAGAATGGTCTGGTATATAGAAAGATGCCAGAAACATACCTTATTAAAGAAGAACTATCAGAAGAAGAAGAGAAAGAAATCAAAGCATTGAAGCGGGAATTGGAGTAATATAAAAATAGACAGCCTAAACCTGCTATTAGATTTAGTAATAGTGAATCTCGTATCTTTTATTTTATAATGCCATTTTGCAATCATCCCCAGCATAATTGAAAATCACATCTTGGTCAAGTTCTGCTACAATTTTGCTACAGATACAAGTTTCAAATCAAATTGTTATTTCAAAAAGATAAATGAAAATGACTATCAATATGAAAAAATGACAATTGATATGAATATGGAGAAAGTGATACGCTTTAAAACAATGATCGAATACTGCTACCTGTATCCTGATAAAATAATAATGACCTCAAACGGCAATCCAGAAAAGGTTAATTCAAGAAAGAGGAACAAACGCTACGAAAACACATGGTTCTCTATACCATAACCGGGCTACTACTCGCATGGCTGGCCTATATGAACAAAGATCACCTACCATGTGTCTTTGGCTATGCCTGACAAGCGCATGGTTATTGTTCTATGTCCTGAGAAGCATCATTCTCAAAGTATCAAGTACAGCGATAATAGAACGGGACAAGAGACGTTCAGTCCGCTTCCAGAAAGGAGTAAGATACCTGACACGCTCCCAACTTATTGACTTGCTTAGTTCTTATTTTGGATATAATGTAAAGCTTTTTCCATCACAACATCTTTACCTTTCAAGACTTCTTGCAAAGTGGGTATAACTTCTATATCTGGAATAATTCCTTTTTCAACAAAAGGTTTCATACTGTATGGGAATAGTGGCCTAAGTGTGCATATACGTGCTACAGCACCATGAGGTAGCTCGATAACAAGTGGAGCTCCCGTGGAGCCGGCAGTTTCTTCTCCAATCAGAACAGGCCTGTTGGGCATCTCATAAATATTTATAAGAAAGTCTTCACATGCAGAAAAACTATTGTTATCAATCAATATGGCAACAGGACAACTCAAGACCTTTATTTCTTGTGATTTCGTTATTAGTTCAGGAGGCTCATTCTTATAAGCTTTATACAAATAAAAATCTTCATATTCTTTTCTATAATTACCTTGTGAGCGGCCATAACCGGAGTTTATTCTTGTCTGAGCGCCAAAAGAACGTATTGTATCGGCTTGTGTAAGGTACATCTGTAGCCTCCATGCCACATCAGTCCTTCCACCTCCATTTCCTCTCAAGTCAATGATTACCCCACGACATTGACGTGCATTGATTTCGGCCATAGCCTTATCTATGTCATTGCATACTGACTCGGGTATGAAACGGCGAATATTCAAAAAGGCAATATCATCTTTCCAATTTAATGTTACAGCCTTGCTAGTATGAAAAGAATACTCGTCTTCAGGCAACCATACATCGTCATTTTTGCGAATAGCTTCCCCATTGCGTACGATATTAAAAGTCTTCATTTTACCATCCCTGCATATTGCTTTTCCACAGATGGAACTGCCTTCCAAACCATTTAACAATAAACGACCAGCCTGATTCAACCTATATTTCAATGTCGAACCTGTGAGGTATGGCAACACAAATTTTTCCACATATTGCTCTGTAGGCAATCCGTCAATCTCTACAATTTCGGCACCAAGCAAGTCTGGATCAGAATAAGGACAATCCTTTTTATATTTAATGAAATAATATTTCCCGCCAATATATTTCGTTCCGTAATTAGGATAGTCCGTTTCTTCATAACCTGAATCCGGGTAATCAAATAAGTTGGTATGAGCATCATTAAAACGATTTAAAAAGCAATCAAGCTCTTTATAATACGAAACGTCGTCTTTAGTGTCTATTACGCGTTTCATCGTTTCTCGGTAAAGGCTATCTAAATCAAACCCCAGACGGTCTATATTTACAAAATTATATTTAAGTTCTGACCAAAGAAGACTCAATCCATAAATTTTATCTTCCAATGTGTTTATTGATTTTATCTGGGATTGCGCCTGAATCGAAACTGGTAATATAACAAATGACAGCAAAAATAATAAACTCTTTCCCTTCTTTATAAAAATCGTGAATTTATCAATCATAGTTCATAAAATAGATTGTCAGTGTATTTAATTACAAAGTTATTACTTTTTTCTATGCCTAAAGGAAAGACTCTTATATTTTTGCCCGTCAATTAAATATTGTGGTTCACGACCTCACCACTTTCCTTTCTATTTTTATAAATACGTACCTATGTTCCAATTTTCACAAGATAATGATAATAATGGACATATTTCTCCCGCTATTACAGAAGTACAAATCGAATGCAGAAAGAAGATGAATACCATATTTACGGCTTATCTAAAGGTTTTATGACTTATCCAGCAATTTTATGACCTGACTATAGAATATTTGTCTGCTAAAAGTATGCTTTGCTCATTATTAGGTTTTATTGTTTGGCGACAAAAATTTAACGAAAATGGGCTACAAAATTTTATCTGATAGCTATACAAGAAAAATATATCCTTTTCCGTATCTTTATCAAACATAAAAATACATAGAGTATTGCCAGTTTTCAAAGACAAACCTATCCGAAATTAGAGTTAATCATTGTCAATAACGGCTCTACTTAAGATACAGAAATATATCCGATTACCAGTACTAAGCAATAGCACTCTATCAATCAACTTTACAACAGAAAAGTTATGAGTATATTGCTTATTTACTCCCAAATGATTATTATGAGAATGCACATTTGAAAATACTAATAGATATATCATTATGAAACGCCTATTTTTTGTTATCCTGTTCACGATAGCAACAACTAACTATACATAACCTCACAGCAGAATGCAGTCTTACCGTGAACTACTGAAACATCCAGATAGCAAGAAGAAGCAAATAGCTTATTTCAAGGCTTTCCCCAATACATGACGGAATATAACCTATCAGTTTATTCCGAATGATAAAAAAGGAAATCCCCATACGGTGTAGGTCACAAGCATATGCATGCTTTTGAATATAAACTGAATCTTCATTCCGAATTCTTTATATTACAAGAAAACTGGTGAGCATTGTAATCGGAGCAAGAATAGATTTGATGCAGCCAATTATATAAAAGACCGGCATCCTGAAGACGCGCAAATAATGAAGGATGCTTTCAAATATTTTTATAATGGGGTAAACTTTTTCTCTGTCAGCTATTTGAATGCTGAGTGAGGGTGAAATGGATTTGTAATAATTGCGAGAAGATGTGTCAATACTTAATTTTAGAGAAGAGAATTTTCAAATTAAAATTAGACATATTAAAAACAAAATAAAGAATCATACCATCACTCAAAATAATTTAACTCCGGAAGTTAGATAAAAAACTTTCGGGATAACTTTACCGCAATAATTTCATATATCAAAAAGGCAACCAAACAACCAATTGAGTATCAAATCCATCAAATTAATCTATTTTCTCTATCAGCACATTCTGAAGATTTTCGTCAAATAGAACGCAATGTTAATGTCAATTTCGTTTGTAACTATTCATATTGCAATCTAATATTCCCCAACAGTTAAATAAGTGTACTTATATTAAGAATTAAAAGCCCCCAAATACCTTGATATTTCATCAAAAACATCCTGATAAGTTGACAAAAACATCCTGTTGTTTTATTTAAAACCCCGGCATATCTTATTTTAAAATAGAAATCAAACTAGAATTTAAGATTTCTCAATCTAATTTCAGCTTCAGACAGCCCATTCAAAAACTATCATTATGCTATAAGAAAAATGTTACCTATATCAAACATACTATTATTCACACCACATTTACAGACAGATATTCGTATATAATTAAGAATACCTTTCATCGCAAACTTGCTTACATGTATAAAAATAACAAATCTATAATAAATATGATATCCCCTTACTGATTTTACGATTGTAGAGAAGTTTAAATTTCATTTTGACAAAAAGTAAATTTTATATCATGACCATTCAAATGTATAACCCCTAATAAAGCCATTTTCTCATCCGAATATCCATTTTGAATATTTCGGAGCAAACTTGTAACAAGCAGAAACAAATACCCAGCAAATAACAAAAACAATAACGGCTGTAACAGGAATACGTAAAAATACCGGAATCGCTAAGGCATCAGCTATAGCATATCCAAGCCCTACAATAAAATAATGTATCATATAAATTCCCAGGCCGCATTTTGTAATATTCTCAAGCATAAGAATCATTCTTTTCGACTTTACTCTGACTTTACGTATAACAAGAAAAAATGCTAATGTCATTAAAGCGACATTAGGAGAACAGTATAAAAAGAATAATTCCATTTCCTGCTCCGAACATTCCGGATTAGCTGTCATCGTTTTAAAGCCTATATATGTAGCAATATATCCTATAGCGAACACAGGTAAGCTTAAAATAATTGTCTTACACCATTTCCATTCCTTTACATCATTGACAAGATAATTTCCAATAATCATAAAGACATATATAAAATGAAAACAAGTTCCAAATAAATATAGATAAATCATCTATATATCAATAATTTATATACGAATTTTTATTTTCGGTTGTTTTCTACGTTTTCAGTTGCTTT
>OJJD01000368.1_pt1 | contig 24097 bp, 23 predicted proteins | sample 1596011 | NCBI WGS metagenome assembly OJJD01 (sample SAMEA4350113, study PRJEB24818) | metagenome | biome: human; feature: gut; material: faeces | place: Denmark | collected 2013-09 | reverse complement strand
CGCAATCACAAGCCGGATTCGGAATGGCTGCATTCTGCGGTAAGCATGAACTCAGCCAGAACGACAAACAAAAGGCTATCAACTATCTGATGCAATTTGCACACAAGGTATCGGGGAAATACCGTGGCGTGGCAAAGCTTGAAGGAAATACTAAGGCAAAGGTACTGCAAGTGCTCGCAACATTCGCTTATGCGGATTATTGCCGTAGTGCCGCGACGCCGGGCGCAAGATGCAGAGATTGTCACGGTACAGGCCGTGCGGTTGATATAGCAAAAACAGAGCAGTGGGGGAGAGTTGTTGAGAAAGAGTGCGGAAGATGCAAAGGCGTCGGCTATTCAAGGATGCCAGCAAGTGCCGCATATCGCGCTGTAACGATGCTAATCCCAAACCTTACTCAACCCACCTGGTCACGCACTGTTAAGCCGCTGTATGACGCTCTGGTGGTGCAATGCCACAAGGAAGAGTCAATCGCAGACAACATTTTGAACGCGGTCACACGTTAGCAGCATGATTGCCACGGATGGCAACATATTAACGGCATGATATTGACTTATTGAATAAAGTTGGGTAAATTTGACCCAACGATGGGTTAATTCGCTCGTTGTGGTATTGAGATAAAAAGAGGCGGCGCTTACTACCGATTCCGCCCAGTTGGTCACTTCGACGTATCGTCTGGAACTCCAACCATCGCAGGCTGAGAGGTCTGCAAAATGCAATCCCGAAACAGTTCGCAGGTAATAGTTAGAGCCTGCATAACGGTTTCGGGATTTTTTATATCTGTGTAACAGGTAAGAGCATTCTCCCTTATGGGGCTTGGCTTAAATGCACCGAGTGCTCTTATCGTTGTGGCAGCACAACGATAGTTTTCGTCAGAGTTGGCGACTTTGCGGTTTTTTAGAAACTGACCACAAAGATAAATGCAAACGATGATGTTGTTCTGATGGCGGCGTAATAGCCTGTAAGTCAGCAAGGTCTTCCGACTCCTTGTAAACAAATTCGGCGCACTGGCCCGGTGTGATTAATAATGGGCACACAACAGGTAAGAGCATTAAAGAACTGGCAAAGAGCTTAACGGTCTGCGAAAGCATTTCTTAGTGGCACAACTGGCCGGTACAACTGAGTGCTCTTTCCGGTGTGGTGAATGCGCAGGCTGATGCGCGCAGGAGAGCTTCGGAAGAACAAGGTGCCTGTATACAAGCCGGAGATCAGCGCCGGCCACCACAGCCAAATCCACCCAGAGCAAAACCGTTGTTCATCCTTACCATTCACTCAGTATTTTGGGCTACACCATCAGCCCATTTTTTAAAGCGTACTTCCACCAAGAACCAGACCTAACCAACTCATTGCTGACACTCTGTGGATACGGTTGTCTAGTACGCTTTAAAAAAGAAAACCCAGCATCAATGGCTGGGCTTCGTGATATGAGCGGCATGTATTGTTGGCGCAATCCACGCCTGATTTGCTCATGAATGCGGTCACGAACAAACCCGTTACAAATCAACCGTAACCCGGATTTGTTCAAGCGACCATATCCATAATTCCTAATTTGAACAGATCCCCTTCTGGGGGTAAGACATGAAGATGCCAGAAAAACATGACCTGTTAGCCGCTATTCTCGCGGCAAAGGAACAAGGCATCGGGGCAATCCTTGCGTTTGCAATGGCGTACCTTCGCGGCAGATATAATGGCGGTGCGTTTACAAAAACAGTAATCGACGCAACGATGTGTGCCATTATCGCCTGGTTCATTCGTGACCTTCTCGACTTCGCCGGACTAAGTAGCAATCTCGCTTATATAACGAGCGTGTTCATCGGCTACATCGGTACTGACTCGATTGGTTCGCTTATCAAACGCTTCGCTGCTAAAAAAGCCGGAGTAGAAGATGGTGGAAATCAATAATCAACGCAAGGCGTTCCTCGATATGCTGGCGTGGTCAGAGGGAACAGATAATGGACGGCAGAAAACCAGAAATCATGGTTATGACGTCATTGTTGGCGGAGAGCTATTCACTGATTACTCCGATCATCCTCGCAAACTTGTCACGCTAAACCCAAAACTCAAATCAACAGCCGCCGGACGTTACCAGCTTCTTTCCCGTTGGTGGGATGCCTATCGTAAGCAGCTTGGCCTGAAAGACTTCTCTCCCAAAAGCCAGGACGCTGTTGCGCTGCAGCAGATTAAAGAGCGTGGCGCTTTGCCGATGATTGATCGCGGTGATATTCGTCAGGCAATCGACCGTTGCAGCAATATCTGGGCTTCACTGCCGGGCGCTGGTTATGGTCAGTTCGAGCATAAGGCTGACAGCCTGATTGCAAAATTCAAAGAAGCGGGCGGAACGGTCAGAGAGATTGAGGTATGAGCAGAGTCACCGCGATTATCTCCGCTCTGGTTATCTGCATCATCGTCTGCCTGTCATGGGCTGTTAATCATTACCGTGATAACGCCATGACCTACAAAGAGCAGCGCGATAAAGCCACATCCATCATCGCTGATATGCAGAAGCGTCAACGTGATGTAGCAGAACTCGACGCCAGATACACAAAGGAGCTTGCTGATGCTAACGCTACTATCGAAAGCCTTCGTGCTGATGTTTCTGCTGGTCGTAAGCGCCTGCAAGTCGCCGCCACCTGTGCAAAGTCAACGACCGGAGCCAGCAGCATGGGCGATGGAGAAAGCCCAAGACTTACAGCAGATGCTGAACTCAATTATTACCGTCTCCGAAGTGGAATCGACAGGATAACCGCGCAGGTTAACTACCTGCAGGAGTACATCAGGACTCAGTGCCTGAAATAATTTTTTTGCAAATCACAAAGTCCATTTAATGAGCCTCGCGATGCGGGGCTTTTTTTACATCTGAATTTCACAGCGCATCTCACGCGCATATTACATCACCCGAGCCTTTCAGAAAGTTGAGCCTGAGAACTGCCGTATATGGTGGCGACCATCTCGGGGCGGCTTTTCTGTGAGACAGGCTCACTTTCTAAAAGGTAAAGACGCTATGAATCATCAATTGGCTAATCTCGATTTCCGGGACATGGTGGTTGTTTCTGGTGATCGCGTGATCACAACCTCCCGCAAGGTAGCAGCTTACTTCGACAAGCAGCATCACCACATCATTCAGAAAATCGAAAAGCTAGACTGTTCGGATGAATTTCTAACCAGCAACTTTTCGCGGGTTACCTATGAACACAAGGGTAATCAGTATGTTGAATATGAAATTTCCAAAGACGGTGCGATGTACATCATCATGTCGTTTACCGGCAAAAAAGCTGCCGCCATCAAAGAGGCGTTTATCAAAGCATTTAATTGGATGCGTGACAGGCTGATGGAGATGGCTCACTCATACCAAAGAGAGCACAACGAGTTAATGCTGGAGTTCATGAAGGAAAAGGATGTTGCCAGTATGTCAGGACGCTTGCTGAACCGCTGGGGCAGGATCAAAAAACCGCAACTCATAGCAAGAATCAAAAGGCTTGAGCAGCAGGCGCAAATATCGATCCCCGGACTGCCAAAGTGACCATTCCAAAGCCCATCTACGGGTGGGCTTGATAATGAAACCGTGATTTACATCCCCACAATCCGGGTATGTAAAAGATAGTTCAGGCGAGAACAGATTTAACTAAATCTGTGCACCACCAGTTACGGCAGTACCGCGAAACAACCCAAGCCAGTAAGTGGGGAAATAACACTGGCAGCCACTGAAAGATGAACCTCCAGCCTTATGGCAAAAAAGATTCTTTGTGGTGGCGAACTGATGGAAAGACATCCTAATCAAGCAACCACTCTACAGGGTCATAATTATGAACGACCAGCAAATCGAAAAAGAAATCGTTGAGAAAGGCAAAACGGCACCGCGAGTTACGCCAGACCATATCGAAGGAATTATTGCTCAGGAGGCATATTTCACAGCAGAGGATGGTGCCTTTGGCAAAGCCATAAAAGCGAAACATACTGGCGGAGAGGTAAACTACCAGTCGCACGAATCACTTTCTCTGCTGACGTTCTGCGTCCTGGTGCTGCGCAACGGCTTCACCGTCACCGGAGAGAGTGCCTGTGCAAGTCAGGAAAATTTTGATGCAGAAATTGGTCGGAAGATTGCCCGGCAGAATGCTGTAAACAAAATCTGGATGCTCGAAGGTTACTTGCTGAAGCAGAAGCTAAGCGAACAGTAGTTATTACAAAAGCCATTCCTTACTGAGTGGCTTTGATAATGGCTTATACCCTACACGGGATAACTTAACTGATATCCCTTTTAACGGATAAACGGAGCCAACAATGGCAGAGATTATTCCCATGACTGAAGAACAGAAATTCCAGTTAGAGATTTACAAACTGGTCATGAACCAGAACGCAGCCGCGGAGGAAGCATTTCAGTTCATTGGCACTGACGAGCTGAAGCTTGAGCTATTCAAAATTCACTTCCAGTCAGGTGGCGCTAATTCAGATATCACGACCCGCACAATCGAAGCGGTGCGTAAATCGAAGGAAGCGTTAGACCTGTTCACTACCGGAGCGTAAACATGGCAACTCAAGGTTTCGACAACCCATCCAAATTCCGCGATGAATGGGATAAGCAAGCAGAAGGGAAATAATCAATATGGCGACTGAGAAAAAGAAAGGTGGTCGCCCCTCTGATTATATGCCGGAGGTGGCTAATGACATTTGCGCATTGCTTTCCTCCGGTGAGAGTCTGCGCAAAGTTTGCGAACGCCCAGGAATGCCGAGCAAAACATCAGTTTTTCGCTGGCTGGCTGAACATCAGGAGTTTCGTGACCAGTACGCGAAGGCAACAGAGACTCGGGCCGACTCTATTTTCGAAGAGATATTCGAAATTGCTGACGACGTAATCCCTGATGCCGCCGAGGTGGCAAAGGCAAGACTTCGCGTTGATACCCGCAAATGGGCGCTGGCCCGAATGAATCCCCGTAAGTATGGCGACAAGGTAACTAACGAGCTTGTCGGCAAAGACGGCGGCGCAATCCAGATTGAAACATCACCGATGAGCACTCTATTCGGAAAATGACCTCGATTAATCCTATCTTTGAACCGTTCATTGAGGCGCATCGCTACAAAGTCGCCAAAGGCGGTCGAGGTAGCGGTAAGTCATGGGCAATTGCGAGGCTTCTTGTTGAAGCGGCGCGTCGGCAGCCTGTGCGTATTCTTTGCGCTCGTGAGCTGCAAAACAGTATCAGCGATTCGGTAATCAGGTTGCTTGAAGACACCATCGAGCGTGAAGGGTATTCGGCTGAGTTTGAAATTCAGCGTTCAATGATTCGTCATCTCGGAACGAATGCTGAATTCATGTTCTACGGCATCAAAAACAACCCGACGAAGATTAAATCGCTCGAAGGCATTGATATCTGCTGGGTGGAAGAAGCGGAAGCGGTAACGAAGGAATCGTGGGATATCCTGATTCCAACCATCCGTAAGCCGTTCTCTGAAATATGGGTAAGTTTCAACCCGAAAAACATCCTCGACGATACCTATCAGCGATTCGTCGTAAATCCTCCCGATGATATTTGCCTGCTGACGGTGAACTACACCGACAACCCGCATTTTCCTGAAGTCCTCCGTCTGGAGATGGAAGAGTGTAAACGCAGAAATCCGACACTGTATCGTCACATCTGGCTTGGTGAGCCGGTAAGCGCAAGTGATATGGCAATCATCAAACGTGAATGGCTTGAAGCCGCAACCGATGCGCACACGAAACTCGGGTGGAAAGCGAAAGGTGCGGTTGTTTCTGCGCATGACCCATCAGATACAGGGCCAGATGCTAAAGGTTATGCATCGCGTCACGGTTCGGTAGTTAAGCGCATTGCCGAAGGTCTGCTGATGGACATCAACGAGGGTGCTGACTGGGCTACTTCGCTGGCGATTGAAGACGGCGCTGACCATTACCTGTGGGACGGTGATGGCGTCGGTGCGGGCCTACGCAGACAGACAACGGAAGCATTCTCCGGCAAGAAAATTACCGCCACGATGTTCAAGGGTAGCGAATCGCCATTCGATGAAGATGGGCCTTATCAGGCCGGAGCATGGGCTGATGAAGTCGTACAGGGCGACAACGTTCGCACTATTGGCGATGTATTCCGCAATAAGCGAGCGCAATTCTATTACGCGCTGGCTGACAGGCTGTATCTGACATATCGGGCGGTTGTCCACGGTGAGTATGCAGACCCCGACGACATGCTGAGCTTCGACAAAGAAGCGATAGGCGAGAAGATGCTGGAGAAGCTGTTTGCAGAACTGACGCAGATTCAGCGCAAATTCAATAATAACGGGAAGCTGGAGCTTATGACTAAGGTCGAAATGAAGCAGAAGCTCGGTATCCCATCTCCTAACCTGGCTGATGCGCTGATGATGTGTATGCATTGCCCGGCATTGGTCCGCGAAGAAACAGAAATATACGTTCCCTCATCCTCCGGTTGGTAAACATGGCAGAGACATTAGAGAAAAAACATGAGCGGATCATGCTCAGGTTTGATCGCGCCTATTCTCCACAGCAGGAAGTGCGCGAAAAGTGCATTGAAGCTACGAGGTTTGCTCGTGTCCCCGGAGGTCAATGGGAAGGAGCAACGGCGGCTGGAACTAAGCTTGATGAGCAGTTCGAGAAGTATCCTAAGTTTGAAATCAATAAGGTAGCAACTGAACTTAACCGCATCATTGCAGAATACCGCAATAACAGAATCACTGTTAAGTTTCGTCCTGGTGACAGAGAGGCAAGCGAAGAGTTAGCCAATAAATTAAATGGTCTGTTCCGTGCTGACTACGAAGAAACCGATGGCGGTGAGGCTTGCGATAATGCATTTGACGACGCTGCTACTGGTGGTTTCGGTTGCTTCCGTTTGACGTCGATGCTGGTCAATGAATACGACCCCATGGACGATCGTCAGCGTATTGCTATTGAACCAATATACGACCCGTCGCGCTCTGTGTGGTTTGACCCTGACGCTAAGAAGTACGACAAATCTGACGCGTTGTGGGCGTTCTGCATGTATTCGTTGTCACCTGAAAAATATGAGGCTGAATACAGAAAGAAACCTCCTGCTTCTCTGGATGTAACGTCTATGACCAGTTGGGAATATGACTGGTTTGATGAAGATGTTATTTACATAGCGAAGTATTACGAAGTTCGTAAAGAGTCTGTTGTCGTCATCAGTTATCGACATCCAATCACTGGAGAGATTGCAACATACGACAGTGATCAGGTTGAAGATATTGAAGATGAACTGGCAATAGCTGGATTTCAGGAAGTGGCAAGGCGCTCAGTGAAGCGCCGTCGTGTGTATGTATCCGTAGTGGATGGTGATGGTTTCCTTGAGAAACCTCGACGTATTCCTGGTGAGCATATCCCCCTCATCCCGGTTTATGGAAAACGCTGGTTCATTGATGACATTGAGCGTGTCGAAGGACATATTGCAAAAGCAATGGATCCACAGCGTTTGTATAACCTTCAGGTATCAATGCTGGCTGATACTGCAGCGCAAGACCCCGGTCAGATCCCTATAGTTGGCATGGAGCAAATTCGTGGACTTGAGAAGCACTGGGAGGCTCGCAACAAGAAACGCCCAGCGTTCTTGCCGTTGCGCGAAGTGAGAGATAAATCTGGCAACATTATCGCTGGAGCTACCCCGGCAGGATATACACAGCCTGCGGTTATGAATCAGGCATTGGCTGCATTACTACAGCAAACCAGTGCTGATATTCAGGAGGTTACAGGCGGCAGTCAGGCCATGCAGCAGATGCCAAGTAATATTGCTCAGGAAACGGTTAACAACTTGATGAACAGAGCAGATATGGCTTCGTTTATCTATCTGGACAATATGGCGAAAAGTCTTAAACGCGCTGGTGAAGTATGGCTGTCAATGGCGCGTGAAGTGTACGGTTCAGAGCGTGAAGTGCGCATCGTTAACGAAGATGGAAGTGATGATATCGCTGTCCTGAGCGCACAGGTTGTTGACAGGCAAACAGGGGCTGTTGTTGCGTTAAATGACCTTTCTGTCGGTCGATACGATGTGACGGTTGATGTTGGACCAAGCTACACAGCACGACGTGATGCAACGGTTTCTGTACTGACAAATGTCCTTAGCTCTATGCTTCCAACAGACCCAATGCGCCCGGCAATTCAGGGTATTATTCTGGACAATATCGATGGCGAAGGCCTTGATGACTTCAAAGAGTACAACCGAAACCAACTGCTGATATCTGGTATTGCAAAACCACGCAATGAGAAAGAGCAGCAGATTGTTCAACAGGCGCAAATGGCAGCACAAAGCCAGCCAAATCCTGAAATGGTTCTCGCTCAGGCGCAAATGGTAGCAGCGCAGGCAGAAGCGCAAAAAGCAACTAACGAAACTGCTCAAACTCAAATCAAAGCATTTACTGCCCAGCAGGATGCGATGGAGAGTCAGGCAAACACTGTCTATAAACTGGCTCAAGCCAGAAACATCGATGACAAAGCAGTGATGGAGGCAATACGCCTTCTGAAAGATGTCGCCGAGTCACAACAACAGCAATTCCAGTCACCACCACAGTCACCGGCAGACTTAATGCCGAGTTAACCAGGAGTAATCAATGGAAAACGAACTGATCATCGACGGTCAGGTTATTGACCTGTCTGAAACACAGGAAAATGCAGAAGAAACCATCATCCAAACAGAGTCACAGCCTGAGAATGAAAGCCAGGATGACAACGGAAAAGAGATGGCAACTGATCCTGAAAAAACCGAAGAGACACCAGAAGATTACGCCTTGCGTATTGGTGATGAAGAAATTCAGCTTAACGCTGACGATAATGATCACATTGACGGGCAACCTGCACCGCAATGGGTGAAAGATCTTCGCAAAGGCTTCAAAGAAACACAGAAAGAAAACCGTGAGTTGCGACGCCAGCTTGAGGAAGCATTAGCCAAGCATGCGGAACATCAGCAACCACAACCAGACGCTATTCCACCAAAACCGACTCTTGAGTCGTGTGATTATGACGAACAGGCGTTTGAACAGGCATTGACTGATTGGCATGAGAAAAAAGGCCGTGTCGAACAGCAGCAGCAACAAAAACTACGTCAGCAACAGGAATACCAGCAGCGTTTCCAGCAAAGGGTAGAAGCGCATAAACAACGGGCAGCCAAACTTCCTGTGAAAGATTATCAGGAAATGGAAGCCATTGTTCTTAGTGAGCTACCACCAATTCAGCAGGAAATCATCATTCACTGTGCAGACGAAGGCTCTGAACTACTCGCCTATGGCTTAGGTAAGAGCCAGCAATTACGCCAGCGTGTAGCCGCTGAGACAGATCCAATTCGCGCAGCATTCCTCTTGGGGCAGATTAGCAAACAGGTAAGCCTTGCTCCAAAACCAAAGAAAGCCATCAAGCCAGAGCCGGAAGTACGTGGTGGCGGTGCTGATGCGAAACAAGACGAATTCAACAAATTATGCCCCGGCGCAAAAATCGAATAAGGAAAAGATAAATGCCTAACAATCTCGACAGTAACGTCAGTCAAATCGTTCTGAAAAAATTCCTTCCGGGTTTTATGTCAGATTTAGTTCTGGCGAAAACCGTAGACCGTCAGTTGCTGGCAGGTGAAATCAACTCCAGCACTGGCGATAGCGTTAGCTTTAAACGTCCGCATCAATTCTCATCCCTCCGTACTCCCACTGGTGATATTTCAGGGCAAAATAAAAACAACCTGATCTCAGGTAAAGCTACGGGGCGTGTAGGTAACTACATCACTGTTGCTGTTGAATATCAGCAACTGGAGGAAGCGATCAAGCTTAACCAGCTGGAAGAAATTCTCGCGCCGGTTCGCCAGCGAATCGTTACCGACCTTGAAACAGAGCTTGCTCACTTCATGATGAATAACGGTGCGTTGTCACTTGGTAGCCCCAATACTCCAATCACCAAATGGTCTGATGTTGCGCAGACGGCATCTTTCCTGAAAGACCTCGGCGTTAATGAAGGTGAAAACTATGCTGTAATGGATCCATGGTCTGCACAGCGACTTGCTGATGCGCAGACTGGTTTGCATGCTTCAGATCAATTGGTTCGTACTGCATGGGAGAACGCACAGATCCCAACCAATTTTGGCGGCATTCGCGCACTGATGTCTAATGGGCTTGCCTCTCGTACGCAGGGGGCATTTGGCGGAACACTGACAGTCAAAACACAGCCAACTGTTACCTATAACGCAGTTAAAGACTCATACCAGTTCACTGTAACATTGACCGGAGCGACAGCCAGCGTTACAGGTTTTCTGAAAGCTGGTGATCAGGTCAAATTCACCAATACCTACTGGCTGCAACAGCAGACCAAACAGGCGTTGTATAACGGAGCCACACCAATTAGCTTCACTGCAACGGTTACTGCTGATGCTAATTCAGACAGCAGTGGCGATGTGACGGTTACGCTTTCTGGTGTTCCGATTTATGACACTACAAACCCGCAGTACAACTCTGTAAGTCGTCAGGTAGAGGCAGGCGATGCCGTATCTGTAGTAGGCACTGCTAGCCAGACAATGAAGCCAAACCTGTTCTATAACAAGTTCTTCTGTGGACTTGGATCTATCCCACTGCCGAAACTGCACAGTATTGATTCTGCTGTTGCAACATATGAAGGTTTCTCCATCCGCGTACATAAATACGCAGATGGCGATGCCAACGTGCAAAAAATGCGCTTCGACTTACTGCCTGCATATGTGTGCTTTAACCCACACATGGGCGGTCAGTTCTTCGGTAATCCGTAATAACAAGGGGCTTACGCCCCTTTTATGTTTTAAGGAAACAATATGGATCGGATGAGTGTATTCCTTGCCGCAGATAACGAATCCGGGCATGTACAGGCCGTTATCGCAGAAAAAGACTTCCAGTTTTTCGAAAGGTTGGGCTTTGTTGCCTCAGTTGATGAATTGAAACCGACCAGTAAGCGAGGTCGTAAGGCGGCGGACAATGGCAACAGTACTGACAAAGGGTGAGATCGTCCTTTTTGCGCTTCGTAAGTTTGCTATTGCTTCTAATGCATCGCTTACTGATGTTGAGCCGCAATCAATTGAAGATGGTGTAAATGATCTGGAAGATATGATGTCCGAGTGGATGATTAACCCCGGCGACATTGGTTACGCTTTCGCAACTGGAGATGAGCAGCCATTACCAGATGATGAGTCAGGTCTTCCAAGAAAATACAAACACGCAGTAGGCTATCAGTTATTGCTGAGAATGCTATCTGATTACAGCCTTGAACCAACTCCGCAAGTTCTCAGTAACGCCCAACGCTCATATGATGCCTTGATGACCGACACTCTGGTTGTTCCTTCAATGCGACGACGTGGAGATTTTCCTGTAGGGCAGGGTAATAAATATGACGTGTTCACATCTGACCGATATTATCCAGGCGATCTCCCTCTGATTGATGGCGATATCCCAAACGCATAGGTGAATAAATGCCTATTCAGCAACTTCCGCTTATGAAAGGTGTCGGCAAAGACTTTAGAAACGCCGACTATATCGACTATCTGCCAGTGAATATGTTGGCTACACCCAAAGAAATCCTGAACAGCAGCGGATATCTTCGCTCATTCCCGGGCATTGCCAAACGTTCTGATGTGAACGGCGTATCGCGAGGCGTCGAGTACAACATGGCACAGAATGCTGTTTATCGCGTGTGTGGTGGCAAACTGTATAAGGGCGAAAGTGAGGTCGGTGATGTTGCCGGAAGTGGTCGCGTATCAATGGCGCATGGTCGAACATCACAGGCGGTAGGCGTTAACGGGCAACTGGTCGAATACCGCTATGATGGCACGGTTAAAACCGTCTCAAACTGGCCTGCAGACAGCGGGTTTATGCAGTATGAGTTAGGTTCTGTTCGCGACATTACGCGTTTACGTGGGCGTTATGCGTGGTCAAAAGACGGCACTGATTCATGGTTTATCACTGACCCTGAAGACGAATCGCATCCTGACCGCTACAGCGCACAATATCGAGCCGAGTCTCAGCCTGACGGCATCATCGGCATCGGAACATGGCGAGACTTCATCGTCTGCTTTGGTTCATCGACGATTGAATATTTCTCCCTGACGGGGGCAACCACCGTTGGTGCCGCTTTGTATGTCGCACAGCCATCGCTGATGGTGCAGAAAGGCATTGCCGGGACTTACTGCAAAACGCCGTTCGCCGATTCGTATGCGTTCATCAGCAATCCGGCAACAGGTGCGCCGTCTGTGTATATCATCGGCTCCGGTCAGGTATCACCAATCGCCAGCGCGAGCATTGAGAAAATTCTTCGCTCCTACACTGCTGATGAACTGGCTGATGGTGTGATGGAATCGCTGCGATTTGATGCGCATGAACTGCTGATTATCCACCTTCCGCGCCACGTCCTCGTGTACGACGCATCTTCAAGCGCCAATGGTCCGCAATGGTGTGTGTTGAAAACAGGCCTGTATGACGATGTGTACCGCGCTATCGACTTCATTTACGAAGGAAATCAGATAACGTGCGGCGATAAGCTGGAATCGGTTACCGGGAAATTGCAGTTCGATATCAGCAGCCAGTATGGGCTACAGCAAGAACACCTGCTGTTTACTCCGTTGTTCAAAGCGGATAACGCCAGATGCTTTGATCTGGAGGTGGAATCATCGACGGGTGTTGCTCAGTACGCTGACCGCCTGTTCCTCTCTGCAACCACTGACGGCATAAATTACGGGCGTGAGCAGATGATTGAGCAGAATGAACCGTTCGTTTACGACAAACGCGTTTTGTGGAAGCGAGTAGGGCGCATCAGGAAAAATGTTGGCTTCAAACTGCGCGTTATCACTAAGTCGCCTGTCACTCTGTCTGGCGCTCAGATAAGGATTGAGTAATGGCGGATTCGAATCTCAATGTGCCGGTAATCATTCAGGCTACACGGCTCGACACATCAGTCCTTCCACGCAATATCTTCTCGCAGTCGTATCTGCTTTACGTTATCGCACAGGGTACTGATGTTGGTAATGTGGCTAACAAGGCCAACGAGGCCGGACAGGGCGCTTATGACGCACAAGTCAGGAACGATGAGCAGGATGTGATTCTCGCTGACCATGAGCAGCGAATTTCTGCTGCGGAAGCAACGCTTGTTAATCATGAGGAGCGAATCAGCCAGGCAGAATCAACTCTTCAGGAACATGAAACGCGAATCGCTCAGAATGAAAGCGATATTGCGTCGCTTGATACCAGAGTTCAGTCGCTGGAATCGCAGGTTTCAGACCATGAATCGCGCATTGATGCTCTGGAGTATGCCACTACTCGCAAGAAGTCAGAGGTTGTTTACTCTGGCGTATCTGTAACCATCCCGACAGCGCCGACCAACCTTGTTAGCCTGCTGAAAACGCTCACGCCGTCATCAGGCTCGTTGGCACCATTCTTCGACACCGTTAACAACAAGATGGTTGTGTTCAACGAGAACAAAACCTTGTTCTTCAAGCTGTCGATCGTCGGGACGTGGCCCAGCGGAACCGCCAACAGGTCAATGCAACTAACATTTTCCGGCTCTGTTCCTGACACACTGGTAAGCAGTCGCAACTCGGCGACAACGACCGATAACATCCTGTTAGCTACGTTCTTCAGCGTGGATAAAGACGGCTTTCTTGCCACAAATGGCAGCACGTTAACCATTCAGTCAAATGGTGCGGCGTTTACTGCCACAACCATCAAGATAATCGCGGAGCAGTAATGATTCAGTTCAAACCAACGCGAAACATCGACCTGATAGAAGCAGTCGGAAATCACCCTGACATTATTGCCGGAAGCAACAACGGTGATGGATACGACTACAAGCCTGAATGCCGTTACTTTGAGGTTAACGTGTACGGTCAGTTTGGCGGCATTGTTTACTATCAGGAAATTCAGCCGCTTACATTCGATTGCCACGCCATGTACCTGCCAGAGGTTCGTGGATTCAGCAAGGAAATCGGGCTGGCGTTCTGGCGATACATTCTGACTAACACCACCGTTCAGTGCGTCACATCGTTCGCTGCGCGCAAATTCCGCCACGGTCAGATGTACTGCGCAATGATTGGCCTTAAGCGTGTAGGAACCATCAAGAAATACTTCAAAGGCGTGGATGACGTGACGTTTTACAGCGCCACACGCGAAGAACTAATCGACTTCCTGAATCACGGGAGATAGCTATGTTATATGCATTTAAGCTGGGCAGAAAACTGCGCGGCGAGGAACCTTATTGCCCTGAAAAAGGCGGGAAAGGTGGCAGCTCTGATAAAAGCGCAAAGTATGCAGCAGAAGCTCAGAAGTATGCCGCAGACCTGCAAAATCAGCAGTGGCAGACGATCATGAAAAACCTTGCTCCGTTCACGCCGCTTGCGGAGCAGTATGTTAACCAGCTTCAGAATCTTTCCAGTTTAGAAGGTCAGGGGCAGGCACTTAATCAGTATTACAACTCTCAGCAGTATAAAGACCTTGCAGGTCAGGCTCGTTACCAGAGTCTTGCTGCTGCGGAGGCGACGGGTGGACTTGGTTCGACAGCCACAAGCAATCAACTGGCTACGATCGCGCCGACACTCGGTCAGTCTTGGTTATCAAATCAGATGAGCAATTACAACAATCTGGCAAACGTTGGGCTTGGTGCACTGCAAGGTCAGGCAAACGCCGGGCAGACGTACGCCAACAACATGAGCAGCATTGCACAGCAAAGCGCAGCACTTGCCGCTGCTAATGCCAATAAACCATCAAGTCTTCAGACTGCAATTAGCGGCGGCACATCTGGTGCGATTGCCGGTGCAGGTCTTGCCAGCCTTTTGGGAACATCAACGCCTTGGGGCGCTGGCATTGGTGCTGGTATCGGATTGCTTGGCTCGTTGTTTTAAGGGGTAATCATGGCTACTTGGCAAGGAACAAACGGCGGATTGTTGGCTGGTATCGGCGGCGTCAACTCAAACGCTCCGAGCGTAAATGACATCGGCAATACGCTTCAGCTTATCAGGCAGAACAATGATATTGATCGTTCAGGCGCTAACAATGTTGGGCTGACTGCTTTGCAAGGCCTTTCAGGTATTGCAGGGGTGTTTCAGCAGGAAAAGCAGGCTCAGCGGCAGAAAGAATTTCAGCAGGCGTACGCTAATGCTTATGCGTCTGGTGATCGCGGTGCTTTGCGTCAGTTGGCTACTCAATATCCAGACCAGATTGAATCCGTTCGTAAAGGCATGGGATTCATTGATGAAGACCAGCGTAATTCTATCGGCACCTTAGCGGCTGGCGCACGCCTTGCGTCATCGTCTCCAGAAGCAATGCAATCATGGCTGCAAAACAACGCCAAGGAACTGACTCGCGTCGGTGTTGACCCTAACAGCGTTGCTCAGATGTATCAGCAGAACCCTTCAGGATTTGGTGAGTTTGTTGATCACCTTGGAATGGCTGCTCTTGGTCCAATTGATTACTTCAATGTTCAGGACAAGATGGCTGGTCGTGAAATTGACCGAGGCAGACTGGCAGAGACAATCCGCAGCAATCAGGCTGGAGAAGCACTTCAGGCGAGAGGGCAAAACCTTTCCTATCAGTCAGCAATGACTGGGCACAATATCGCAGCACAACGCTTGGCTCTGGATCAGCAAGAGTTCGGGTTTAAGATGCAGCAAGCGCAGGAAAAGGCTCAGCAGTTGATTAGCGAAGCACCTAAGCTGTCAGTAAACATGGAAAAAGGCATCGAGACGGCTGTAAACAATGCTACAGCATCATCAAACTCAGCCAATTCTATGAGTGCGCTTGCTCAACAGTTCAGAGCAGAAAAACCAACGACAGGTTTGTTCGGTAACGCACAGAACATGTTCGCAAAACTTACCGGAAGCGATACAACATTGCGTGATTTGCGCATTCGCCAAAATGCCCTTGTTAACAGTCAGGTTCTTAAATTCCTACCTCCCGGCCCAGCAACGGATAAAGACGTTGAGATCGTTCGACAGGGTGCGCCAACTGACATGGATAACCCTGAGACGGTCGCAAGATGGCTTGATGCAATGGCAAACCTTGAGCGACGAAACGCGCAGTTTAATGAGTTTAAAGCCGAGTGGATGAGCGCGAATGGCAACCCTGGACAATCGCGTAATGGCGGTCAGATATTGGGGTTGGATGTTAAAAAAGGTGAATCATTGGGGAGTGCCGTTAAGCGGTATATGTCAATGAATACTGACGCAGCGCCAGCACAAGATTCGACACCTTCAGGAGAACCACGGAATCAGGTTGGATCATATACCTCAAAATCAGGCATTCAATTTACGGTGGAATGATGAAAGTAACTGCAAACGGTAAGACATTTACCTTTCCTGATGGTACGAGCACCGAAGATATTGGCACCGCCATTGATGAGTATTTTGCTGGTCAGGCTGTTCAGCAACAAACAGTTAATCAGGCCAATAATGCACCAACACGGGACGAACCATCATTGATGCAACAAGCTGGCGATTGGCTCACTGGTGGTCAAAGTGCAGGGCAAATTGCAGAACAGGCTGGTCGTGGTCTGGTAAACATACCATTTGACGTATTGCAGGGTGGCGCAAGTCTGATTAATGCAATCAGTCAGGGGCTTGGTGGGCCAAAAGTTTTGGATGATGTTTATCGTCCAGTAGACAAACCGACAGACCCATACGCACAAGCCGGTGAAACAATTGGTGGGTATTTAGTTCCAGGAGTTGGAACGGCAGGAAGCATGGCTATTGGATCGCTGGCAGAGGCCGCAAATCAGAAAGGCGATTTCGCACAAAATGCAGCTAAAAATGCCGGAGTTAACCTTGCCGCTCAGGGTGTTCTTTCCGCAGCAGCAAAGGGAATAGGGCGTGGAATAACGGCTATAAAAGGTGATATTGCGCCAGAAGTGGCGAAGAAAATTGCCACATCAGAATCGATGGGCGTGACACCAATGACATCTGATGTTATCCCGCCGAAAAATGCTTTCACTCGCGGCCTTACTCAGGATGCCGAGGGGGCTTTGCTCGGGACGGGCTCAAAGCGAGCAGAGCAATATGCAACGCGTAGTAAGCTGGTAAGCAATTATTTTGACCGTTTTGGTGAGTACAACCCTGATGATGTGGTGAAATCTCTGACCACCACGTTAAGGGGGCGGAAGGATGCTGCTGGCGCTGTTATCAATGACGTCACCAATAAAATGGGTAATGCCGCAGTTGATACTACAAATACCATGAATGCTCTGAATACAGCGATCGCAAGACAGGAACGGCTTGGGACTTCAGCCAATCAAAGCCTGCTTACATCCTTGCGTAACCTGCGTGAAGAATTAGCAAACCCTGCAACTGATTTGGATGTTACGTTTGATCTCTTGCGTCAGCACAGAACAGCATTTAGATCTAATGTTCAGGGAGATGCTATGGTCTTCCCCAACCAGGCAAAAGCAGCTACCAATATGGTAGAGAATGCAATGTCAAAAGACCTTCGTAACGCAGTTGCAAAAAACCTCGGTGCGTCAGACGCAGCAAAATACCTTAAAGCAAATTCCGATTATGCAAACGTTTATAATAAGGTGCTTAATAAAAACATTGCTAACAAGCTCAACAAGGCAAGCAGTGAAGCCAGTCCTGAACTTATAAATACTGTTGTATTAAGCAGAAAACCATCTGACGTGAAACGAATCTGGAGCGCATTGGATGATAAAGGGAAAGATGCTATGCGTGCAGCTTACGTCAGCAAAATAGCGGAAAAGGCCGGTGACTCTCCAGCCAAGTTCATCACTGAAGTTAATAAGCTGAAATCTCAGTCAGGTGGTGAAATTTACAACACTATTTTTTCTGGAAAGCACATGAAAGAGCTTGATTCTCTTCATGAAGTTCTACAGAAAACAGCAAGGTCAGACACCGCAAATGTAGTAACTCAGACTGGGCAATCGCAAGCCAACAGGATAAGGACGATTGGCGCAACTGCGACTCTTGGCGTATCAATGGGGCTTGAGGCTGGTTTCGGTGCAATGATGCGCTTGTATGAGTCCAAAGCAGCAAGGAATGCTCTCTTACGTTTGGCAAACACCAAAGCAGGAACACCAGCCTATGAAAGAGCGCTAAATAATGCTGCAAATGCGATACGCCCTATACTCTCAAGCCAAATTACAGCAGAACAGCAATAAAAGATAAGATGTAACTACCTGATATTACTGCTACTGTTGCATGTTACCGTGTTTCCAAATCCTGAATTGCAGTTTGTATATGTGTCAACGCGTGTTGGGTAAGGTTGAGTTATAACAGGCTGGCGCGCTTTTTGCTCGATCGCTTGCATTGTGTTTACAGCCTGATAATTCAATAAAGCCTGCTGGAATGCTTGGCTTTGTGCTATTTGTTGGGCTTGTTCTTGGCTTTGTAATTGAACATAAAGATTCTGAAGCTCAAGTCTTGCCTGTGCGTCACTTATCTTGCCTTCATCGACACCTTTCCCGAGCATCTTTGCAGCAAGGACATACAGCTTAGGTGTTGGTGCTGATGCCATGCGTGAGTCGTTCTTCACACTGGCATCAAGGCAATTAGCCATATCGCTAAGCTTTTGATAGCGTTGTTCGCAACTTGCTTGATAGTCACTTACTTTTGCGCATCCAACCAGCAGAAACGGGATAATTAACAGTGATTTTTTCATATGGTTAACTCTCCTTAGTTTTTCACAGGATATCATGAAGGCAATGCCATTTTAGCCGGAAACTAGATTTCTATGTTTCCTTTTTATTATTGCTATACATGGTCTTAAGCGTTTCAAAAACCATTTTCTTAACCATATCAGATTGTTGTTCTGCCATACGCTCTGCATCATCAATGTAAACGGATGCAGAGCTTTGTTTAGCCAACGATTCTTCAATCGCTGCAATTATCTCTGAGTTCAGCGACCTGTTATTCATCTTCGCGCGCTGTTTAATTTTCGCGTGGAGTTCATGCGGAAGTCTCAAGTGAAACTGCGCCTCGTCGTATTTGCTGTACATCCTTGATGCCTCACCAGTTGGGTGGAATGGCATCGTAACCTACTGGATAAATACTCAATAGTACCATTTCGGTATGCAATCACATCATGGTTGCATCATATCATTCTTCTGGAGCAATGAAATGTCAGATATCACCGCAAATGTTGTGGTCAGCATGCCTTCGCAACTCTTCACTATGTCTCGCTCTTTTAAAGCCGTAGCCAATGGAAAAATTTATATCGGTAAAATTGACACTGACCCGGTAAATCCAGAAAACCAGATTCAGGTTTATGTGGAAAACGAAGACGGTTCTCACGTTCCTGTTTCGCAACCAATCATCATTAACGCTGCTGGTTACCCTGTATATAACGGACAGATTGCCAAGTTCGTAACTGTGCAAGGCCATTCTATGGCTGTTTATGATGCATACGGTGCGCAGCAGTTCTATTTTCCGAATGTGCTAAAGTATGATCCAGATCAGTTTAAGGGCAATCTCCTGAGCGAAGATCACTCACTTGGCGACTCTCTAGTCATGCATAACCCACAGTTTGTCGATAGCACATCGACCATTCTCTCAAAAAAGCTAACTATCGACCTGAGGACGCTTACAGACTACGGGTTTGCTGAGGGAAACACCGGTGCTCAGAACAAAGCTGCATTTCAGAAGGCTATTGATGATGCTACGTTGCCAACTGAGATTGTTATACCAGAGGGGGCGTTCATTGTTGACCCTGGTATTACGATTAAGAATACTGTCACCATGATACGAGGTGCTGGCGCATATCAGTCCAGAATTTTCTCTACGGGTACAGCGGCACCGATAATCACGCAACAAGATGGGGTAATTACGTTCTGCGAGTTCAGGGACTTTGGTCTTGACGGAAATGGCTACGCAGCTAACGGCATCAGTCTTACTGAAGCCAACCACATTAAAATAGAAAATATTGACGTGGTTAATACTAATAACAACGCAATATTAGTTAACGGTTACTCCATTGACATCATTGGGTGCCGGTTGTTTCAAAACGCCGGTAACGGTATTAATGTTGGTGGTTACTGCAATAATATTAATATAATCAACAGCCGTATCTATGGTAACGGAGCCGGTGGAGTTTTACTTACGCCAGCTTACGCTGAGGGCGGTATGAGCGTCAGAGTTAATGGCAACAATATAGAGCAAAATAAGTTCTACGGACTTTTGGCTTACGGGGTTAAAGGCCTTAACCTTGATGCTAACTATTGGGAACGCAACGGTGAGATTGGTTACCCGTATAGTGTACCTGAGTCTATTACAGTACGTGCGGATATCCACCTTATCGCGAACAATTTTACATTAATTCCTGACCTTTCAAAAATTAATGATACCGTATCTATTCGCGGGAATCAGCAGACCGCGATTGGCTACGCCAGCGCGCTACCTAACCAAGACGGATTTATTTTCACGAACTATGCGAAAAACCTGACGATTGAAAATAATCAGTTATTAGACGCATCGAAAGTGAATAATTTATTAGCAATGTACCACAATAATCTTTCGTCCAAAGTTACTGACAGGCTATATCTTGCCAACAACACAGTGAACTCCATCGGATACGTTGGTAGTTATGACCCGGCGACACAAAACCCTGACACTGCGCATTTAATAGATATTGCGAACAGAGAGTTAACTGCTAACTATCTTGATCGAAATATGTTGCTCTGGACTGCGGCATCTGGAACTACAGGAACATTGATAAAAACTCAAAACATCTATGCTGGTAATTATTCATTCTTAGTTACGACAGGAGATAGAGTTTGGGGACGAACGATAGACCTCAACAAATCACCAGAACTAAAAGGGAAATTTGTATGGTTTGGTGCGTGGGTCAATGACCAGGGATCAGCGTCAAAACTTATGTTTATAATTAATGGTGCAGGACAAACAGACTCTACAGCACCTTTAGCTGGTAATGGGAAATGGAGCTATGTTAGTTGTGGTGTGTATATATACGAAACTGATACAGCTATAAATGTTGGTATAAGAAATTATGGTTCAGGAAATGTACTCATAAACTCACCTTCTCTATGTGCATATGGAATGCCATCAAACGCGTTGCAAGTTGAAAAAACAACATTTTATCTTTCGTCAGTACCTACATCCGGTTTCTGGGATATAGGTGAGCGTGTTATCAATAGCGCACCTGCTTCAGGACAACCAAAGGCATGGACATGCAATATTCCAGGTGGGCCAGGAACCTATTCTTTCTTATCAGAGGGAAACTTTTAAAAGACCTATGTATTGAAATGATTACTTTGATCTGGTATGTTTAAAAAAAATCAGTAAAACACATTTTGATATGGAAAGAAAAACAAATAAGTTAGACTCTATTCAAGTCCTTAGAGGGATCGCGGTACTTCTAGTCATTGCGTTTCACTTTAGAGTATATTTAAATGGAGTGTATGCCCAAAAGGACTTGGGCGACATTCTTTTTGGTATAGGTGAGGTTGGTGTTGATATATTCTTTGTTATAAGTGGATTTATCATTACTTATTCTTCAATGAATAAGGCAAAAAACCGGCCAATGGTGTTTGCTGCTAAGCGTTTTTTTAGGTTGTACCCTGTTTACTTTATAATCCTTACTCTGGCTATATACCTCAACTATGAGGCAATATATACATCATCACAAATAATAAAGAGCTACTTGCTCATACCAATTGACTATAATTTTATAGGGCCATGGTCAGGTTATAGTATAATAATACCTGCATGGACACTAACGTATGAAATTTGGTTCTATGTGGTTTTCTTTTTTTCATTATGCATCAGCCATAAATATAGAACTGCGATCGCATCATTTCTTCTCATCATTATTTGCGTTCTTGGTCAACTGTACTTTCACGGAGATGTTTTTCTAAATCCTATCGCGCAACCGCCATCTGGTGATGGAATTATTCGTAATCTGGTATTTGTATCAAATCCAATAATATATGACTTTATTTTGGGGATGATTATTGCAGAGGCCTACATTAGGCTACCTTCTAGACTTATAAATAAAATGCCTGTTGTTCAATTTCTTAATATTACATTAGCGATTGCCTTGCTTTTTTTATGTCTAGGGTTAAGGAATGGACCTGGAATTGTAGCATGGGGGGCTTATTCATTTATGATTATAGCCCCAATAGTCCTTATTTCTAAGTGTAGGGATGTATATAGAAATAAAATTCTAACGTATGTTGGTGAAATATCCTATTCACTTTACATTAATCATATGGTTGTATACAGTCTTGCTGTTTTATATCTCAAACCGTACGGGGTATTGGATAGTAAAGGATTTGGTGTTTTTCTAGCTATGATTTGCGCTACTTTTATTATATCAATCATATCTTATAACTTTATTGAAAAACCATCAGTATCCATAGGGCATGCCATCGCTCGTAGAATGCAAAAAAAATCAGATGTATCTTCAATTAAAACTGAATCCGTTAGAGAAGCACCTTGATAAATAGAGCAATAGCCAGATAGCACCTAACCGATTTCGTACTCATAGGGTTGTCACTTTACCAAACTGAGAGGAAATACACTGATAACAGTTGGTTATGAAGTACTGGGTGAGGTGGATGTGAATGGTATTTTGATGCATTTCATTAACCTGTACGCCTAAGAAAGCAACCCTGAAATCTAAGACACACAAGCTTTGCACTGGATTGCAAGGCTTTGTGCACTTCGATAGTGGTTAAGGTGGTTCACTCCACCTTTTCATCAAGCCAGTCCGCCCACCATTGCATCATTTCTCTGCGCTTATCGAGATACTGAGCATGGTTGTAAATACCGCGCACAGATCCGCCGTTGGCATGTGCCAGTTGCACTTCAATAGCGTCAGCAGGCCATTCGTGCTCGTTCATAATCGTGCTGAATTCATGCCTGAATCCGTGACCGCTTTCCAGACCCTCATAGCCGATTTGTTTGATCACAAGTAGCACCGCGTTCTCGCAGATTGGCTTCTTCTTATCGTTGCGCCCGGCAAAAACAAATTCTGATACTGGTTTGGTGATGGAGCTTAACGTAGTGAGAAGTTCAACCACCTGGTCCGACATCGGGACAACATGAATTTTGCGTCCCTTCATCACATTGGCGTCAATGGTGATAATCCTGTTTTCAAAATCGACGTTCTTCCATTGCATGGAACGAAGCTCTTTTGTTCTTAGGGCTGTGTAGCGTAAAACCTTGGTGGCAATGAGCGATACGATACTTCCTGAAAATGTTGCCAGTGCTTTATTGAATGCCGGGATCTGGTCTGCAGGAAGAAACGGGAAGTTCTTCTTGCGGTATCCCCTCATGGCGTCAGCAAGGTCAGGTGCCGGGTTATATTTAGCCCTGCCGGTGACAATAGCGTAACGGAAAACCTCGCCGCATCTTCTGCGGGCTTTATTTGCTCGCTCCATTGCACCGCGATCTTCAAATCTGCGGATTACTTCCAGCAGTTGCATCGGCTCAATATCCTGAATTTCAAGGCCGCCGATGATAGGCAAAATGTCGTCATCAAACATTTTTGCAAGTTCAGTCGCATACCCTACTGACCATACTTGCTTCTTGTGCTCGTACCATTCCTTGTAAATCGCACTAAAGGAATTGTTGTTAGACGAAGCCTTTTTCGCCTTTACCGGATCGATGCCAACCGAGATGTCTTTCCTCGCAGTCCATGCCTTATCCCTTGCCTCCTGCAAAGTCATTAGCGGATATTTTCCGACGGTCAGGATTTTCTCCTTACCGTCAATCTTGTAGCGAAGCTGCCATACCTTTTTCCCGGATACAGGAACATAAAGGTACAGGCCATTACCATCGAGAAGGCGGTATGGTTTTTCTTTCGGCTTTGCTGCTTCAATCTGCTTAACGGTGAGCATGGGTAAAAATCCGGAGGGTAAAATTATTTTATCCACTTTTTACCCGTCATGGGGTGCGGCTGTCAACGATCTGACGCGAACCATGACGAACTGTGAATCTACGGAAGGCTTGATATTCAGGGGATTTTGCGGACTGGTACGGATGGGAGCGAACTGATAAATGGTGTCCCCTGCAGGAATCGAACCTGCAATTAGCCCTTAGGAGGGGCTCGTTATATCCATTTAACTAAGAGGACAATGCGGCATGAGTATACCCGCTAATGGACTGCGGGGTAAGTACGCTGCCGC
>OJJD01000357.1_pt1 | contig 24736 bp, 26 predicted proteins | sample 1596011 | NCBI WGS metagenome assembly OJJD01 (sample SAMEA4350113, study PRJEB24818) | metagenome | biome: human; feature: gut; material: faeces | place: Denmark | collected 2013-09 | reverse complement strand
ATATCTCACTGCCCACCGACAGCTTTCTCACCTCGCTGGCGACGATGCGCAGCCGCGGCATCTTCACGTCCTACATCTGCCAGAACATGGCGCAGATCAAGGCGCTGTTCAACAAGCAGTGGGAATCGCTTGTGGGCCTGTGCGATTCATTTCTCTATTTGGGCGGGAGTGAAAAGGAAACGCACAAATATGTTTCGGAACTCATCGGCAAGCAGACGATCTCATCAGACATCCAGAACCGCAGCCGAGGCCGCAACGGCAGCTATAGCACCAGCACGCAGCTTTCAGGCCGGGAACTTCTCATGCCGGACGAGGTCCGTCTGCTGGACAATGGAAAGGCGATTTTGTTTGTGCGCGGCGAGCGCCCCATGATGGACAGCAAGTTTGATTTGCTGCAGCATCCGAATGTGCGGCACACGGAAGACGGCGGCGCGCCGCCCTATGATTATACAGTCGCACACCGGGCTGAAAACGATCTTTCCGGCAGTCCGGAGAATTATGAACTGCTGGATATGCGCGATTTTTTGCAGTAGAAACATACGAAGAAGCAACAAATCCATCCGGGGCAGTACATTAGTGCCCCGGATGACAAAGCAAACAGGGAGGTATATCCGATTGAACATTTGGAATATTTTGAAATTCGCTCATAAAGGGGTGAAAAGCTATCCGGCAAAGCTTGGCCGGGCAGGGCGAAGTGCCTTTGCGCTGTATGCGGCGCTGGCATTGTGCATATCGTGTTTCGCTGCTCCGGCATTCGCCGCAGGCGATCCGTTGGCCATTGTAAACAACTTATCTGACTTTGTGTTTTCGCTTATACGTGCGGTGGGTGTTATCCTGCTGGGCTGGGGCGTGGTACAGGTCGGCCTGTCGTTCCAGAGCCACGACCCCAGCCAGAGAAGCCAGGGCTTTCTGACGCTGGCAGGTGGGCTTGTGATCACTTTTGCGCGGGAGATCCTCGCATTGATCGGTGTTGTGTGAGTATGAAAGAAGCGCACAGATCAGTGCGGGAGGGGGTGAAGCCGCATGGGTGAAAACTCATGGATCATCGACAATCTGAACGCCGCGCTCAACACCTGGAACGAAAAGCTGGCGGAGATCTGGCAGCTCCTTACACAGGGGCTTGCAGACTTCAAGGGCGGCGGCGTGTGGAATGTCATGCTGAACGTGCACAGCGCGATGACGGCCATCGGTCTGGGCCTGTTGGTGCTGTTCTTCGCCGTGGGCGTGGTAAAGACCTGCGGCAGCTTCGCGGAAGCCCGAAGGCCGGAGCACGCGCTGAAGCTGTTCATCCGGTTTGTTCTGGCGAAGGCCGCTGTACAGTATGGCCTGGAACTTATGCTGGCGGTCTTCGACATCGTACAGGGCATTGTATCACGCGCCATGGGTGCTGCGGGTACAGGTGGATTGACTTCCACGACATTGCCGCAGGAGACCGTGGACAAGATCAACGCAGTGGGGTTCTGGAGCAGCATCCCGCTGTGGGCTGTCACGCTGCTGGGCGGGCTGTTTATTACAGTTTTGTCCTTCGTTATGATCATGACAGTATATGGGCGTATGTTTAGACTCTATTTTTATGCAGCTCTTGCCCCTATCCCGCTGGCTGCATTTGCGGGTGAGCCGACAAGCAGCGTGGGCCGCAGCTTTGTGAAAAGCTATGCGGGTGTCTGCCTGGAGGGCGCGGTGATCGCTCTGGCGTGTATTATATTCTCCGCGATGGCTTCCACACCGCCTGCCGTAGACAACAGTGTATCCGCTGTTACGGCGGTTTGGAGCTATGTGGCGGAGCTTTTGTTTGACCTCCTCATATTGGTCGGCGCGGTCAAGGCAAGCGACCGCGTGGTGCGGGAGATGATGGGGTTGTAAAGGCTGAAATAACGGTAGCTGTGATTGATATTTTACAAGGAGTGTGGTACAATAAGGCCATGAAGGAGGGACGGAAGATGCCGCAAATCGTTCCGATTCGAGATTTAAAAAACACAAATAAGATCTCTCAAATGTGCCATGATTCCGAGGAACCTATCTTCGTGACTAAAAATGGTTATGGGGATATCGTCATGATGAGTATGGAAACCTATGAGCGTCAGATGATTCTGGCAGATGTGGACGCGAAGCTGGCTGTTGCGGAAGAGCAGATCGCAGCGGAAAAGGTCCGTCCAGCCAGGGAAACGGCGCGGGAGTTGAGAGAGAAATATGGTATATAGCGTTGTTGCAACGGACGCAGCAGCCTGCGATCTGGATTCCATTCTGAATTATCTGGTCGAACAGCTCCACACGCCGAAAGCTGCCGTTGACTTGATGACGGAATACAATGAGATTCTTGACAATTTGGAACGTTACCCATATATATTTGAGGAATCCAGGATATCCGTCCGCCGCAAAGCGACGTACCACAAGTTCCTGCTCGGGAAATATGTCGGGCTGTATCAAGTAGATGAAACAGAAAAATGTGTGACCATAGCCCGCATTTTTCACGGGTCACAGAATTACCAGAAATATTTGTAAATATATCTACTTTAATTTAAGCGCCGCCTGTGTACGGCGCTCATTTTTTTGCAGGAGGGAAGCCTATCGAGATCAAAATTCCAAAAGAGATCCGCGAGTACCAGGAGTCCATCTTTTTCGGGCTCAATACGCGGCAGTTTGTATGCTCACTTCTGGCCCTCGGCGCTGCCGTGGGCCTGTATTTTTTGCTGCGGGATACGGCGGGTACGGAAATAGCAGGTTGGGCCTGTATGCTGGGTGCGGCCCCGTTCGCGGCCTGCGGCTTTGTGAGCTATCACGGCATGACGGCCGAGCAGCTGCTGTGGGCCGTGATCAAATCGGAGCTGCTCACACCGCACAGGCTCGTGTTCCGGGCGGAAAATCTCTACTACACGGTAATGCGCGCCAAAATCGAAGCAGGAGCACGCAGGCCGAAACGTGAAGCGGGGGTGTGCCGTTGATTAAAACACTGGCACGGAGTATTAAACAGGAAAAAGAAAATTTCCGCATTCCTCATTCTGTGCAGGACGTTATTCCCATCAGGCGTATCTGGCCGGACGGCATCTTCCGGACAGGCAATGCCTACAGCCGTTCCTACCGTCTCACAGACATCAATTACGCCATCGCCAGCAAGGCGGATAAGACGTCAATTTTGTTAGACTATTCAGAACTGCTCAATGCGCTGGATTCCGGGGCATGCGCTAAGATCACCATCAACAACCGCCGTGTGGACCGCAGGCAGTTTGAACAGGAATTGCTGATCCGGTCGCAGGAAGATAAGCTGAACGAATACCGGCAGGAGTACAATGATATGCTGCGATCCCACGCGGCCAGCAGCAACAATGTGGTGCAGGAGAGGTATCTCACGATCAGTGCGCACAAGCGGAGCATCGATGAGGCACGGGCATATTTCCAACGCATGGGCAGCGAGGTCACAGCACGTCTCGGGCAGTTATCCTCGCAGGCTGAGGAACTGGAAGCCTCCGCCCGCTTGCAGATCCTGCGTGACTTTTTCAAGGCAGGCCAGCCCGCCGTTGTGCCATTCAATATGGAGCAGCGGGCAAAGCGCGGCCATGATTTCAGGGACTGGTTCTGCCCGGACAGTCTGGAGTTTTACGCCGACTTTTTCAAGTCGGACGTCCGATGGGGCCGGGTGCTGTATCTACAGAATTACGCCAGCTTCATCAAGGATGATTTCATCATGGAGCTGTGCGGGCTGGACCGCAGCATGATGGTGTCCATCGACATCCTGCCGGTACCCACGGACGAAGCGGTGAGGGAATTGCAGAACAAGCTGTTGGGTGTGGAAACGAATGTGGCCGGATGGCAGCGGCGGCAGAACAACGCCAACAACTACACGGCGAATGTTCCCTACGATATGCAGCTCCAGCGGAAAGAAACAACGGAATTTCTGAACGACCTGACCGAGCGCGACCAGCGCATGATGTACGGCCTTGTGACGGTGGTGCATCTGGCGGAAAGCAAAGAACAGCTGGACGCGGATACGGAAAGCTTGCTGGCTGTAGGGCGCAAGCATCTGTGCCAGCTTTCCACCCTGCGCTGGCAGCAGCGGGACGGCCTGGACACAGTGCTGCCTTATGGCGTGCGGCGCATCCACGCCTTGCGCACACTGACAACAGAAAGCGTGGCTGTGCTGATGCCGTTCAAGGCGCAGGAGCTCAACCACACGAATGGCATCTATTATGGACAGAACGCGGTGTCGGGCAACATGATCCGCATCGACCGGGCGCAGCTGCTCAACGGCCATTCATTCCGGCTGGGCGTGTCGGGCAGCGGCAAGAGCATGAGCGCGAAAGAAGAATTGGTGGAGATCGCCTTGCGCACAAAAGATGATATCCTCGTCCTGGACCCGGAGAGTGAAGTGCGACACGAAGTCGCGTAACAAATTGCCTAAAAAAGCTGCCCTATCCATTTGGGGTAATCCTACCACAGCCTGCGCCGCTGGTAACGGCGGGGTGGGGAGCCTGTGGGACAACGTGGGAAATCTGAGAGCCTAACTCAGCCGTACTGCAAGGATAAGTGCGTCATGGAGAACGTAAAGTGAATCATCGTAAGGGTCGTTACAGGGAATAGGCGAAATCAGGCTGATACGCCTACACCAAAAGGTGCGGAGGCGGCTGTGGGAACTTTCGCAATCCCCCAGCAAATGGACACAAATCCTCCCGGCTCAAAGATGGCTCCTAAAACGCACACAATTATTTGTTGCGCGGAACGTGGTAAGCCCTATGCGTTCCTTTGCAGAAATGCAGAGGTATCAACCCCGCAAGGGGAAGAAATGGCGCAGAGGGTAGAGGAACGGGATAAAAAGCGAACGCCCGCCCTGTAATGGGGCGGGATAGGGGTTCAGACTTTGCCCCGGCCCGAAAGGGCGCTGACTTATCCCACGGTATTTCATAGCAAGAAAAGGAGGTAAACCTATGAACGGTAATTGTTCAACGACGGGGTGTAAAAACCCTGAGAGATTGCCGGACGCGGCGGCGCTGGAACGACAGTGGAAATCCATCGACTGGAAGAAAGCAGAAGCCGAGGTTAATAGGCTGCAAGCCAGGATTGCTAAGGCGACCCAAGAGAATAAATGGAACACAGTGAAACGATTGCAGTATCTTTTAACTCATTCGTACTATGCAAAAGTGTTGGCGGTGCGGAAAGTGACCACCAACAAAGGGAAAAAGACACCGGGCGTGGATGGTGTGCTGTGGTCTACCCCAGCCGCTAAAATGCGCGGTGTTCTGACCCTGACAGACAAGGGCTACAAGGCAAAGCCACTGCGTCGGGTATTCATTGAGAAAAAGGGCAAAAAGACGAAACGCCCGCTGGGCATCCCCTGTATGTATGACAGGGCCTTGCAGGCGCTCTACGCACTGGCCCTCGACCCGGTGTCAGAGACAACAGCGGATACGAAATCCTTTGGCTTCCGCAAGGGGCGCTGCGCGCAGGATGCCTGTGAATATATCTTCACGGCGCTCAGCCGCAGCTACTCCCCGGAATGGGTGCTGGAGGGCGACATCAAAGGGTGTTATGACCATATCAGCCACGACTGGCTCATTAAGCATATTCCCATGGACAAATCTGTATTGAAACAGTTTCTGAAAGCGGGATTTGTGTTCCGCGATGAGCTGTTCCCCACCGATGCGGGCACACCCCAGGGCGGCATCATCTCCCCCATACTTGCAAACTTGACGCTGGACGGAATGCAAAAAGTCCTGAGTGACCACTTTGATTTGAGTGCCAAGGGTGAGGTCAGTGCATTTGTCCACAACAAGAGCAAGGTCAATCTGGTGCGCTATGCCGACGATTTCATTGTCACAGCGGCCACAAAAGAGATTGCGGAAGAAGCCAAAGAAATCCTCCGCGATTTTCTGCAAGCCAGAGGGCTGGAACTGTCCGAGGAAAAGACGGTCATCACCCACATCGACGACGGTTTTGATATGCTGGGCTGGACATTCCGAAAATTCAAAGGAAAGCTCATCGTCAAGCCATCCAAGAAAGCCGTAAAAGCCCTGAAAGCCTCTCTGTCCGAGACGATCCTCGGACGCGGTAAGGCGTGGAAGCAGGAAGTCCTGATTGGAGTGTTGAATCGGCTGATCCGTAGTTGGGCAAATTATCACCAGTCGGTCTGCGCCAGTGAAGCATTTGCCCATATCGACTATACTCTCTATGAATTACTATGGCAGTGGGCGAAACGCCGCCATCCTCACAAGGGACGGTGGTGGGTCTCCACCAACTATTGGCACCGTAGAAGTAACCGGAATTGGGTGTTCTCCACCGAGGACAAAGTGCTTCAGCGAACAGACAGTATCCCGATTATCCGCCATACCAAGGTACGAATGGATGCAAACCCCTACTTTGACACCCAATACTTCACAAATCGGAAATTCAGGTATGGAATGGAGCTCCTGTCCGGACGTTTTAAGCAGGTCTGGAAGAACCAAAAAGGGTGTTGCTATCACTGTGGACTCCCAATGGACATCGGTGACGAGAGGGAAATTTTCTTCAAAGTCCCGAAATCCATGGGCGGCAAGGACGAGGTGCGCAATATGGCTTACGTCCATAAGCATTGCCAGCAAATTCTCTTGGAGCGCCGCGCGAAAGCGTGATGAAATGCTTGAGCCGTATGAGTGGAAACGCTCACGTACGGTTCTTAGACGAGAAAGCGGGAGTAATCCCGCCGACTTAGTCGACTTCGGCCAGCTGGTCAAGGCGCTGGGCGGCGAGGTGCTGCCCATTTCCCCGCATAGCAGCATCCACCTCAATGCACTGGATATCGACAGGGCGTATGGCGAGGGCAAGAATCCGCTGGTAGACAAGGTGAAGCTCATCCTGTCTGTTTTTGAGCCACTGACGGAAAACGGCCTTACGGCAAAGCAGAGGTCTATTCTGGACCGCTGTGCAAGGCTGGTGTACCGGGAATATATACGCGGCGGGTATCGAGGCGCGCCGCCCACGCTGGTGGACCTGCGCCGGATATTGCTGGAGCAGCCCGAGGCAGAAGCACACGACCTCGCATTGGCGTCGGAACTGTACACCACCGGCAGCCTGAACATCTTTGCCCATCAGACCAATGTGAATACCGACGCGCGCATCCTGTGCTATGATATCCGGGAACTGGATGAGCAGCTGCGGCCCGTGGGCATGGTGGTGACGCTGGACGCCATCTTCAACCGTGTGATCCGCAACTGGCGGCAGGGAAAGCGAACATGGATACTAGCCGATGAGTTCTACATTTTGTTCCGCTATTCTTTCAGCGCGGAGTTTTTCTACCGCCTGTTCAAGCGGATGCGCAAATACAATGCGTTCATCACGGCGATATCGCAGAATGTGGACGAGATCCTGCGCTCAGACACCGCACGCCTCATGCTGGCCAACAGCGAGCTGTTGGTGATGCTCAACCAGGCGGCGACGGACCGGGAGGAGCTGGCAAAACTGCTGAACATTTCAGAGAACCAGCTGTCGTATATCACCAACGTGCCCGCGGGCCACGGACTCATTCGATGCGGCGGGGCGATCATCCCATTCGAGAACAGTTTTCCGAAAAATACAAAGCTGTATCAGCTGATGACGACGAAACCTAATGAAAAGTTTTGAACAACGGAAAAGGTTGAGGCCGGAAGAGTCTCAGTTGTTTTTGAAAAAATTTTCCTTTCCGTAGTAGGCCGATAAAATGAAGGCTCCATCTTGATTTTTTGCTGGAATAGGGGTACTATATATAGCGGTCAGGAGGAGGACAGTATATGGAAAACAACAACATCGGCAATGCGGAGCGCGCCGGGAAAGGCGTGAGGTTTGAGCGGATCCGCCGTATTACCGGCTATCTTGTGGGCACGGTGGACCGCTGGAATGACGCCAAAAAAGCGGAGCTGAACGACCGCGTAAAGCACGCATAACAGAGATATGACCTTGTATATATGTATAGGTAGCGCCCGTGGGGAGAGATCCTCACGGGCGCTGTTTTTCTTTTTGGAGGGATGATGCTGAAGGATATTAAAACAAAAGAACATCGTGCCGGGGCAGAACTGCCCAAAACGCTTCGCCATGCTCCGAAAGAACTGGCCAAGAAAGGCTTGCTGGCCGCCAAAGAAAAGGAGAAAGAGCAGCTGCTGCAAGCGGCGCAGAACGGAATGGGCGGTGCGGATCAGGCTGCTTCGGAAGAAAGTGCTGGGGATCGGCTGTTGAGAAAAACAGGAGAGTGGGGCCGGAAGGTTGCCTCCAATGGCGGGAACATGCTTTGCCGCGCGCCTGGCCGCAAGGCTGCAGACAGGCGCGCACACCGGCTGGGGGGCCAGCAGGAGCATGCTGCCGGCGGCCATGGCGGCCCGCCGGCACGCCGGTTCAAGGAGAAAAGCCCAGGCAGGCCGCGCACACAACAGGGCGCGGCGCACGGCCCCAGGGCAGGCAAGCCCACCGTAAAGGCCGAACGTCAGCCGGTAAAAACGCCGTGGGCAATCCACGCGGCCACCCGGCAAACCGCACGCGCGGCGAAACAGGCGGCACGGAGGGCAAAGCAGGCTGCAAGAGTTGCGCAGAAAACAGCAAGGGCGGCAGGCCGGGCGCTGGCCAATACTGCCAAAGCCTGTAGTGCGGCGGCCAAAAATATTGTAGCTGCGCTGGCGGCGGGCGGCGGAATTGCGCTGTGCATCGTTCTGCTCATCTGTTTGATTGCTCTGGTGACAGGCTCGGCGTTCGGCATTTTCTTTTCGGCCGAGCCGACCGGAAAAGGGATGACGCTGAAGCAAGCAGTGCAGACGCTGAATGAGGAATACTACCGGCAGCTCAAAGGGATTGAAGCGACAATCCCGCACGACCGGGTGGAATATATATCCACGGACGATTCGGTGTCCATCCATTGGGAGGATGTGCTGGCGGTGTTCGCTGCAGACATGGCGGCGGGCGAGCACGGCCAGCAGGTCGTAGCGCTGGATGATGCCCAGCTGGAACAGCTGCGGGCTGTTCTGGCGGATATGCACCAGATCAGCCACAGCACGCGCACGGCGGAACACGAGGAAGAGATCATCACCACGGACGAGGACGGAAACGAGGTAACGGAATGGGTGAGCGTATCGGAAACAATACTGGAGATTAAAGTGGCGCACAAAACCGCTGCGGAGATGGCGGCGGTATATGCCTTCACCTCGCGTCAGAATGAACAGCTCGCGCTGCTGTCTGATCCTCAGTATGACGTGCTTTGGATGGAATTGTTGGGCGGTTATGTCAGCGGCGGCGGGCAAATCATCGACCCGGATACCGATTGGGTAGGCACTGGCATATTTGCGTGGCCGTTACCGCAGAGCTTTACGATTACTTCAAACTTTGGGTACAGGCAGGATCCATTCACCGGGGAATGGAGCTGCCACAACGGCACAGACATCGCGGCCCCGCAGGGCACGCCCATCCTCGCGGCGGCAGGCGGCACTGTGACCATCGCCAACGGCACCGACCCTTGGGGCGGCAGCTACGGGTACCATGTCAAGCTGGATCACGGCGGCGGGATGGAAACACTGTATGCACACTGTTTGGCTATCGCCGTCACAGCGGGCCAGCGGGTGCGGCAGGGTGAGGTGATCGGCTATGTGGGCACTACGGGGAGCAGTACAGGAAATCACCTGCATTTCGAAGTATGGACGAATGGTCAAAGAGTTGATGCGCTGAATTACTTTAAGGCGTAAGAAAACAGAAGAGTAACAGTCACCGGGAGTGCTGGTGAGTCGAGTAATAGGAAGCACACAATGCGCAGGGAAACTACTCTTCCAATATAGGTCAATGGCTACTGGAGTCGAGCCAGAAAGTAGCAGACTGCCGTCAGAGAGGAATGTCCGTAAAGCGGTGATACTGTGAAAATGGGGTGACGCCCAAAATTTACTACTCTTGACAGGAAACGGTGTTTGAGTTCATGGTGGAACAGCAGAAGATCCAGTTGGAAGCCGAAGGACACAGTAGGTGCTTTATAGAACTCCTAAATAGTGTCTACACAAGATTAGGCTAAAATGGCACACTAAATAGCAATGCAACGAATTTGCACTGCCGCCAAAAAGGATGCTGCATTTTGGGCATATCGAGTGGCAATGCCTCTCCAGCGTTTCAGGTGTAAAAAAGCATTTTCCACCAGATGACGAAGCCGATACAAATAACGGTCATACGTCCGCTGCTGTTTGCGATTTCGCTTGGCCGGAATGACAATATTCATCCCCGCGTCAGCAGCATAGGCTATGATTTGGTTGGTGTCGTGCCTGCAATCAGCCAACGGTGTTTGTGCGGATATTCCGTCAATCAAGTGAATAGCTTCTTTGCAATCAGCTCGGGTACCCTCTGTGATAAGTACTCGGACCGGCATACCATTTGCATCCACGGCAAGGTGAATCTTGGTGTTGAGCCCTCTTTTGTACGACTCATATCCTGATTACCGCCTTGGGCCTATGCTGCATGTGGATGTACCATACAGTGACTGGCGTCAATCATCAGCCATTCAAAATCCAGCTCATCTACCAGTATTTTCAGCAGCTTTTCCCAGAGTCCCTTGTCACGCCATCTGCGAAAACGCTGATATACTGTTCTCCATTTTCTGTAGCACGGTGGTAAATCTCTCCACGGTGCTTCTACGCGCAAAACCCAAAACACACCATTGTTAAACCGGCGGTTATCCTGTGCGATTCCACCCCATTGACCTTGTTGTCCCAGTAAATGTGGCTCCAGCAGATTCCACACCGAATCACTGACGTCATGCCATTGTTGTTCATTGCTCATTGCTCATGGGAACACCTCTTTCTGTGCTGTTGTTCCCATTATACAATATCGCTCGTGTAAACACTATTTAGTACCGCAGGAACAGCCGTGTATGCAACCAGCGCTGGTCGCAAGCATTCAGGTCGGAAAAGCCTTTGAAAAACTCTACGCAGGAACTGATCCACAACTGGTACAGGCGCGCTGTCGAGGGATGAAGACATTCTGAACGATTTGACGGGAGCCGACAAGGTCTACATCACCTGCGGCTTATCCCTCCCTATGGTATTTTTACAGCCATGAGCAGCCATGAGCAAAATTCGAAAAACGTAGAGATATCAAAGGTTTCCGAGCATGGCTAACCCCGGAAATCACTCCACAATTGTAGAAAACGGAAGACCTTTAATCTTGACGGCGTTATGCCGAAGGGGATTAAAGCTGATGTCGTGGAGCACGGCATACCGGAACATGCCCGGGTTTGCGATGCCTGCGGCGCGTTTATGAAACCGGTTGGCAAGGAATTTGTGCGTGCACTGGTTTTGCATCCTGCGACTGCCACGATCCGGGAAGATGTCTACTACATCTTTGCCCGTCCAAAATGCAAGACGGACGCTAAAAATACTCCTATCTTGAAAACCGACCGCATCCCCGTTGTGATTCCCAGCAGTTATTCCTAGCCGAAGGCGATTGCCCATATCATGGGGCAAAAGTTTGTGATGGACGCTTTTTTAGCGTGGGCATCTGCAAACAAAGCGCCCCCTAAGTCCGCTCTGGGCAAAGCATTACACTATTTGGAAGAACAATGGCCCTACCTCATCCGTGTCTTGAAAGGCGTGCGTCTGGAACTGAGCATAACGCCAGTTATTCGTATATGCGGATAACTGGCCGAGCGTTCCATTAACTCTTTTGTGATTGGATGGGGAAATTTTCCTTTTGCAAACAAGCCTCAGTGAGTTTCTCCCCATTTATTAGAGAAAGTGGTTATTCCTTTTACTAAGCCATCCCCGAGCAGGCGACAGCAAGGATCAATCGCTGAGTCAGCAGGGCACCGAAAGAGCGACAGCTGAAGCGGAAGGAAAACTCGTCCAGATAGGACTGGAGATGGTCTGTTGGCAGAGCGTGATAGGTTCCCAGAATAAACGCTTTGGCATTGCTGACCACAATATGCAGCCAATGGAGCATACCGCTGTTTGGGTCGTAGTTCTTATGCTCATGGGTGTAGTCTCCCAAAGCTGGGATATAGCTGCAGTAACCATCGCTGTGGATGGTACTGCCCTTCTTCACGGCGGCATTGGCGAACCTCTTTACAGAGGCTTGCTTGATATTCCTAGTTACACGCATCTTGAGATACTGCGGATTGCCGTGTTCATCCAGTGAAAGCGCTATGAAAATCTCTGTACCCCGGCCCCCGCTTACCGCCTACTTTTGGGCCTCCGAAATAGGCGTCATCCAGTTCTACTACACCAGACAGGATGTGGGCAGCATCCCGCTGCCCCATGGCGGAACGGATGCGCCGGAGCATAGACCATGCGGTCTTATAGGTGACTCCAATCTGGCCGGACAACAGGACGGCAGAGATCCCGCGCTTGTCCTGAAAAACGAGATAGAAAGCCAGGAACCACTTGCTCAGGCTGACATGGCTGTGGTGCAGGACTGTTCCGGCTGTGACGGAGGTCTGCCGGTGGCAGTAAGTACATTGATATAGTCCGTTGGACAGGCGGCAGCCGTGTTTGTGTCCACATTTGGGGCAAACGAGCCCGTCTGGCCATCGCTGTGCGGCCAGGTAGTCACGACACCGCTCCTCCGTTCAAAACCGGTTCAGAAACTCACCCAAGGGCATCCTTTGCTTCCTTGACATAACGCATGTTCTCCCTTTTCAGTGTCATGCCTTCAGTCTATACCTTGCGCTGTACCATTTTCAGGACTTTTCCATGGCTGACTAAAAGGGATAACCATGTTAGAGAATATATTATACCGTCTAACAGATGAGGCGGTTCACATTTTTATTAGTGGAATGCTATTTTATAATATCACGAGTAATTCGTGCATCCTCATGCAAGGGAACTGCGTCGGATGTAGCCAAATACCAACTTAGCAAGTGGCTTTCCATTTTTAAGCGTATATTTTCATATAAAGGATCGCCATAAATGTTATGCAATTCTAAAGGATCAGAAGAAAGATCGTACAGTTCGTTTTCCTGGGAAGTGCGGTATACGAGTTTGAATTGGCTGTTGCGCATCATTACGGTTCGCTCTACACTGTTTGGATGTTTTTTTTGTTGTAAATATTTAGGATAGTAAATATTTGCAGAATTTTTCATCCAGGATGTACTGGGTTTATCTGTACCTTCGGTGCATTGGCGTTCGGTGGCGGAATATCCTCCTTCACAGTACACTGTACGGAAAGGGTCTCCAGGATTGCCATATAAGCAAGGAACAAGCGAGTGTGCAAAGATTTGTTCGGGCGGCTGAATACCAGCTAATTCCAGTACAGTAGGCATAATGTCAAAAAGTGCAACGCATTCTTTTACACGATGTCCAACCGCTGCGCCAGGGGTTCGGACGATAAGAGGAACATGTGTTAATACATCTTCACAGCCGCTTGGCCATTTTTCCACTAACCCATAGTCACCAGCATAATCTCCATGGTCAGAGGCGGCAATGACAGTGGTTTGATTATCCAAACCGCATTCTTGTAAAGCGTCTAACACGCGGCCTAGCAGCATATCCGTAAAACTGATCATTCCAGCATAGATGGCACGAATTTTATGGCAACTTTCAGAGTCCGTTTCACGGTATGTACGGATCAGTTCGTGATAGGAAGGCTTTTGTGAACAGGGGGGACGCAGAGAAAAAGAGGAGGCATGATTAGTGTATAGACTATAGTACGGTTCGGGTACGGTATAGGGACAATGTGGATACATCAGAGGAAGAAAGAGAAAAAATGGTTTATCGTTTTCCGTGTGGGAACGCAAAAATTGTATCCCTCTTTCAACGCTTTTGTAATCAGCTGTATCCTGTATTGTCCCTTCTGGTGGCTGATAGAGGAAATTGTAGTAACCCTTTTCACCTCGCTCGGCAACCGGACGAATGGGGGAAGAAAAAGTATCTTGGGCAACGATCATCTCATCACAGCCGAGAGGTGCTGCATCTTTGGAAAACAAATCGTTTTTACCATAAATACGAACATCATATCCAGATTCTTTTAAGCAACGAAACAAATTAACTTCATTTTCCTTCAAAAGGTTCCAAAGACTACGATGTCCTTCACAATGGGGATAGCGACCAGTTGCCATCGTACAGCGCGAAGGTGAACAAACAGGATTTTGCACATGGCATTGATCGAAAGTAACACCTTGTTGACAGAGACGGTCATAATGAGGAGTGCGTACAGTTTGATCTCCATAGCAGTGCAATGCATCAGCACGCATTTCATCCGGAAAGAAAAAGACAAAATTCATCTTTTTGTTAGACATAAATAACACCATCACTTTTATTCTGTTCTACCAATTTAAGCATACACTGTTCTGACAGAAATTATATAGAATTATTTTTGGATATCTGGTGGATTTTTTGCGAAAGCTAGAGATGTATTGTGTTTTTCGTAAATAACCATGATACTATAATAATAAATGTAAAGAGCAGGAATATGGATTTTTGTATGTGAAGATACGCATAGAAGACAACCCATCTCTGGTGTTTTCATTCGGTACGTCAATGAAATTTCATGAAGGGAGAGGTTTTGCTTTTGTATTAGCAGGTTTGCTGCAAGGAGGGAAAGAAGTCGAATTTATACGTGGTATTATATTATCAGCGCCTTGGCTGTTGATACATGTTTTTTTATTATAGTAGGATAAGGTTGAAACATTATAATATGAGCCCCTCTAAAAAGGACGCACAAAACCAAGCCCTCTAAAAGCGGGTAAAACTGAAAGATATGCTTAAAGTCTAACCGATAGGCGGAGTAATTATCAAATAGCCTTGACGCTGGAAGGGAAAAACGGTTTCGTCCACGGAAACCTCCCGATGTGCAGGTGCCCGATCGCCCTTGCGGTAGAGTTCAGGATTGTAAGGTTCATTCTTCTTGGGCATATTGTAAATTGTGATGAGCAGCATTCTGGCGATGGCAATAATCGCTTTCTTGTGTCCTCGGCATTTTTTGAGAGCAAGGTGCCGATTTCGAACTTACAGGAATTGCCTGACACGGATAGCGTTGAGAGTGCACTAAACGAGTAACAATTTGATGTAGGTTTCGGCTCGACTGATTCTGGTGGTTTCTTTTTCTTAGCGCTCTCATTGTTTTGTGGCATATGTCCAGCCCAGGAGCAAAGATGCTTTGAGGAGAGAAGCCGATAGTGGCAAAGGAGTGGATACTCGGTGTCGTTATAACAAGATTGAGCTGGGGAAGGGGGGCTCGGCGATGGACAGAATCAGATCTACTAGTGGAATGTAACATTTAAAAGTATTATATTTGAAAAAACTGTGGTATACTCAAGCTATGAAAGCATAGGAGGGAAACCATGGCATCCATCAAATATGTAATCGAGCTTAGCGTGGAAGAAAAGGAACAATTAAAAGCGATCGTGTCAAAGGGGACTGAATCGGCACAGACAATTCTACGCGCTAATATACTGTTGGCTTCTGACCGCAACAACAAGAAGCATCTGACAGTTATGGAAATGGCCGAAGCATTTCATTGCGCAACAGGTACGATCCAAAAGGTACGCACAAGCTATGCGAACAATGGCATGGAAGCAGCAATTCGTCGTAAGCAGAGAGAAACGCCGCCTCGTCGGCCTAAAGTAACAGGTGATGTAGAGGCTCATATTATTGCGCTGGCCTGCGGAGAACCGCCAGAGGGCTATAGCAGATGGACAGTCCGTTTGATTTCGGAAAAATGCGTAGAACTGGGATATGTAGAGTCCTTGTCCCACATGACAGTTCAGCGTCTTCTAAAAAAAACGAATTTAAGCCTCACCTAAAAAAGTGTTGATGTATTCCGCCAAAGCAAAATGCCGCATTTGTAGCCGCCATGGAAGATGTATTGGCTGTGTACAGTCGCGCTTATGACGAAAGATTCCCTGTGGTGTGCATGGACGAGAAGCCAGTGCAATTCTTTGAAGAGGCTCGAAAAAGCTTTCGGTCAAAGCACACTGGAATCTACTACGAAGACAACGAGTACATCCGAAATGGCACCTGCAGCATTTTTCTTTTTACAGAGCCTTTACGAGGCTGGCGGTATGCCGACGCTCAGGAAACGAGGAGAAAACCGGATTGGGCAAAACAGATTGATTGGTTGCTGACCGTTCAATATCCCAATGCGGAAAAGGTCGTGTTGGTAATGGACAATTTGAACACTCACACCATAGGTTCTCTGTACGAAACCTTTCCTCCGGAACATGCATTTGCTCTGGCAAGCAGACTTGAAATTCACTATACGCCCAGACATGGCAGTTGGCTTAATATTGCAGAGATAGAACTCTCCGCTTTAGGCCGTCAGTGCATCGGAACACAAAAGATACCAGATCTTGAGACCTTGAAAAACTTACTCGTTTCATGGGCTACTGATCGCAATCTCAAACAACGTGGAGTGTCTTGGCATTTCACCACCGATGATGCTCGTACAAAGCTTAGACGCCTGTATCCTGTATCACAAGTTTAAGCGTTACAGACTACTAGATTGAGTTTGCGCAATTTAAGGTTACTCATGTGGGAGCGGATGATGCGGAGCTTTTCAGTCTGTTCAGCATACATCTCTCCATCCACGGTAGCATGTATTTGCTCGTCGGTAGCGTTTATGTGTTTTGTACGAAAGGCAGAAGCATCTGTGATTCTCTCCGCTGGGGTGTCCAGAACTCGGGTGGTAATTGCAGAGTCAGCCTTGCCGAAGCCATCCGAGAATACATCATCCAGTTTGAAGTTGGAGACAATAATACAATTCTGTGCTCGTTTTTTTCGCAGGTAGTAAAGTTTGTGAGTTTCCAGCGATGGCGGAATAAATCCAAAAGCTGGCGAATATCTGCCGGAAGGATAAAGCTACCGGCGACAGGGGTGTGATTGAAGATGTCGGCAGTCCATTTAGCGTCTCGCTTGTCGGTTTTCTTGCCTTGAATTGCTTTCACATACTTGGGATAAGCAAGAACGATAATGTAGGTTGGCTCTAGATATTTAAATAGGAATACCGTAAGCGCCCGACTTTCTGTGCACGCTCGGATATGAGATAATGAACACAAAACTCGAAAAACAGCAATGGAGTTTTTCGAGAAAACCAAGAGGTGGTTGCAGAAATGGGAGACGTGTTACAGATTCGGGATGGATATCGACTACAGCAGTGGATGCAGATCATTCAGCAATGTAAAAGCAGCGGACTGACGAACAAAACGTTCTGCGCGCAAAACGGGATCTCGGAGAAAACGTACTATTACTGGCTTAAAAAGATGCGCACAGCTCTGGCTGAAAAAGAGGCGCCGCATATCATCCGGCTGGAAGACACACCAACTGATGAGCCGGAGGATATGATCTGTATCCGGTTCCGAAGTGCAAACTTGACTTTGCCGGCTGATACAAATGTACAAGTAATCGCCGCAGTCCTTTAGTCTTTGCGGCGGATATGATCGATCTGAGCAAGGTCAAGAACTATTACATGGCGGCAGGATTCACGGATCTGCGGCGTGGAATTGAAGGGCTGGTCGCCATCGTGACCCAGCAATTCGGACACGAATTGAGTGAAGACAGCCTGTTCTTGTTTTGTGGACGGCGGACAGATCGCATCAAGGCTCTGTACCATTCCGGGGACGGATATGTGCTCATATGCTGCATTTGTATAGGTTTTGAGATCCGCATCGGATAACAGCATAGAAGCAATCGTTCTTGCATCTACCCAGTCATTTTTGGTCTTTCTCAGGCTGAGGCTCTTTCGGTAAAGGTTTGTGCACAAGGGGTTCAGGACATAGGTGATCAGACCGTTGCCAAGAAGAAACCCGAGAAGGTCGTAGCTGTAATGCCCGGTTGCCTCAAGTCCTACTTTTATTTTGTCCTGCGCGTTGGTGCAATTCTGGATTCGTTGCAGTAGGCAGTGAAAGCTGTCCATGTTGTTAGGGACCGTGAACACGTCCGCTAGGACTTCCCCACTCGGAGCTGACAATGAAGCAATCGTGCTTATCCTTTGGAACATCAATACCAACAGAAATCGTAGTAAATCCTCCGGTGATAAATTTATGATGCTGCATCCACAGTGTGCCTTACGTTATAGCCTTGTTCCACATCAACCGTCTGACGGTATTTAACTGATCAACAAAAATGTAAAGGACTGTGGGTGGAACCTTTCCGAAACCATCTTGTGGTAAGAATGATCCACTAATCCACAGCATCCCTTATAGTTTAGCACAGCCCTTGGAGAGGGGCTCTAATAACTACTACTCTATAATACAAGGAATGGCCATAGTTATGGAAGAAAAGGAATTGCTAAAAGTGTTCATTGTAGATGATGATAGAGATGTGAGAATGGGGATGTTTAACGGTGTAAACTGGGAGGAGCTGGGCTTTTTACCAACTGGTCAGGCCGAAAATGGGGTAGAAGCCATTGAGAAGATTAAAATCCATCAACCAGATGTACTTTTGACTGATATCCGTATGGAGAAAATGGATGGAATGCAACTAATCAGCTTTTTATCTGATATGTATCCTAAAATTAAGATTGTGCTGGTTAGTGGCTATAGCGACATCGAATATTATAAAAAAGCCTTAAGATATAAAGTTTTTGATTTTATTTTGAAGCCTACTTGTTTAGAAGATTTTCAGCAAGTGTTCAGTAAGCTGCGTGAAGAAATCTATCAAGAGCGCTTGCAGGAGAAAAAAGCAAAACTGTTTGAGAAAATGGAGCAAAGCGGGAAGCTCTTATCCGCGCAGAAATTTATAGAAAAACTTTTGAATAATGAATTTTCTTCGGAAGAGGAACTGACACACGAATGGAAAATACAGAATATAAATCTTTCTTATAAAAATATTTTTGTGGTGTGTATTACCTACTACACCGATACACTATCTATTGAAAACGAAAAAAAAGAGAATAGTTTTATCCAACAGATAGTAATCGATACATTGGACGACATATTGCAAGAAGCGAATGTGCCTCATCTGCTATGTGCTTATAATTTAGCTGAGACAATATGTATGTGCAGTAATTTGGAACAGAGAGAATTAGAGATATTGTTGGAGCGTGCGCTGGGGGAGTTCAGTACAGAAACAAAATGCAGAGGCTTTGCTGGTGTCAGTGAAAAAAGTCGGACTCTGTGGGAATGCGGATATTTTTATAAGCAAGCATATATTGCCATGCGCCAAGTCACTTATTTGAAAGAATGCAATGTGGTTTCTTATAACCGCCTTTTTCAATTGCCGCATATACACAAAGTGGATTTTAATCATACAGTCATTATGCGATCGCTATTTTCAACCTTTGATAGTTGTTGGCTCAATGAGATTGAAGACGTATTTCAGGGCTGTATAAATCATGTGTCTTTCGATTATGATTATATTGATTGTATATGTAATAATCTTTATTTTGATGTGACTGTACATCTGCGGGAACTTGTACAACAATTTGAGGAAACGGAAAATTTTCTTGCCATTATCTCGAGCTTTTTGTCATTGGAGCAAAAGAAACATTTTTTAATTCAAGTATTGAAAAGTATTCAATATATGGCGGAAAATGAGAAAAATGATAACAAATCCAAAACTATTATACGTATAAACCGTATAATAAATAAAAATTTCAAAAATCCTCAGATTTCTTTGGATTTTGTAAGTAAGGAAATAGGATATTCTCCGGCATATTTGTCCAGCTTATATAAACAGGAAACAAATCAAAATATCAACGATATCATTGTAGCTAGACGGATTGAGTATGCAAAAGAATTACTACGCACAACTAATGATAAGACATATAAAATTGCTCAGGAGGTAGGATATGCAGATTGTTCCTATTTTATTAAAGTTTTTAAAAAGTATGTAAAACTTAGCCCCAAAGAGTATAGGGATAGTGTGTCAAGGATGGAGAAAACAGATGTTGGGAAAGTTTAAGTTGAAAACAATCTTACTTGGATTGGTAGTTACTGGAATTTGTTTGCCAGCAATCATAATTTTATTTACACTCACAAATCAGTACAAACGACGTATGCTACAGGATTATACATCATATGTAGACAATGAACTTGCCCGCATTGCAAGTTCCGTGGATAGCTATTTGCAGGCAAAAGTGATGTCTTTTTCTGAAGCAGTGCTGTATGATCAGACGCTAAATGAACTGTTGAATCAGCCGATGCAGTATACAGAAAATTCAGAAGAACAGAAAAGTGAATACCTGGTGAGAGAGTATATGCTGAATCACCATTTGAAAGAGATGGCCTATTATGGAATTGGTGATATACAGCTAGCGGTACTTATCAATAGAGAGAACCAGTGTTTCAATTTAAAATACCCCATTCATTTAGTCACAGTGCAGAATTCATTTTTAAACAAAATAGTTACCGAACAAATGAATCAAAGCCTTCGTTTCAACTGGTATCCACTGATGGAAGATCCTTTTGTTCCGACAGATGTAGATGTACAGATACGGGAAAAATTTGTTATACCGGTTACGAGAGATATTATCTCGCCTCTCTCACAGAAATATTATGGGAAACAGGTGTTTTTGATTAATGAAAAAAATCTTTATTTGCTATACAGTGTCAGCGAATTAGCGCAAAGCAGTAGAATCAGTGTAATAGACACAAAAGGAAATATAATTTCCTGCTCGGATATCAATGTATTGCAAGATGAAAACAGGCCGTTGTTGGCGGATGTTGGTGTTGATGAAAGCCAGCAGCTGTATACAACAAAAATGAAGATTGAAACAAATGGTTGGAGCATTTTTTGCGAGGCTTCATTGGCGCATATTTATGCTGCGATGCATCAAAAAGTTGTGCAGAATGCGATTGGGATTGTATGCTTGCTGCTGATAATCTGTGTGGTGGTGATATGGGCTGCTAATCGGATTACAGCGCCCTTTTATACATTGATGAGCAGCATGAAGCGTGCCTCACATAAGGACTTTTCCCTTAAAATCAAAGAACAAGGTACACAAGATGTGCTATATCTTATTCGCGACTATAACTCGCTCTTAGAAGACATTGAGGAAATGATTTACCATGAGTATGAGTTGAACCGACAAAAACAGCAGGCGGAAATGGATGCGTTAGTTACCCAGATTAATCCACATTTTTTATACAACACATTAGAATCAATCGTGTGGCAGGCTCGAAGCGCCGGTGCGCCGAAAGTTGCAGACATGGCGCACTATTTAGGAGAACTGTTTAATCTGGCTGTGAATAAGGGGAAGCCCATGATGAGCATCGAAGATGAATTAAGGCATGTGCAAATGTATGTAAATCTACAAAATATGCGGTATGATAACAGAATTTGTCTGCATATATCATGGGACGATGAAAAATTGCTGCATAAAGAAACATTGAAGCTCATCCTTCAGCCAATTGTGGAGAACTCTATTTTGCATGGCCTTTCGGGTCGCGAAGTTCCTATTACAATTTATATTCATGTGGAAGCGGACGAAGATAAAATTTGCTTTTATGTGGAAGATAATGGGAATGGGATGGGACCGAAACAGCTGGAAAATTTGGACAAAAAATTAAAAGATTCTGCAATTGCATACGATATAAGAAGAGCAGAGCGTGTAAAACACAATGGAAATGGGATTGGCATCGTAAATATTCATCAAAGATTACGACTGTATTATGGAAACCAATATGGGGTGAAAATTCATAGCGTATTGGGAAAAGGAACCTGCACTGAAATTTGTATTCCAAATCGGGACAAGAAAGAATATTCGTAAAAAAACACCACAAACCTAAATTTTTCTGGATAGAAATTCTATTGTAGTGGGTGTATGCTAAACATAGAAAAAGCGCTGCAAAGGCGCTTCGCAAACGCAGAAATGAATAGGAGGATTTGAAATGAAAAAGAAATTGGCAGCTCTGATAAGTGTGTGCTTGACAGTAGCAATGTTTACGAGCTGTACTAGCAGTCCATCTTCAGTTTCTTCTGGCGGTCCATCTTCAGCGTCTACAACGGGGACCTCTGCCTCAGAGAACAATCTTGGCCAGACCGAGCCATTGCGTTGGGCCATCAAGGCTTCCGAAGACGGACGCCAAGAGATTCAGAATTTGATTGAGCTGGCAAAAGAAAACGGCATCGAAGTGGAAACGATTGTTCTACCGGATCCTGTTGCCGGTGAAGCTGACAAATTGCTTGTTTCGTTGATGGGCGGTGAAAGTTTTGATTTGATTCTTAATACACCTGCCAATATTATTCCTTATTATAATGCCGGGGTACTGGAACCGCTAGATGAATATGTGCAGGCTGCCGAATATGATGTGGAAAAGGTATTTGGCCAATATCCTGCCAAGTTTGATGGCCAGTTATATGGTTTGCCAGCTTTCGTGGATACAGCAGTGACCCTGTATAATAAATCCTTGTTTGACCAAGCAGGTATTCCTTATCCGACGGCTGAAAATTGGACATGGGAAGAATTCATTCGTGTTGGTAAGCAAATAACAGATGAGTCTCAAGGAATCTATGGTGCATACAATCCGCTCTGGGCACACTATAACTATATGTACGCTATGCAGAAGGGAGCAGAGCACTACAAAGAGGATGGTACATCTAATTACGATGACCCGTTGTTTAAGGAGGCTCTCAAATTTTATTACGATTTGGGAAATGTGGAACATGTAACTCCTGAGTTTTTGGTGCAGAAGAGTAAGCAGATGCCTGTGGATTATTTTACTTCCGGTAAAGTTGGTATGAGCGTTGCTGGTGGCTGGACTACAGTGTGGCTCACGGACACTGAAAAATATCCTCGGGATTGGAAAGCTGGTTTGCTGCCTATGCCGTATCCCGAAGGGGAAGAGCCGTCTACCAGTGTGGTAGTTTCCAACTTTTATATTCCTTCTACATCCAAACAGAAAGATCTCGCGTTTAAGTGTGCTAGGTTGTTTGCAGAAAATATGTATCTGATGGGAGGGGGACGTATTCCCGCCCGTTTGGATCTCACCGACGAGCAGATTAACACGTATATTGAGGAGAGTTTGGTCCCCAGTCTGGCAAACGATGGTATTACAGTAGAAGATATCCGTGCTGCATGGTTTAATCCGGACATTCATCCTTTTGATGAAAAAGTAGTTGGTTCTGCCGCCTCCGATATCAATAAAGCATTTACAGATGAAGGCGGTTTGTATGGCATAGGTGAACAAGATTTGGATACAACAATGAAAAATATTAAAGCGCGTGCAGATAAAGCAATCATTGATACGGCAGAAAAATAAATTTATTGTGCGAAAGCACAGGCTGCAGCTTTGTGTTGCAGCCTAATTTTTTACAAAAATAGGAGGAAACCCTGTGAAAAAAGCGAAATCTATTCCACGACTATATAATCCGCGCGAGTCACGGCTGGCTTGGATTTTCATTACGCCATACTTGATTGGATATACTCTGTTTCATTTCCTTCCACTGGTTATCTCGTTCTTTATGAGTTTTACGGATTTGAAATATATCAGTAAACTGGACAGTGTGGAATTTGTTGGGTTAAACAATTATATCGAGATATTTAGCGATGATATGTTCAAAAAGTCTATGCTTAACAGTATGCTGTTTACGCTGATGTATGTTCCGTTGATTTTGATAATTGGCCTTGTGTTGGCGGTACTTGTAAACAAAAATTTGTATGTACGCAATCTCATTCGTAGTATGCTATTTATGCCATATGTCTCTAATATGGTTGCAGTTGCAGTCGTATGGTCGATTCTGTTGGATCCAATCAGCGGACCGATTAACATGTTCTTGCGTGCAGTAGGAATCAAAGATGTGCCTATGTGGCTGATGAGTTCAGACAGTGCACTGTTCACGGTGACCATAATTGCAGTCTGGCAGGGAGTCGGACTACAGTTTGTCACATATTTGGCGGCGTTGCAAAACGTTCCTTTAGAACTGAAGGAGGCTGCCAGTATCGATGGTGCCAATAAACGGCAAATTTTTTTCCATGTAACATTGCCCTGTATTATGCCAACCACTTTTCTTCTGACAATTACCTCTACTATAGGTTCGCTGAAAAATTTCACTATTATTCAGGTGATGACAGCAGGTGGTCCAGGTAACGCGACTACTGTTCTTCCGTTGAATATTGTAAATACGGCATTTTCTACTATGCGTATGGGATATGCAAGCGCTCAGGCAATGGTCATGTTTGCGATTGTAATGGCTATTACAGCGGTACAGTGGAAGCTACAGAAAAAATATTCGAATTGAGAGGGATTAAAATGAAAAATGAAAAAATTCCCAAGATACTGTGGACAATAGGGTTGTTAATAATAGGATTTGTAAATATTTTTCCTTTTATTTTTATGCTTTCATCGTCTTTTAAACCGCTGAATCAAATTTTTACATATCCTATTCAGTTAATTCCCGAGACATTTATACTTTCCAACTACACAGAACTGTTTTCAGGACGTTACGATTTTGTGCAATGGTATATCAACACTGGCGTAATGGTAACCCTCAATATTTTGTTGAAAATTTTTATTGTAACGCTTACGGCCTACGCGTTTGCTAAGATGCGGTTTAAAGGGCGTGATACACTTTTTTTGGTATTGTTGTCCTCTATGATGATTCCGCCGGATGCGGTAATCATACCAAAATACATTATTTTTAAGACTATGCATCTTACCGACACTATGTGGAGTTTGATTTTGCCAGCTATTTTTGATGTTTTTTTTGTTTACAAACAGAAGCCGACAGACAATATAGGATCCCGTCTCGTGGGCTCGGAGATGTGTATAAGAGCCACCCCATAACCAGGCAAAAGATGCCGAGCACCACGCTCGCCAGCGGCTGCCGGATGAGCATGACCGCCGGTATCCCCACCACCCTTGAGGCCGTCGTATGGACGACGCACCCAAGGGCCCATGAAAAGG
>OJJD01000351.1_pt1 | contig 24946 bp, 17 predicted proteins | sample 1596011 | NCBI WGS metagenome assembly OJJD01 (sample SAMEA4350113, study PRJEB24818) | metagenome | biome: human; feature: gut; material: faeces | place: Denmark | collected 2013-09 | reverse complement strand
GCGGTAGGTTACTTCATCCTCACGAAAGCGATGGTAACCATCAACCCGGAAATCAACATGGGTGTACTGGCGGGTATCATTACCGGTCTGGTCGGTGGCGCCGTGTACAACCGCTGGGCGGGTATCAAACTGCCTGACTTCCTGAGCTTCTTCGGCGGTAAACGTTTTGTGCCGATTGCGACGGGCTTTTTCTGTCTGATCCTCGCCGCCATCTTTGGCTACGTTTGGCCACCGGTTCAGCATGCTATCCATGCGGGTGGCGAGTGGATCGTGTCTGCGGGCGCAATGGGCGCGGGCATCTTCGGTTTCATTAACCGTCTGCTGATCCCAACCGGTCTGCATCAGGTACTGAACACCATCGCCTGGTTCCAGATTGGTGAGTTCACCAACGCGGCTGGCGCGGTATTCCACGGTGATATCAACCGCTTCTACGCAGGTGACGGCACCGCGGGCATGTTCATGTCCGGCTTCTTCCCAATCATGATGTTTGGTCTGCCTGGCGCCGCGCTGGCAATGTACCTGGCTGCGCCGAAAGCGCGTCGCCCAATGGTTGGCGGGATGCTGCTGTCCGTTGCGATCACCGCCTTCCTGACCGGCGTGACCGAGCCACTGGAATTCCTGTTCATGTTCCTGGCTCCGCTGCTGTATCTGATGCACGCGATCCTGACCGGTATCAGCCTGTTCGTTGCCACCCTTCTGGGTATCCATGCAGGCTTCTCCTTCTCCGCAGGCGCTATCGACTATGTGTTGATGTACAACCTGCCGGCGGCAAGCAGCAACGTCTGGATGCTGGTTGTGATGGGCCTGATCTTCTTCGTTATCTACTTCGTTCTGTTCAGCGCGGTTATTCGTATGTTTAACCTGAAGACGCCGGGCCGCGAAGATACGAAAGATGATGTTGTGACCAGTGAAGCCAACAGCAATACCGAAGAGGGTTTAACCCAGCTGGCAACCAGCTATATTGCCGCTGTGGGTGGCACCGACAACCTGAAAGCGATCGATGCCTGTATTACCCGTCTGCGTCTGACCGTGGGCGACTCCGCGCGCGTGAGCGATGCAATGTGCAAACGCCTTGGTGCGTCTGGTGTGGTGAAGCTGAACAAACAAACCATCCAGGTTATCGTGGGTGCGAAAGCCGAATCTATCGGCGATGAAATGAAAAAAGTGGTTGCCCGTGGGCCGGTCGCTGCCGCCTCAACGGATAACGCGCCAGTAGCTGACGCGCCGGTTGCAAAACCGCAGGCTGTGCCAAATGCGGTGACCATCGCTGCGCTGGTTTCTCCGGTGACAGGTGACGTTGTTGCGCTTGAGCAGGTGCCTGACGAAGCGTTCGCCAGCAAAGCGGTCGGTGATGGCGTGGCGGTGAAACCAACGGACAAAACCGTGGTCTCTCCGGCAGCCGGTACTATCGTGAAAATCTTCAACACCAACCACGCGTTCTGCCTGGAAACGGAAAAAGGCGCGGAGATCGTTGTCCATATGGGTATCGATACCGTTGCGCTGAACGGTCAGGGCTTTACTCGCCTGGTGGAAGAGGGCGCTGAAGTGGCGGCAGGCCAGCCGATTCTGGAAATGGATCTGGAGTTCCTGAACGCCAACGCGCGCTCCATGATAAGCCCGGTAGTGTGCAGCAACATCGACGACTTCAGCGGTCTGGTGATCCAGGCGCAGGGGCAGGTAGTTGCAGGCCAAACGCCACTGTATGAGATTAAAGGCAAGTAATCGCTCCTGAGTAGAGTTATGCCTTTAGCGGCGGGGGATATCCTCCGCCGCTTTTTTTTGCAGCAATTGCCCCCATTATTTTCTTCCGGGACGTTTTAAGGGTTGTCACTACGTCCGGCTTATAAGATCATATGCCGTTATACGTTGTTTACGCTTTGAGGAATCCACGATGAGTGAGGCAGAAGCCCGCCCGAGTAACTTTATTCGTCAGATCATCGATGAAGATCTGGCCAGTGGTAAGCACACCACAGTCCACACGCGTTTCCCGCCGGAGCCAAATGGCTACCTGCACATTGGTCACGCTAAATCGATCTGCCTGAACTTTGGTATTGCGCAAGACTACCAGGGGCAGTGCAACCTGCGTTTCGATGACACCAACCCAGTAAAAGAAGACATCGAATACGTTGAGTCGATTAAAAACGACGTGCAATGGCTGGGCTTCAACTGGTCTGGCGATATCTGCTACTCCTCAGACTATTTCGATCAGCTGTATGCCTATGCGGTTGAACTGATTAACAAGGGTCTGGCATACGTCGATGAGCTCTCTGCTGACGAAATCCGTGAATACCGCGGTACGCTGACTCAGCCCGGTAAGAACAGTCCGTTCCGCGATCGTAGCGTGGAAGAGAACCTGGCGCTGTTCGAAAAAATGCGTGCCGGTGGCTTTGAAGAAGGTAAAGCGTGTCTGCGTGCCAAAATCGATATGGCGTCTCCGTTCATCGTGATGCGCGATCCGGTGCTGTACCGCATTAAGTTCGCAGAACACCACCAGACCGGTAACAAGTGGTGCATCTACCCGATGTACGACTTCACCCACTGCATCAGCGATGCGCTGGAAGGCATTACGCACTCTCTGTGCACGCTGGAATTCCAGGACAACCGTCGTCTGTACGACTGGGTGCTGGATAACATCACCATTCCTGTGCATCCGCGTCAGTACGAGTTCTCTCGTCTGAACCTGGAATACACCGTGATGTCCAAGCGTAAGCTGAACCTGCTGGTCACTGACAAGCACGTTGAAGGCTGGGACGACCCACGTATGCCGACCATTTCTGGCCTGCGACGTCGTGGCTACACCTCTGCGTCCATTCGTGAGTTCTGCAAACGTATCGGCGTCACCAAGCAGGACAACACCATCGAAATGGCGTCTCTGGAATCCTGCATTCGTGAAGACCTGAACGAAAACGCGCCGCGCGCGATGGCGGTGATCGATCCAGTGAAACTGGTTATCGAAAACTATCCGCAGGGCGGGAGCGAACTGGTCTCTATGCCTAATCATCCGAACAAACCGGAAATGGGCACCCGCGACGTGCCGTTCAGCGGTGAAATCTGGATCGATCGTGCCGACTTCCGCGAAGAAGCGAACAAGCAGTACAAGCGTCTGGTGCTGGGCAAAGAAGTACGTCTGCGTAACGCCTATGTAATCAAAGCCGAGCGCGTAGAGAAAGATGCGGAAGGTAACATCACGACCATCTTCTGTACGTACGACGCAGAGACGCTGAGCAAAGATCCGGCGGATGGCCGTAAAGTGAAAGGCGTAATCCACTGGGTGAGCGCGCAGCATGCGCTGCCGGTTGAGATCCGTCTCTACGACCGTCTGTTCAGCGTGCCTAACCCAGGCGCAGCGGAAGACTTCCTGGCGGTTATTAACCCTGAGTCTCTGATTATCAAGCAGGGGTATGCCGAGCCGTCTCTGAAAGCCGCTGAAGCCGGTAAAGCGTTCCAGTTCGAACGTGAGGGTTATTTCTGCCTGGACAGCCGTTACAGCACGGCAGAAAAACCGGTATTTAACCGTACCGTGGGTCTGCGTGATACCTGGACTAAGATCGGCGAATAATAACGCTGCTCTGGTCAATGAGAAACAAACGCCGCGTAATGCGGCGTTTTTTTATTTAACGATCATGTCGTTAAGCATCGGGATAATCTTTTAAAGCCAACATTCCAGGTCAATGTGGTGCTACTTATTTTATTTAAAAAAATTTTGTTTTTTCCAAAAAAAAAAAACGCTAAAAAATATTTCCTCAATCTCAATTTTACTTACTGAAAATTAGCTTATTCCCCCGCCAGTACTCGCTTCACGGTAAATGTTACAAAGCACTACGAAATATGTGCTCTTCGTCATAATCCTGACTTTTGCCTGATTAAAAGCATTGATAATTCGCGTCGCGAAAAATAACCTAAAGACGGTAGTTAATTCGAGGGTATTTCTGACTACCCCTGACCATTTGGTCTTTTCTGTTTTTCGCCGTTTAAGGCGTTTTAATTCGTCAAAGAGGAATAATCTATGCGTACGTTCAGTGGCAAACGTAGTGCGCTGGCGCTGGCTATCGCCGGTGTGACAGCAATGTCGGGCCTGGTGGTTGCGCCAGAGGCAAAAGCAGCAGGTTTCATTGAAGATTCCACCCTTACGGGCGGTATTTATTACTGGCAACGTGAGCGTGACCGTAAAGACGTCACTGAAGATAAATACAAAACTAACCTCTCTCACTCGACCTGGAACGCCAACCTGGATTTCCAGTCGGGATATGCCGCCGATATGTTCGGGATCGATATTGCAGCGTTCACCGCAATTGAAATGGCCGAAAATGGCGACAGCGGCCATCCGAACGAAATTGCGTTCTCCTCCAGCAATAAAGCTTACGACGAAGACTGGTCCGGCGATAAAAGCGGAATCAGCCTGTATAAAGCGGCTGCAAAATTCAAATATGGCCCGGTCTGGGCGCGTGGTGGTTATATCCAGCCAACCGGTCAGACGCTGTTAGCGCCGCACTGGAGCTTTATGCCAGGTACCTATCAGGGCGCGGAAGCCGGTGCTAATTTTGACTACGGCGATGCGGGGGCGTTGAGCTTCTCCTATATGTGGACCAACGAGTACAAAGCGCCGTGGCACATTGAGATGGACAAGTTCTATCAAAACGATAAAAAAACCAAAGTTGATTATCTCCACTCGCTGGGGGCGAAGTACGACTTCAAAAACGATCTGGTGCTGGAAGCGGCTTTTGGTCAGGCTGAAGGTTATATTGATCAGTACTTTGCTAAAGCCAGCTACAAATTTGATATCGCAGGTAGCCCGCTGAGCACCAGCTATCAGTTCTACGGTACGCGCGACAAGGTCAGCGATGGCAGCGTAAATGATATTTATGACGGCACCGCGTGGTTACAGGCGCTAACCTTCGGCTACAAAGTGGGTCAGGTTGATTTGCGTCTGGAGGGTACATGGGTGAAGGCAGAAGGGCAGCAGGGCTACTTCCTGCAACGTATGACGCCAACCTACGCCTCTTCCAATGGTCGTCTGGATATCTGGTGGGATAACCGCTCTGACTTCAACGCCGACGGCGAAAAGGCGGTCTTCTTCGGCGCAATGTATGACCTGAAGAACTGGAACCTGCCTGGCTGGGCAGTGGGTGCGTCCTACGCGTACGCCTGGGACGCGAAGCCAGCGGATATGGCTACGCCAGACGCCTACTACGATCCGAACTACCGTCTGAAAGAGTCTTCATACAGTCTGGATGCGATTTATACCCTGCAGGAGGGTCGTGCGAAAGGCACGATGTTCAAACTGCACTTCACCCAGTATGACAACCACTCCGATATCCCGAGCTACGCGGGCGGTTACGGCAACATCTTCCAGGATGAGCGCGACGTGAAATTTATGGTCATTGCGCCATTTACCATCTTCTGATGAATGCTGCGGCGGGCTGTGTCCCGCCGTTATGGAGACTGAACATGATGAAAAAAAGGGTAATCGTTGCGCTGCTGGCATTCGGGCTGGTGGCGTGCGCGCAGGATCAGGCGCCGAAAGAAGACTCCCGTCTGAAAGAGGCGTATAGCGCTTGCATCAATACCGCACAAGGTTCACCTGAGAAGATTGAAGCCTGTCAAAGCGTGCTGAACGAGCTAAAAAAAGACAAAGCCCATGAGCAATTCGCCACGCAGGAAAACGTTCGCGTGATGGATTACCAGGCCTGTATTCAGGCGCGTAAAACCGGTAACGATCAGGAAGTGGCGAAGCGTTGCGATAAGATATGGGACGAGATTCGCAATAACAATAAATAAGTTGCTTTACGCCCGGTGGCGCTGCGCTTACCGGGCTTTTTCCAGGCAAAAAAAAGCCAACCTCACGGTTGGCTCAGAGTATGAACACTGACTTATTTTGCGTCGTGAGCATGTTCATTTTCGCGGCAATCCCCTTCAGCACAGTGACCGTACAGGTACAGGCTGTGGTTGGTCAGGCGGATGCCATGACGGGCGGCGATTTCACGCTGGCGTGATTCAATGGAATCATCGCTAAATTCAATGACCTTGCCACAGTCGAGGCAGATCAGGTGATCGTGGTGGTGTTGCTGAGTCAGCTCGAACACGGATTTACCGCCTTCGAAATTATGACGAGTAACAATGCCCGCGTCATCAAACTGGTTCAGCACACGATAGACGGTTGCCAGCCCAATCTCTTCACCCATATCGATAAGACGCTTATAAAGGTCTTCCGCACTGACATGGTGATTGTCTGGCCCCTGAAGCACTTCAAGGATTTTTAACCGAGGAAGCGTTACTTTCAGGCCAGCTTTCTTTAATGCGGTATTGTTGTCAGTCATGCGGAATCTGTCCTGTTGCTAAACGATTCACTTCAAAAGAAGAAGTGACAGAAAATGCACTTGGGATAATGCGTCTCATTATAGAACTGCCATGGCTAAATGAAAACTGCAAGTCTCAAGCAAAGTATGCTTATAAAAACGTGGTATCACCAACAAACTTGTTCGATGGCACCCACTTTTTACCAGGGGGATATTGTACAGGTCTGGACGAAAAAGTTAAAAGTTTGTAGCAATTAATTTAATCGGTTTTACCTGGACAACGGGCGCAACCGGAGTTGCGCCGCAGGGATATCAGGCGTTAAGGATATCGTCCAGGTTCAGCTCTTCACGAACCTGCTTAACCCATTTTTCTACACGCTCTGCGGTCAGCTCTGGCTGACGGTCTTCATCAATGGCAAGGCCAACGAAGTGATCGTCATCTGCCAGACCTTTGGAAGCTTCGAAGTGGTAACCCGCTGTTGGCCAGTGACCAACGATCGCCGCACCGCGCGGCTCAATGATGTCGCGAATAGTGCCCAGCGCATCACAGAAATACTCAGCGTAGTCTTCCTGATCGCCACAGCCAAACAGGGCAACCAGCTTGCCGTTGAAGTCGACTTCTTCCAGCGTCGGGAAGAAATCGTCCCAGTCACACTGTGCTTCACCGTAGTACCAGGTCGGGATGCCCAGCAGCAGGATGTCATAGCCCTCGAGATCTTCTTTGCTGCTCTTGGCGATGTCATGCACATCAGCAACGTCTTTACCGAGCTGTTTTTGAATGTTTTTTGCGATATTTTCAGTATTGCCGGTATCACTGCCAAAGAAAATGCCGATGATTGCCATGAGTAAAATAACCTCTTGAAACTTAATGGTATGGTGGCGCAAATTGTCCACGGATAAGGGCAATAATAGCAGAACAGGCAACCCTGCGGAAACAGCTATCACGCAGGACTGCACTCTGTGCTACATGAAAAAGGTAATATTGGGGATTTTCTGACTCACGCCTTGCCGCGTAACGTCTCAAGCTGGGCGATCAGCATCTCTTCGATCAGTTCGCTGCGGCTGATGTTGCGCGCGTCAGCTAACTCGTTAAGCGCATCGACGGCATCGGCATTCAGCTTGAGTTCGACACGCTTAAGCCCACGATTTTTATCGCGTTTAAGCTGGTTGCGTTTATTAATACGCAGCTGTTCATCGCGCGAAAGCGGATTCGTTTTCGGTCGTCCCGGTCGACGCTCATTCGCGAACAGATCTAGTGTCGTACGGTCCGTTTGTTCTTTGGCCATGATTCTGAGACTTCGGGGGAAACACGCCGCCCTGCTAATGCCCGGGCGATAAGCGCGCCATCATACATCACCCAAATCCACACGCCAACGACTGGAAGCCCGTCGTCTTCCGGTCGCTGGCTTTTTAATCAATTCGCTGTATCAGTAAGATAGCGGCGAATGGCGCGCAGGACCGCATCCGGTTTTTCCGCGTGTACCCAGTGCCCGGCACCGGCGATGACGTGAGCGCGAGCCTGCGGAAATTGCGCCAGCAGCGTGTCACGGTACGCGTCAGTAACGTAAGGGGAGTTGCCGCCGCGAATAAAGAGGGTAGGGTGCGGCCAGGCGGGGACATTTTCCCACCCCACAATATGCGAATACTGATCCCACAGTACCGGGACGTTAAAGCGCCATTGTCCGTCAACAAAGGATTTCAGCAGGAACTGGACCACGCCTTCTTCATCGAGATGCTCGCGCATAACGGCTGCCGCCTGCTGGCGTGTGGAGACGCCTGACTCTGTCACAGCATTGATCGCAGCGAAAATCTCATCGTGACGGCGAACGTCGTAATTGACGGGCGCAACGTCAATGACCACCAGACCGGAAATTCGCTCAGGGGCCAGCGCTGTAAGCGCCATCACCGCTTTACCGCCCATTGAATGCCCGATGAGCGTCGCTTTCTGGATATTATTCGCATCGAGGGTGTCACGCAGATCCTGCGCCATGGCTGCGTAGGTCATCTCCTCAGAGCGCCCTGAAAGACCGTGATTGCGCATATCAACCTGGAGGATCTCGTGATCGGTCACTAAATCGCGCGCCAGCACGCCCAGGTTATCCAGGCTACCAAACAGGCCGTGAACCAGTACGATGGGAGAATTATTGTTCGGCGATTGTGCAGTTTGCGCTCGGGTATTCAATTTCATGGCAAAGTTCTTTTTTTAGGTTTGTCAGGTTAGGGTATCATGTTGACCATTCTGCCGCCCGGGGGCAAGGATCCAGTTTAATCTGACTTTTGCCGCCAACCTGGTTTGACGCTATCCGCTGTTGGGATTAGACCTTATAATCTCAACGACTTGTATTCAGATAAGATATCGCACTGGATTAAGATGAAAACAATCGAAGTTGATGACGAACTCTATCAGTATATTGCCAGCCAGACGCGGCATATTGGGGAGAGCGCGTCCGACATTTTACGGCGCATGCTTAAAATTTCCGCCGCCTCACAGCCCACTCCTGTCACTAAAGATGTCGTGTCTCAGCCGAGCGTTGTTGCACAAGTAAAACCTGCCGTCATGCCGGCAAAAGACAAAGTGCGCGCGATGCGCGAGCTGCTGCTGTCCGATGAATATGCAGAGCAGAAAAAGGCGGTTAACCGCTTTATGCTGGTGCTGTCTACACTTTACTCACTGGATAACAACGCATTTGCAGAAGCGACAGAGTCGCTGCACGGTCGCACGCGCGTTTACTTCGCAGGTGACGAGCAGACCCTGCTGCAAAATGGCAACCAAACCAAACCCAAACATGTTCCCGGTACGCCATACTGGGTGATCACCAATACCAATACGGGCCGCAAGTGCAGCATGATCGAACATATCATGCAGTCCATGCAGTTCCCGGCGGAATTGATCGAAAAGGTTTGCGGTACAATTTAACCCTTGCATCAGAAGGACCAGGCAATGGCAAATCACAGCCGTGCAGGACAACCTGCACAACAACGCGATTTGATTAACGTCGCTCAACTGACCGCGCAGTACTACGTGCTGAAGCCGGTGGTGGGCAACGCAGAACACGCAGTGAAGTTTGGTACATCTGGCCACCGCGGCAGCGCGGCGCGCCATAGCTTTAACGAACCGCACATTCTGGCCATTGCTCAGGCCATCGCGGAAGAGCGCGCCAAAAATGGCGTCACCGGTCCGTGCTATGTTGGGAAAGATACCCACGCCCTGTCTGAACCTGCCTTTATCTCCGTGCTGGAAGTACTGGCGGCAAACGGCGTAGACGTGATTGTTCAGGAGAACAACGGTTTCACGCCAACGCCTGCGGTTTCTAACGCTATTCTGGTACATAACAAAAAAGGTGGCGCGCAGGCGGACGGTATTGTGATCACCCCGTCCCACAACCCACCGGAAGATGGCGGCATCAAGTACAACCCACCTAACGGTGGCCCGGCGGATACCAACGTCACGAAAGTGGTGGAAGATCGCGCCAACGCGTTACTGGCTAACGGTCTGAACGGCGTGAAGCGCATCTCGCTGGATGAAGCCATGGCGTCCGGCCACGTGAAAGAGCAGGATCTGGTGCAGCCGTTCGTGGAAGGGCTGGCGGATATCGTCGATATGGCCGCTATCCAGAAAGCCGGTCTGAAGCTGGGCGTGGATCCGCTGGGCGGCTCCGGTATTGAATACTGGAAACGCATTGCCGAGCACTACAAGCTGGATCTGACCATCCTGAACGATCACGTCGATCAGACCTTCCGCTTTATGCACCTGGACAAAGACGGCGCGATCCGTATGGACTGCTCCTCCGAATGCGCAATGGCTGGCCTGCTGGCGCTGCGCGACAAGTTCGACCTGGCGTTTGCCAACGACCCGGACTACGACCGCCACGGTATCGTCACCCCGGCTGGGCTGATGAACCCTAACCACTACCTGGCTGTTGCGATCAATTATCTCTTCCAGCATCGTCCGCAGTGGGGCAAAGAGGTTGCGGTGGGTAAAACGCTGGTCTCTTCCGCCATGATTGACCGTGTGGTCGATGCGCTGGGCCGCAAGCTGGTGGAAGTGCCGGTGGGCTTCAAGTGGTTTGTTGACGGTCTGCACGACGGCAGCTTCGGCTTTGGTGGTGAAGAGAGCGCGGGGGCATCCTTCCTGCGCTTCGACGGCACCCCATGGTCAACCGATAAAGACGGCATCATCATGTGCCTGCTGGCGGCGGAAATCACCGCGGTTACCGGTAAGAACCCGCAGGAACATTACAACGACCTGGCAGCACGCTTTGGTGCGCCAAGCTATAACCGTATTCAGGCTGGCGCGACCTCTGCTCAGAAAGCCGCTCTGTCCAAACTCTCTCCGGAGATGGTCAGCGCAAGCACCCTGGCAGGTGACCCGATCACCGCGCGTCTGACGGCGGCACCGGGTAACGGCGCATCCATCGGCGGCCTGAAGGTGATGACCGAAAACGGCTGGTTCGCCGCGCGTCCATCCGGTACGGAAGATGCGTATAAAATCTATTGCGAAAGCTTCCTCGGCGCTGAGCACCGCCAGCAGATTGAGAAAGAAGCGGTAGAGATTGTCAGCGAAGTGCTGAAAAACGCGTAAGTGGTGTCTGGTGCGGGCTGATGCCCTCACCCCGGCCCTCTCCCACAGGGAGAGGGAGAAAACATTGCTCTCGTAGGCCCGGTAAGCGTTAGCGCCACCGGGCTTCTTTTTTAACTATGCTTATTCTTCAGTTCAAACCGTGGTGACACCAGACCGTACAGCGTCCAGCCCATAAAGGTCACCATCGCGCCATACAGCATCGCCTCCTGACCGGACGAGTAGAGCGCATAGAAGCTGTAAATCGCCCCAATCAGCGCCACGATATTGGCCGCCCGGGCTTTGCGCGGATCCACCTTCGCCACCTTCTGAATAATCACCAGTGCCGCCATCGACAGAATGTACGGAATGATGTTCGTCACCACCGCCAGGTTGACCAGCACGTTAAACTGGCTGTTCAGTGACGGGCTGATGGTCATCAGCGACAAACCGCTCTGGAAAATCACAATCGCCAGCATACCCTGTACCGGCGCATCCGCTTTGGTGACGCGGGAGAAGATTTTCGGGAAATAACCTTCGTCAGCGGAGGATTTGAATACCTGGGCGATGGTGAACTGCCAGCCCAGCAGCGAGCCGCAGCAGGACATCACCATCAGTCCCATGATCACTTTCCCTACCTCTGGCGTAAACATCTGCGCAAACGCCAGCCCGAACGGCGCCGTGGAGTTGGCGAGATCCATGTTGGGCACAATTCCCGCAATCACGTTGGTTGAGACGATATAGATCACCGCCGCCCCCAGCGTCCCGCCGAGTACCGCGATCGGCACGTTCTTTTCCGGGTTTTCCACCACTTCCGCATTCGCACAGGCTGACTCCAGCCCGAGGAAAGCCCATAGCGTCATGGCGATGGACGATCCCACGGCGGTAAAGAACGGCACGTGGTGCGGGTTCCAGGAATTGGCGTACAGCGTCGGGCTAAACCAGAACCAGCCGATGATGCACAGACCGACAACCGGAATGATCACGCCCCAGACGGTGATGCTGCTGAGCTGTCCGGTGATGCGCGCGCCGCCAAAGTTGGCGACGGTGCAGATCCACAGCACGCCGATGGTCGCCAGCCCAATCTGCACCGGGGTCAGCGTCGCGCCAAACAGCTCCGTACCGTAACCGACAGCGGAAATGGCAATCGCCACGTTGGCGATCAGCAGCGACACCCCGTAGGTATAGTTGGCCATGAAGTTACCGGACTTACCAAACGCATATTCGGCATAGCCGCCCATGCCGCCAGACTTACGGCTGAACATCCCGCACTTGGCAAACGCCCACGCCAGCGCCATTGAGCCGACTGCCGTTACCAGCCAGGAGATAATCGAAATCGTCCCCACTTCAGCGAGCTTAGTAGGCAGCATGATGATCCCGGACCCCATCATATTCACCATGGTGAGGATAGTGAGTTGTACCACGCCCATCTTGTTGGACTTACTCATAATTTTTCTCCTTTCAGCAGAGACGGCTGAGCGGCGGGTTGTTTAATGACGTAGCAGCGCACCTGTTTGCGCCCGTCACACTCCTCGACGTAAACCCCCTGTAACTCCGGCGCAAAGCCCGGCAGCAGATTGATCCCGTCTTCCAGCGCGGCGAAATAGCGCAGCACGGAACCGCCCCAGACTTCCCCCGGAACCACGCACAACACCCCCGGTGGGTAAGGCAGCGCGCCTTCCGCGGCGATACGGCCTTCCGCGTCGCGCAGTGACACCAGCTCGACCTCACCGCGCAGATAGGCAAAGTTCGCCTCCTGCGGGTTCATCATGACGCGCGGGAAGTGAGACTTGCGGAACATCTCTTTCTGCAACTGCTTCACGTTATGGCGGGCGTAGAGATCGTGCATCTCCTGACAAATCTGACGCAGGGAATAATCCGCATAACGTTCCGGATGTTGCTTATAAAGAGAGGGCAGAACCTCTTTCAGCGGCACATCGCTCTGGAGCAGTTTTTCGAAGCGCACCAGCTGGGCGACGAGCTGCTGCAATTTGCCCATGTCCTCCGCCGGGGTGAGCAGGAACAGAATGGAATTGAGGTCGCATTTTTCCGGCACGATGCCGTTTTCACGCAGGAAGTTGGCGAGGATGGTGGCGGGCACGCCGAAATCATCATACTCGCCGGTGCGGGCGTTGATGCCTGGCGTGGTCAGCAGCAGTTTGCAGGGATCAATAAAATACTGATGCTCGGCATATCCCTCAAAGGCGTGCCAGCGTTCGCCCGGAACGAAATGGAAGAAGCGCAGATCGGTGGCGATCTCCGCCGTATCCCAGCTTTCCCACGGACGGCCATCCACCGTCTCCGGCACGAACGGGCGAATAAACTGACAGTTCTGAAGGATCAGTTTTCGCGCTTCGATACCCGTCACCACGCAGTCCATCCACATGTTGCGCCCACTTTGCCCCTCGTGCATGCGGGCGTTGATATCCAGGGCGGCAAACAGCGGATAAAACGGGCTGGTGGAGGCGTGCATCATAAAGGCGTTGTTGAGGCGCTTATGCGGAACATAGCGCGGCTGGCCTTTTATGTGGCTGTCCTTCTTATGGATTTGCGAGGTTTGCGAGAAGCCCGCCTGCTGCTTATGCACCGACTGGGTAACCAGAATGCCCGGATCGTTTTCGTTCAGCTCCAGCAGCAGCGGCGAGCAGTCGGCCATCATCGGGATAAACTGCTCGTAACCCACCCAGGCGGAGTCAAACAGGATGTAATCGCACAGGTGACCAATCTTATCCACCACCTGACGGGCGTTATAAATGGTACCGTCGTAGGTGCCCAGCTGGATCACCGCCAGACGGAAGGGACGTTCATCCCGCGCGCGACCAGGCGCGACCTCTGACACCAGTTCCCGCAGGTAACTCTCGTCGAAACAGTGTGCGTCAATACCGCCGATAAACCCGTACGGGTTGCGGGCTGTTTCCAGATACACCGGCGTCGCTCCCGCCTGTAACAGTGCTCCGTGGTGATTAGATTTATGGTTATTGCGATCGAACAGCACCAGATCGCCTGGCGTGAGCAGGGCATTGAGCACCACCTTATTGGAAGAGGAGGTGCCGTTCAGCACGAAGTAGGTTTTATCCGCATTAAAGACTTTTGCCGCATGCTGTTGGGCGATGCATGGCGCACCTTCATGGATCAGCAGATCGCCCATTGCCACGTCGGCATTGCACAGATCTGCGCGGAAAAGCGTTTCGCCAAAGAAATCGACAAACTGGTTTCCGGCCGGATGGCGGCGGAAGAACTGACCTCCCTGATGTCCGGGGCAGTCAAACGCGCTGTTCCCCTGCTGGACGTAATCGACCAGCGCGCGGAAGAACGGCGGACGGAGCTGGGTTTCGTACTTCTGCGCAGCCGCTTCAAGCTGGCGTCCGTAGTACGCATTGCTGGTGTCGGAGTACTCAAAAACGCCGTGAATACGCGACAAAAATTCAGCCGGAACCCTTTCTTCTTTATGCGTGGCAATAAACACCGGAATACCGAATCCCGTGGCTTCTATTTCTTCTATGGCGCCATTGAAAATATCACTGACGGCCAGAACCACGGCTGCCACATCAATATAATCCGATGCGGTGATATCCACGATCTCCCGCGAAGTGGTAAAGCATTCAGGGCAGGCACGGCTGACGGCAATTTTTAACTTTTTCATCTTTATCTCTTTATTTCAGGCAATATGGGTCCCTCGACTTCTTGCGGTAAAGAAATCGATTTTTTCCGGAAAAAAAAGCAAAGCGTGTCCGCTGATACGAAATCAGTTAATTGCTTTTTTGCTGAGTAGAATTCAGTCCGCCCGGTTGCGGAGAATCTGAATCACAAGGAATGAGCGCAGGTGTTCACAGGCAACAGCCTGTAAAATAGCGTTTTTCAGGATAACCTGTAAGCAGATGCGCCAGAAGTCGAAGGACTACCGGGCGTTAAAGAGATGAAAGTCAAAACAGTTTCGGTGGGCAAACATCATGATATGTGTTGTCCGCCTTATATGGGGCATTAAACGATTATTGTTTTCCATGTTCATTTTCCTTTCAGTAATTGAAAGCATGGTCATTTTATCCAGGAAAAAGGGATTAACTGTGAAACAGATCACCAATAACCGATCATTTCAGAAATAATTAGTCGTTTTGAGTGAATAACGCAGATCAAAATGCTGTTTTGTTGGTTCGGTGTTAAATTGATGTTTTAATTGTGTTTAAAGAGGGCGGATATAGCTATGAAAATAAACTCATCGTTATTTTCATGGCTATATTAAGGCCGGTATGTTTTATATTTAAAATTAAAGTGAATACTTATTCAGATCATAAACCGATATCCGATACCGGTTTCTGTTAATAAATGACGAGGACGCGCGGGATCGGCTTCAAGTTTCTGGCGAAGGTGTCCCATATAAATGCGTAAATAGTGACTATGTTCGACAGCATTCGGTCCCCAGACCTGGCTTAACAGCTGTCGCTGCGTTAACACTTTTCCGTGGTTACTGAGCAACACGGCCAGCAGACGAAACTCGATAGGCGTAAGGTGGATCTCTTCTTCCCCTCGCACGATGCGGCGGGCGGCAAGATCGACGCGGATATCGCCAAAGACGTACACCGGTTCAGAAGGGGTCGTGGCACTGTGTCGACGCAGCGCCACACGCAGCCGGGCCTGTAACTCGCCAATGCCAAACGGTTTGATCAGATAATCATCCGCTCCGGCATCCAGCGCGGCGATTTTATCCGTCTCTTCGGTGCGGGCAGAGAGCACCAGAATGGGCATCTGGCTCCACTGACGCACCTCACGAATAAAATCGATGCCGTCGCCATCCGGGAGTCCCAGATCCAGGATCACCAGATCTGGCTTGCGGGTGGCGGCTTCAATTAACCCCCGTTGAAGCGTTCCGGCTTCATGAACGCGCAAACCGTCGCCTTCCAGCGCGGTACGCAGAAATCGGCTGATAGCGAGCTCATCTTCAACAATCAGAACGTTAATCACAAATCCTCTGGTAATTCATCAAGTTCTGGTGGGGTTTCAAGAGGAAGTGTAACACAAAAGCGTGCCCCACCTTCCGGGCGGTTCTCTGCGGAAATGGTGCCGCCATGCACGTCAACAATCGCCTGGCAGATCGCCAGCCCCAGCCCGACGCCCGGAATGGCAGATTCCTTATTACCGCGCGCAAATTTTTCGAATATGGCGCGCTCCTGGCCGGCCGGAATACCCGGCCCGGTATCCCAGACATCGAGCCGCAGCACACGTTTATCCACCCTGGCAGCAATCCCCAGCCGGGCCTTTGTCCCGGCGTATTTAGCGGCATTTTCCAGCAGATTAATCAGCACGCGCTCAAACAGCGGGCCATCCACATGGATTAACGTCAGGGGTTCCGGCATGTCCAGCTCGATATGGCGCCCGCCGAGACCCGGCTCCAGCATCTTCAGCGCACTGCCGACAACCTCCTCAAGGGTGAGCCACTCTTTTTTGAGGTTAAACCCGCCGGACTGAATGCGCGCCATGTCCAGCAGGTTGTTCACCAGACGCGTGGTATTTAGCACGTGCTGACGAATTTCGCTGGCCTGCATCGCATGTTTTGATCCTTCCGCCGCCAGATCCAGCGTCAGAATTTCGGACTGACCAAACAGCACGGTAAGCGGGGTGCGCAAATCGTGAGACAGCGCTGCCAGCAGCGAATTGCGAATACTTTCGCGCTCGCTTGCCAGCCGCGCCTGCTCTTCGCTGGCGGTGAGCGCCAGCCGTTCAAGGGCGCTGGCGACCAGCAGGGTGAAGGTTTCCAGCAGGCGCTGCTGCTCGGGGATCATCAGCTGACGCAGGTTAGACGGCTCGACGATGACCAGCCCGTGATTTTTATCCGCGCTGCGCAGCGGCAGGATCTGGTAAGGCACCCCGGGCAGAGTGTCGGTGCCGGCACCGGCAGGTAAACCCTTATCAAAGCTCCAGCGGGCAATCGCTTCATCCCAGGGCGTCATCCCCGAAGGGGAGGTCAGCGGGCGAAGGCGCCCCTGCTCGTCGGGGAGCAAAATCAGGTTACTGGCATGAAAGGTCGAACGGATAAACTGCTCGCTGGTCTGGACGATATCCTGCTGCGTGCGGCCGACCGCCAGCGATTTTGACATCTCATACAGATGGCGGGTGCGCTGCTCGCGATAGCGGGCAATGCGTGCCTGGTAGCGCACGCCTGCCGTCAGATTCCCGATCACCAGCCCGACGGTAAGCATCACGGCAAATGTCAGAATGTACTGTACGTCCGAGACAGCAAGCGTCCCGCGCGGAGCGATAAAAAAGAGGTCGAAGCTGATGACGTTGATCACCGTTGCCAGCACCGACGGCCAGCGGCCATAAAAGAGCGCGACCACAACGACGCCCAGCAGATAAATCATGACCAGATTGGCGGCATCGAAGGCGATTAGCCACTGGCTGGCAATCACCGTAATCAGGGCGCAAAGGACCACGGCCACCAGGCAGCCCCGGATCTGGACGCGCCATTTATCGCCAAAGGTGCGTGCGTCCGGCGTACGGCCGGGCAGGGGGGCGGGCTTGTCATCCAGCGCGACGATGACTAAATCCAGATCCGGCGCGCGGCGTGCCAGCCTGTCGGCAAAAGATTCGCGGCTAAACCAGCGGCGATGCTGGCGACGTCCAATGACAATCTTGCCCAGGTTATGCTCGCGCGCGTAGCGCAGAATGGCTTTATCTTCCTGCGGATCGGACAGGGTTGCGGTTTCGGCACCCAGCTCCTGCGCCAGCCGCAGCGCGCTCAAAATGGCGCGACGCTGATTTTCCGGCAGGCCGTGAAGCTGTGGCGTTTCGACATACACCGCGTGCCAGACGCTGCCAAACTTCGCCGCAAGCCGGGCGGCGGTGCGGACCAGTTTTTCATTGCCGCTGCCGTGACCAATGCATAACAGAATGGCGTCACGCGTGTGCCAGACGCGCTCCCGCCCCTGCAGGTCTCGCCAGGCGCGCATCTGGTCATCCACGCGATCGGCGGTGCGGCGCAGGGCCAGCTCGCGCAGGGCAATCAGGTTTCCTTTGCGGAAAAAATGTTCGATGGCGCGTTCGGCCTGGCCGGCAATATACACCTTGCCTTCGTGCAGGCGCTGGCGCAGATCGTCAGGCGGCAGGTCAACCAGTACGACTTCATCGGCAGAATCAAAAAACGGATCGGGGACGGTTTCCCGCACCTGGATACCGGTTACCCCGCTCACCACGTCGTTCAGGCTTTCCAGATGCTGAACATTCACCGTAGTGAAGACGTCGATGCCGGCTTCAAGCAGCTCCTCAACATCCTGCCAGCGCTTCGGGTGGCGTGAGCCAGGCGCGTTGCTGTGCGCCAGTTCGTCCATCAGGATCAGCGCGGGGCGGCGGGCGAGGGCGGCATCAAGATCGAACTCCGTCACCAGCCGACCGCGATGGCTGATACGCTGGGGCGGCTGCGTCGCCAGCCCCGTCAGCAGCGCCGCCGTCTCTTTGCGACCGTGGGTTTCCACCACGCCGATGAGAATATCAAGCCCCTGCGCCCGAAGCCGCTGGGCTTCCGTCAGCATGGCGAAGGTTTTCCCGACGCCCGCGCAGGCGCCGAAGAAAATTTTCAGCTTGCCGCGGTGGGCTTCAGCCGTTTGTTCAAGCAGCCTGTCCGGATCCGGGCGCATGGGCTCTTCGGTCATTTAGTTCTTCCTTAGCGCATCCAGCGCCAGATTCAGCTCAACAATGTTCACTACCGGCATGCCGATGAAGCTGACCAGCGGCTTTTGCGTATGTTCTGCAACCAGCTGGCTCACCTGCTCGACGGTCAGCTGACGGGCGGCGGCCACGCGTGGGATCTGCCACGCCGCTGCGTCCGGCGTCAGGCTGTAATCCAGCCCGCTCGCGGAGGCGGTGACCAGCTCAACCGGCACCTCACGGCTGGCCTGCGGATTCGCGGCGCGCAGGGCGGCAACGCGTTCAGCAACGGCTTTGTCCAGGTCAGGATTACTGCCAGCCAGATTGCTGCCGCCGGAGGCCATTGGATTATACGGGCTTTCCGCAGTGGCGGAAGGGCGTCCCTGGAAGTAGCGCGGGTCCGTAAAGTTTTGCCCAATCAGACGCGAGCCACGGTTTTCACCGTTCTGGATAATCAGCGAGCCGTTGGCCTGGTCCTCAAACCACCACTGGCCCAGCGCGGTTGTCATCAGCGGGTAAAGCCCGCCGGTAATCAGAGACAGCAGAATAAACAACAGTATAGCGGGACGTAACATCGTCATGAGATTCACCTTTTAAACCAGCCCGAACAGCGTTAACAACATGTCGATAACCTTGATCCCAATAAAGGGCACCACCAGCCCACCCAGACCGTAAATCCACAGGTTACGGCGCAGCATGGCGGCGGCCGTCAGTGGCTTATAGCTCACCCCTTTCAGCGCCAGCGGAATAAGAAAGACAATAATCAGCGCGTTGAAGATCACCGCGCTCAAAATGGCCGAGGCTGGAGAGTGCAGGTGCATTACGTTCAGGGCATTCAGCTGCGGATAGGTTGCCGCAAAGGCCGCCGGGATTATGGCGAAATACTTCGCCACGTCGTTGGCGATACTGAACGTGGTCAGCGAGCCGCGCGTCATCAGCATCTGCTTCCCGATATGCACCACTTCGATCAGCTTGGTCGGGTTCGAGTCGAGATCCACCATGTTGCCCGCCTCTTTTGCCGCCTGGGTACCGGAGTTCATCGCCACCGCCACGTCGGCCTGCGCCAGCGCCGGGGCGTCGTTGGTGCCGTCGCCGGTCATCGCCACCAGACGACCTTCCGCCTGATACTGGCGAATGAGTGCCAGCTTCGCTTCCGGTGTCGCTTCGGAAAGGAAATCATCCACGCCCGCTTCGGCGGCAATGGCCGCCGCAGTCAGACGGTTATCCCCGGTGATCATCACCGTTTTAATGCCCATCTTACGCATCTGGGCGAAACGCTCTTTTATACCGCCTTTAACGATATCCTTCAGGGCGATAACCCCCAGAACGCTTGCACCTTCCGCCACCACCAGCGGGGTTGCCCCCTGACGCGCCACGCTTTCCACCAGGTGGTCGACTTCCGGAGGGAAATGTCCATTATTGGCTTCAATATGACGGCGAATGGCATCAACGGACCCTTTACGGATCATCCGGTCCTGAATGTTAATTCCACTCATGCGGGTTTGCGCCGTAAAGGGCACGAACGTGGCGTGCAGGCTTTGTACGTCGCGCTGGCGCAGGTTAAAGCGCTGCTTGGCGAGGATCACGATACTGCGACCTTCCGGCGTCTCATCGGCCAGCGAAGAAAGCTGCGCCGCGTCGGCCAGCGTTTTTTCATCCACGCCGGGAGCAGGTAAAAAGTCAGAGGCCTGACGATTACCCAGGGTGATGGTCCCGGTTTTATCCAGCAGCAGTACGTCTACGTCACCCGCCGCTTCAACGGCGCGTCCGCTGGTGGCGATGACGTTCGCGCCCAGCATACGGCTCATCCCCGCCACGCCAATCGCGGAAAGCAGGCCGCCGATAGTGGTGGGGATCAGACAGACCAGCAGGGCGATCAGTACGGTGATGCTGACCGCTGTACCGCCGTAGGCGGAGAAGGGCCACAGGGTCGCCGTTGCCAGCAGGAACACAATGGTGAGCGCCACCAGCAGAATGGTCAGGGCGATCTCGTTCGGCGTTTTACGACGCTGTGCGCCTTCCACCATGGCGATCATCCGGTCGAGAAAGGTTTCGCCCGGGTTAACGCTGCACTGGATCACCAGCCAGTCGGAAAGAATGCGCGTTCCGCCGGTAACTGAGGCGAAATCTCCGCCCGACTCACGGATCACGGGCGCGGATTCCCCGGTAATAGCGCTTTCGTCTACCGACGCGCCGCCCTCAATTACCTCCCCGTCGCAGGGGATGATGTCCCCGGCTTCCACCAGCACCACGTCACCTTTGCGCAGTTCATCCGCCGGAACGTGGTCCATCTGCGCGCCGTATTTAGGTTCGCGTAATTTGCGCGCAAAGGCGGTTTTTTTGACCCCTTTCAGACTGTTGGCCTGCGCCTTACTGCGGCCTTCCGCCAGCGCTTCGGCAAAGTTGGCGAACAGCACGGTGAACCACAGCCACAGGCTGATGGCGCCGGTAAAGGTTGCATTTCCTGAAAGGTGTCCCGTTCCCATGGCAATCGCCAATGCGGTGGTGAGTAAACTTCCAGTCCAGACAATAAACATCACCGGGTTGTGCCACTGCACGCGCGGGCTCAGTTTTTTTACCGCATCCATGAGGGCCTGACGAACTAAGGTTGGTTCGAGCAGGGCCAGTTGTTTACGACTCATGACAAATTCTCCGCAAAATCAGCGTAAAGAGAGATATTCCGCAACCGGGCCTAACGCGAGGGCGGGGATAAAGGTCAAGGCACCTACCAGCAGAACGGTGCCAATCAGCAGGCCGACGAACAGCGCGCCGTGAGTCGGTAACGTACCGGTAGTGGTCGGCTGGATCTTCTTATTCACCAGTGTTCCGGCGATCGCCATGACGGGAATAATCACGCCGAAACGACCGAAGAACATGCAGAACGCCAGCAGACAGTTCCAGAACGGTGAGTTGGCACTTAACCCTGCAAAGGCGCTGCCGTTGTTGTTTGCGGCAGACGAAACGGCGTAAAGCACTTCGCTAAAGCCGTGAATGCCCGGGTTAAAGATGCCGCTGCGCCCGGCGTCGGTCATCAGCGCCAGGGCGGTACCGAGCAGCACAAGGGTGGGGGTGACCAGGATTGCCAGCGCGGTTAATTTCATTTCGCGGACGTCGATTTTTTTGCCGAGATATTCCGGCGTGCGGCCGATCATCAGCCCGGCGATAAACACGGCGAGCAGAACGAACAACAGCATGCCGTACAGCCCCGAACCGACCCCACCGAAGACTACCTCGCCAATCTGCATCAGCCACATCGGGATCATGCCGCCAAGCGCGGTGAAAGAGTCGTGCATGGCGTTCACCGCCCCGCAGGAGGCCGCCGTGGTGACCACCGCATAGAGGCTGCTGGCAAGAATGCCGAAGCGGCTCTCTTTGCCTTCCAGGTTGATATTGCTGTTAGCCCCCAGCTGCATGAAATGGCTGTTGCCGTTCCATTCGGCCCACATCACCAGTGCTACGCAGACCACGAAGATTAACGACATGGCCCACAGCAGCGTACGGCCCTGGCGGCGATCGTTAACCACATCGCCAAAGGCGAAGCAGAGCGCGGCGGGGATCAGGAAGATCGCCAGCATCTGTACAAAATTGGTTAATGCCGTTGGGTTTTCAAACGGATGCGATGAGTTGGCGTTGAAAAAGCCGCCCCCGTTGGTGCCCAGCATCTTGATTGCTTCCTGCGACGCCACTGGCCCCATTGGCAGGAGTTCCCTGCCCCCTTCAAGCGAGGTGTAAGGGATATAAGGCAGCAGGTTTTGCAGAGTGCCTTGCTGTATAAAGAACAGGGCAATAATCAGCGCAACAGGCACCAGGATCCAAAGGGTGATGCGCGTGACATCAACCCACGCGTTGCCGAGCGTGCTGACATTCTGACGGGCAAACGCGCGCGTCAGGGCGAAGATCACCGCGATACCGCTGGCTGCAGACAGAAAGTTTTGCACGGTTAACCCGGCCATCTGGCTGAAGTAGCTGAGCGTGGTTTCACCGGCGTAAGACTGCCAGTTGGTATTGGTGACAAAGCTGACCGCCGTGTTCAGCGCCAGATGCCAGGATAAACCTGGTAACTGCTGCGGATTCAACGGCAAATTGCCCTGGAGCATGAGCAGCGTAAAGAGGGCAATAAGCCCCACGATATTCAGAAGCAGTATCGCCATCAGGTACTGGCCCCAGCTCATTTCGCGGTCGCTGATACCTGAAATGCGCCAGAGCACGTTTTCAATTTTTCGCGTACCCGGCAGTGGCACGTTGTTTATCAGCCGCGCCAGCGCTGTTCCCAGCGGCCTGGCGAGCACAAACAGCAGCAGTAAAAAGCTGGCAATAAGCAAAAACGCCTGAGCAGCCATCAGAATGCCTCCGCATTAATCAGGGCATAAATCAGATAACCCAATAACAGGAACACCAGCACGATGCCGGCAATCAGACCTGCACTCACACTCCACCTCCGGGTGACTTTTGTTGTTGTACAAACGGTAGGATTTATGGCGCAAAGATTTCGCAAAAATCAGAAGGGCAGGTGTAAAAAAAGTATAAAAATGGAAAAGGCACAATTTAACTATTGGTAAGTAAATCGTTAACTTTTTTGTAACTTACTTACGGCGGAAATGTAAATATTCACTAAATGGATGAAAATAACTGGTCTGATGAGTAGTAAAATTACAAACAAAGCGGTATTATTTTAGCCAGATCACAGATTTCAAATTTTCCGGAGCATGTTTCCGGCCAACTATAGGGGAGAAAATATGGATCTTTATAAAGCGTATCCGGCTCATATCGTTTTCATGCGTCGCACTTTCGCCGTAGTGGCTGGCGTGCTGGCCCTGCCGGTGATGCTGTTCTGGAAAGATCGCGCACGTTTTTACAGCTATCTGCACCGCGTCTGGGCGAAAACCAGCGAAAAGCCGGTGTGGATGGATCAGGCCGAGAAAGCAACCTGCGATTTCTACTGATACGGTGTGACATCGTAGCCATAAAAAAACCGCCTACAGCAAAGTGGCGGTTTTTTTGTCCCTCGGGATTCGCGGTCCGTTGGGTAATCTTGCAGCCCCTACCCGGGATTTTTATCATACCCTTCTTTAAAAAGTTCGCAATCCACTTCACCTTTATAAATTCCTAATTTTACTGAAATAACTTACTTTTGGCGTTGGCGTTAATTATGATGCCACGTCCCTTTCCGCCATCTCGCAAATGGGCATCGGTCCTGGGAAAGGTGTATCCATAGCCGTAAAGCAGCCCGCCTACCCGGGCTTGTGTCCACCGATTTATCACCGGTGGTGATAGGTGGAGCGGTTAGCAGCAGGGACCGCATAGTGAAACGCTATTTATGCATCGCGTTCATTGTCGCCAGCGCACTCGTTGTAAAGAGTGATAAACCGGATGTGTTTATTGCCTTTACCCCGATAGCGCAGGACAAGTAGCGTTAAGGCCGCCTCGGGCGGCCTTTTTTATTTCATCCCGTCTACACTTCATGGCAAAGTAGTTCAATGCGTGCCTTTTTCCTTTTACGGCATGCCCTTACGGACATAATGGACAATTGCCTGGAGTTTTATGCCCACCCATCTGGTTTGGTTTCGCGCGGATTTACGCATTCACGACAACTTCGCTCTCGCGGCCGCCTGCCGCGCTAAAGACGCGAATGTGCTGGCCCTGTTTATCGCCACGCCTGAACAGTGGCGGCAGCATGACATGGCGCCCCGGCAAGCGGCATTACTCAGCGCGTATCTGAATGACCTGCAACATTCACTGGCCGAAAAAGGCATTCCGCTGATCTGTAAAGAGGCCCATGATTTTGCCGCACAGCTTGAGATGGTGCAGGCAATCTGTAAGCAGCACGCGGTAACGCGTCTTTTTTACAACTACCAGTATGAATTTAACGAACAGCAGCGGGATCGTCAGCTGGAGAAAAACCTTACGGGCGTGGTCTGTGAAGGCTTTGATGACAGCGTGATGCTCGCACCGGGCAGCGTGATGACCGGCAGTCACGAAATGTATAAAGTTTTCACGCCGTTTAAAAATGCTTTTATCAAACGCCTGAAAGAGGGGCTGCCAGAATGCGTTCCCGCCCCGGCCATAAGAGGGGAAACGATAACGGATCTGCAGGACATCAGGCTGAATTATCCCCAGCAGTCATTTGATGAAACGGTATTCCCCGCCAGCGAGAAAGCGGCTATCGCCCGCTTGCGTCAGTTCTGCGCGCAGGGGGCGGCGGATTACGAGGCGCGGCGGGATTTTCCAGCGATTGAAGGCACCAGCCGCCTGTCGGCCTGTTTAGCGCTGGGCGCACTCTCCCCGCGCCAGTGTTTACATCGGCTACTGGCGGAACAGCCTCAGGCGGTAGACGGGGGGGCGGGCGCAGTGTGGCTGAACGAACTGATCTGGCGTGAGTTTTATCGCCATCTGATGACGTATCATCCTGATTTGTGTAAACATCGGCCCTTTATTCGTTGGACCGAACAGGTAC
>OJJD01000331.1_pt1 | contig 27686 bp, 20 predicted proteins | sample 1596011 | NCBI WGS metagenome assembly OJJD01 (sample SAMEA4350113, study PRJEB24818) | metagenome | biome: human; feature: gut; material: faeces | place: Denmark | collected 2013-09 | reverse complement strand
CAGTGTCTTCTTCAGGTCAGTCGCTGGCCCTTTTTTATCATGATGTAGGTGTATTTATCTCCAGCACCAGACTTTCTATCTCAACGCCATACGCTGCATTTTTTGTAACATCCGTCAGCATCAGCACATTCAGCCTCAATGTCAGACTGTCTTTTATAACCTGGAGTGCCGAACCTGCAACTCCATTCAGTTTTTGTGTAACTGTGGCCAGTATTACTTGACCACTACAGGCATAGCCGGAGGTTTTTCAAATGCGCCTGTAAGGCTCTCTTACCAGCCGTGCCCTAACAGGCGCACACGATCTGACATTTGCATCCAACTTCGTTACTTATGGCCCGTAAACGGGCTGCCCGGATAGGGAATCGATAACTGCTCTCCCATTTTATCCTCTTCAAGCTGGTGCTTTATGTAATCCTGTATCTTCGCTGTGTTCTTACCCACCGTATCGACGTAATACCCTCTGCACCAGAACTCCCTGTTCCTGTATTTGAATTTCAAATCACCAAACTGCTCGTAAAGCATCAGACTGCTTTTCCCTTTCAGATATACCATAAAGCCGGATACGCTCATTTTGGGCGGGCTCTCTACAAGCATATGGATATGATTTACACAGCATTCAGCTTCCAGAATCCGTACACTTTTCCACTCACACAGCTTTCTCAAAATACTGCCTGTTGCTCTACGCTTCTCTCTGTAGAACACCTGTCTTCGGTATTTTGACTTCTCTGGGGATTACCTCGACCCCGAACTCATCTCTCGTTGCCTTGCCGAATCAGGTACTGTAACGCTACGCAAGCGCCGTCTTCCCCTCGAAATGATGGTCTGGTGTATTGTTGGCATGGCGCTTGAGCGTAAAGAACCTCTTCACCAGATTGTGAATCGCCTGGACATCATGCTGCCGGGCAATCGCCCCTTCGTTGCCCCCAGTGCCGTTATTCAGACCCGCCAGCGTCTGGGAATTGAGGCTGTCCGCCGCGTGTTCACGAAAACAGCGCAGCTCTGGCATAACGCCACTCCGCATCCGCACTGGTGCGGCCTGACCCTGCTGGCCGTCGATGGTGTGTTCTGGCGCACACCGGATACACCAGAGAACGATGCAGCCTTCCCCCGCCAGACACATGCCGGGAACCCGGCGCTCTACCCGCAGGTCAAAATGGTCTGCCAGATGGAACTGACCAGCCATCTGCTGACGGCTGCAGCCTTCGGCACGATGAAGAACAGCGAAAATGAGCTTGCTGAGCAACTTATAGAACAAACCGGCGATAACACTCTGACGTTAATGGATAAAGGTTATTACTCACTGGGACTGTTAAATACCTGGAGCTTGTCGGGAGCCTCTTCCAGCCGGCGATTCTGTGCAGCACTCACCACGAAGCGCTGTCCGTGGCCCGACTCCAGCGCTGCTGTTCGATAAGACCGACTGGCAGGGCGCTGTCGGGGGCGTACATCTGGACAGAGTGAGCCAGCAGCCCACGCGTCTTCGGGTTAGTGGTGGTATTCCCCAGGTCATCAAATGCCGTACTGTGGCTGAAGTTAATGGTGGTGGTGTCTTCCAGTGCGAGGAGCAGCGGATGTGCCTCACATGCCCTTGCAGTGGCGGTAAATCAGGCTTCGGCAATGACTTCCGGGGACACAGACGGGTTACGTATCAGGCAGTACGCACCTTCAACCTGAGCAGTGGACTGGGATGATTTCACAATAGAAAGACCTGCATGCTGAGCGAGAGAAGAGGCCAGTGACACAGGGCGTCGTGTACGACGCGGATCACCGAGACGGGCATGTCCAGACTGCTCGTTATCCCATGAATAACAATCCTTGGAAGAAAAACGTAATCGTCTGACGCTGGAAGCTCTGGACGATGTGACATTTGGACAGGTTATCGACCATCAGTCTGTACAGACCTAGGCGGTCAGCCTCGATACTCCGCTTCAATAACGTTCAGTGCTCAATGAATAAGAACGTAGGCTTAATGATATTGCCAGAGAGTATTATAGATTAGAACATCCCCACTAGAGCGCTGAGATAACTCGAATATATCTCTTAATAACAGAGTACCATGACTTAAAGATATTTTTGTTTCCGATGTATTTAAATCTATGCGTAAGCTATTTCTTGGTCTTAATATCAACTCGAAAGAACCATAGGCCCATATAAATTTTAGAGTGCATTTATTTTCTTTCGCATTAGCAAATATTTTTACTTCCTCAGATGTCTCTGTGAAACTTGATACATTAATAGTCTCTGGATTTCTGTTATCATTATTTAAAAAAATAAGATGAGACGGTTGCTTTACTCCACTAAAATAGTAGTGACATCCTCCCTCTCCAAAAATATGTGATGGTTTTCCTGGTGATATATAAAACTGCGCCCCCGGATTTGTTACTTTGTATATAAACGTGTCTTGGGAAGAAACAACTCTATAATTACCAAAATCAAATTCACTGATATTTTCTTTGACGAAATAAAGATTATTATTCTCTAAAATATTAAAAGGATCCAATATGCCAATATCACCATGATATTTTTCGAATTTTGGTATATCAATCTTTGCTGCAACTACGGGGCTTTCTTTATTAGCGGATAGTTCTAACTCTATACCATCAAGAGTATACATTACTATCCTCCCTAAAAAATCATTTATGTTGCCACCATTATTCCCTTGAAATTCAATGCGTTTCACAGAACCACTATGATTCCCTCTTAGTGATAAAACTATTTTATTAGACTTCCTGATGAAAGCTTTTATATCGCTTACAGGGTGTTCAAGTTGAACATATTGGATAAGACTATCAGCATCCAAGAAAATGTCAGTAATGAAAAAATCATTAATATTCTTAGGAATGGTTATTATATTTGAGCCTTGTCCGGGGTATATGGTTGCACCTGAGCGCCCTGTGACAAAGTGATTATCTAATTTATTACCAATAAAAACATTAACCCCATAATTAGAACCTATAATGGTATTTATATTTTTTTGAATTAGGTTCATGTTTAATTCAGCTTCAGATTGATAAACAGCCACAGTTTGTTTGTCTGTTTGGTTCAAATTGACAAAAACATTAAAACTTTCTGGTAATTGACTAAATGATAGTATGTTTTTTGCTCCCAATGCACCTATTATATTAAAATTACCAACCCCATTGGGGAAAACAGTAACACCTTTTTCACCACCTCTGACGGTGAACCAATGTGTACTTAAATTATATAAGTCTTCACTGTTTTTAGGAGAGAAAATATCCTGTTCCAATACAGGAAGAATTACCTTAACATTTTTATTGCCTGTAACAACCTCAGTATTTTTATTTATTACTTCAACCAAAGGATAATTTTCTCTTGCAACCTCTTGAAAATCGTGCCAGGCCATTCTAATTACTTCTGTATTAGCCACAATTTGAGAGGAATACCCCAATATCACGGTATTATAATTCCCTTTTTTTATCATCGGTACATATGAAGGCCATATCCTGTTTGCAAAACCGCGAACTAATCCTGATTCTGATAAAGATAGTTCTCGGCATCTTTCCTTTCTATTCCCTCCGCCAAAACTAGGAACATGCAGGTCATCATCATTAACACAAGCAACAGCATATTTACTTATTTTTCTAACATCTATATCACTCAGGTTTGGATTATTCCCAATATTTTTTCCTCTGTTATATGAGAGATTACCGGATAATTTCACATTTTCTGTTGAAAGATCTAGTTTTAAACTACCAATTATATCAATTGCCGAAAGGTCTATTACACCCCGGAAAGTATCAACTTTAACAACATTACGTCTTGCAGCAGTATCTAGATAGTTCTCAACTTTTTTCCAAGCGTCTCTTCTCTCATTTTCCATGTGAAGATGTACTTTAAACGTCTTTATGTCTTGTTGTAAAAAAATAAGCGGCAGAGTGGCTAATGCGATGGGTGGGAATGCAAAACTAGATAGTGTAAGCGCGGTATAAGTTGATGCAAAAGCAACATCTATTTCTGCTAACATTTTATCTAAACTTCCACTTTTCTCCGATGTATATCTGTGAATAGATTCACCAAGAGACCATAAATTTAATGCTGTATCGATGACAGGAAACTTAATTACATTAGCTATCTTAGATAAAATTCTTCCTTGAACTCCACCAAGTCTTGTTGCAACTTGAGATAACGTAATAGAAGCCATTGTTTCTAAACGGATCTGAGAGATGTTGGTGCCGAATTTTTTTACTCCCATAAACATCAGGCTCGTACCCACAACTTTCTCTACTACTGTCTTTATGTCTGACACGAAATTCGCATGGTCTATCGCTGATACATAACCACCATACCCCGTAATTTTCATATATTGAATAATACCGACAATAGCCATAATCCCATCAATATTCATTTCATCAATGGCTTCTGTTAATGAATCAAGGCCTTGTCTGAGCGTTATATTTAAATCTGAAGTATCAATATTAACATTTATATTTTTATTCTTATCTAAATCATACAGCGATAGCTTAACACTATCACCTTCACTATTAGGATTAACCGAATTAATTCTATATTTATGAATATTTATATTGCGTAATTTTTCTGATATTCTCTGGTGAATAGCACTTAAGATTTCCAAAACCAATTCTTCTTGAACTTGAAGCTTACTTAGTAATCCAGTACCAACGTTATCTGTTAGGAATAGATCCTTAACAAGGATTTTGTTTTTCTCTGATACTTTATTAACTTCATTTATAAGTAATTTTATTTTTTCATGTTCTTTTGCTGTTATATGGTGCGTATCAATATATTGTTTCAATATATCTAAGCTTATTGTCATTCTGAATAATTCATTAAATGTAAGCTTTGATATACTAAATTTTTCATCTATTCTTTTACCATTAAAGAAAACGCCATAATTATACAAATCGATAATTTTAAATACTCCATCACCAAGTTGAATATCCATATTCAACTTTCTCAATTTTTCAACTGAAGATAAATGTTTAACTGATGTAAGTTGACAGGCATCATGATCAATAATTTTTCCCCATTGATTATCTTCCATGATAAACATATCTATAGTGACACCACCTTTCTTACCCGTATAGATTTCTTTTATATCTGGAGAAATGATAACAGAACGCTCAATAAATTCTAATGATTGTTCCAGAGATGAAAAATCAGCATATCCGAAGTTAGGATCTGTAACACGAACTACATCATCGAAGACGGATACTACAAGACTGTGATGTTCTGTGGTTATCAGAATATTATTTATGTTTTTGTCTTTTAAATAATGAGCAACACTGGCTGTATTAAAATCAGTTAACCGTATTCTTTCAAGCGCCTCGGACTGTAATAATTTATTATTACCATGCTGTTGATAATATTCAATTTGTGATACTGCGTTTTTCAACAGTCGATGATCACTTTCTGAAAGATGTGCATTGTCAGATATATCTTGTTGATATAATGAGCTGATTAAATCAAGGTTCTCTTGTAACGTATTATATTTTTCTTTAGTATCAGCAAGGATATATAACTCACTTAAACCGATACAACGCCCTTCATTGGGTGAAAGCAACATCTGGGGATGGTATCTTGGCTCACTACTGGAGTAGTTTATCGCGGTTTCATACCATAATCTAGCATTGTGCCCATAAAAGTTTCCCCATTCCAGAGCTCGATATTTTGCCCGAATAGAAATATCATGTAATGTCGGAGATGATATTGGTGATTTAATATAACTATCGCTTCCTGTATAGCCTATACTTTCCCATGTTACAGGATCAACTAATGATGAATCCATTATAGAATATATTGATGGAAGTCTATATTCTCTTTCCTTCAAGAGGATTTCTGATACGCTGGGCAGTTTGTTATGAACGATAGATGAAATGCAGTCGATAAGAGATCTGTTGCCCGTTAATCCTTCACTAAGAGCACTTAAAGACATATGTTCATATTGCTTTGATTTACTTAAAAAGTTATTAATATCAGCATCACCTGATAACATAAAATCAAGGGATTTTTGCTTGAATATATAATTTATAAAGTTGGCATTAATATTACCTTTATTTTTTATTATAGTTCCAATCTCATACAATGCGGAAAAATAATTTTTAAGATTTTCAAAAACTATATCTTTTTTACTATCTTGTATTCCTTTAATACCTGACATAATTACATCATCTGATAAAGCATTACCCGTATTAGAAAACTTTACTCCCAGCCCAGACACATTCTGATTCATGACCGATACAAAATATCTATTAATATTTTTGGTATCGATATCACTTAATATTCCAGCAATTATCTCATGATGAATTCTGCTTTGCTTACTGGAATCTCTTACAATCTCTTCGATACCGAATAATTTATTGTATAATTTATCTAAAATAGTAGTGGTATCTACTCCGAACGTTGATGCATATTTGGATACAATATCGACTAGCTCTTTTGATGGTGCTGACACGGCAGCATTTTGTATAATAACTCCAGACTCTTTGCTAATGAGCGAATACTTAGCAACTCTTTCGATATCCTTAAAATCATAGCCATCATGTATTAGATTTTTCATTAAACTATTATCATTAAACTCAACATTTATTTCTTTTACTTTGACCCTGTCAGAAAACTCGCTTTCTTTTAATACACTATATAGTTCTTTAATTTTCTCTGCATTTTTTGATATATATTTATCCCATAGCATATTAATATGTTTTTTATTATATAATCCCTTAAGGTTTTTTGTTAGTGTATTGACATCTTTTATATCATATATATTAATAGGATTTCCGCTCTTATCTGATATCATTGTCAATGATGAAAGCAATGCTTTGTTTTCAATGTCGATTAATTTAGCCTTTAATAAATCATCCTCAGAAAGATTTGTTGATATAATCAACAGTCTTTCTTGTCTATTTTTATCAATAATACCAAGCTGTTCTTTTTCTTTCAGTCTTAGATATTCCAATAAGAACCTTCTCTTCGTTTTATCATGTTGTTCATTTAGCAGTTTATAAAGTGATTGTCTTCTGAATTCCATTATCAATAACTCCCTCAGTATGAGAGATTTATTTATATTGTCATCGTTCCAAATATATACAACGGTATTACTATCACTTGCCAAAAGAGAGTTTATAGACTGAACATTATCTTTAAAATGTTTATGGATATCTGACATAAAATAATGTATCTTATTTTCAATAGGGAGTGTAAGATGCTTTATTTTCACAGCAAGTTGTTCTGCTAATGATATGCCAACCCATTTAACAAGACTATTAGTTTGAGATATCAAATGCTGGCTTATCTTTTGATCTACTTGAGATATCTCCTCCAGATCTATAGTACTACCACTAATTATTCTATTATAGTCAGCCTCCATTTCAGGCCATTTTTCTTTTATTGCTTTTTTTATTTCTGACGGCCAACCAACAGTTAACTTTGATAAGTTTATTTCTGTTGGTGTTATATTCCATCCAGAATTTTTCTTTAATTTATCAACATCAGAAAATATATCTTCTATCTTCTCTAGTTTAGCAACCCAGGTACTTGCATCGTCAGGTGTAACATCATTAACACACACCGAGTTAGTATTAACCCAGTCATAATGAACACCTTTTGCCCCTTCAATCACTTTAAGATTCCCTACAAATGAATCCTCCGCCAGTCCTTTGAAGTTTCTTGCCTCTCTATCAATTCGGCACTCACCCAGTTCACCTAATGAATTATAGTAATCTTTCATCGCCATCATAATGGCATCCGGGCCAGAAATAAAAAGGGTGCTGTATTTCTTGGGGATGATTGAGTCCATTCGGTAATTAGAAAAAAGACTATTCTCAGCATAACGTTTTTTAGGAATGAAGTCTTTTTTTATTGGCTGGCTAACACTTATTTTTTTACTTGCATTGTCAAACACTTTAATGTCCAATATATTCTTTATGGCGTCATCATTATAACTCGTTTTATATTGCGATAATTTTTCACCATCCAATAAAACAATCTGATCGAAGACAGGAGAATTATGTGGTGGAAGCTTTTTTAAATGATAGTTTTCAGCTTTATTCAATCCTGAAGCAGAAAAAAATTCTGTCATATATTCCTTAAACTTTTCTGTATCTGAAAACTCAACAACACCAACATTTGCATCATAAAAACCATATTTTCGCTCATTATCGTTACCAATAGCCCAGGCAGCCATTGCATGACCAGGAGCCTCCAGTTTCAATAAAACTGGATTACCTGTAGCCTTTGGAGTGATTATTAAATCTATAACTTGCTCAACTGTTTGATGTGCTATTTTTTCTTTCCATATTTGTGTTAAGGTAGTGCTCAACGGATTTTTTGCATGAAGTTTAGCCAAGCTTGTTAACAGTTTGTTGGCATTTGCTATTTCTACTTCACTATATAAACTAGGCTCACTTAATACCGCTGCTGTTGAATATAGATTTTCCAGAAATAGTTTTGTTTGCTTCTGAGAAGATTGGTTTTCAAGGTGTTTTGCAGTAAGAACCAAAATAGACAACGGATCACAACGACCTCCATATCCGTCACCTGAAAGGTTTAAGAAAAATAATTGTGGTATCAAGGATTCAACAGCATATTTATCCGTAGAACCTTTTGATACGACATTATTGAAAAGCTTATGATACTCTTCTACATTAGAATGGAATGTAGCCAGTAATGCACGTTTTTCAATCTCATAGGCCATAGCTCCTTTTTGCTCGTTACTTAAGCTATTTATATTTTTTTTCATCAGCTTAACTAACTTTTTAATGTTCATGTCACTACGGAATCCATCCACTATCCTATCTGCACTTCCTGAACTATAGCCTCTTAAGAAATCCTCTGTCGCTCTAATATCTTTAGGTTTTAATCCATTTTCATTGTTATTAAGCAGCGCACCATATGTCGCCAAATCTTTTTTTAAGTCTTTAAGGACCTCTTTATTTTTCTCTTTGTTAGCGGCATGTTTCACCCCCGATACCACCAACTTTGCTTCTGCCTTTTTATCTCCTCGATGAAAATCAAAAGAATTAATATTATTATCTGAATGTTGTTGTGCTATGTTGCCTGTATCTCGTAACTTTTCTCTTATCTCAAAAAGCCTTTTATAAGCTATTTCTTGTCTCTTTATTACGAAATCAGTTACTTTACTTCCTTTATGTGTGGCAAGAAAATTATTATTTGCACGAATATTCCAGCCTTTCTCCTTTCCCCAATATTGATAACGTTTTGACATCACCATTGAGTCTCTGATTATCATTGTGTCGATAGGAGAAAATATGTCTTTAGGGTCAAGTTGTTTTATCTTGTCGACGATGACAGAGAGACGTTTTCTATCTTGTTCCGGGAGTTTGTTTTTTATTCCTGAGCTTGGCTCTTTACTTATAACAGAAAGAATCTCATCATTTAATGCCCTTCGATGGTGCTCTTTCTCTAAGAAATCATAATTAATACAATGCTCTTGAATTATTTTGTAGACATTTTTTCCATAAGCAGGAGTGACGTCATAATCTGTATATATTCCACCGTATTCTTTGAGTATATATACACGTAATTGATCTGTAGCAGACGCATAATTGCCACGCAATACCAATTCTTGTTGATATCGTTGTTTATATTGTACTTTTTTCATATCTGGCAACGTTGTTGCATCATGAATATGAAAATTACCTTCACCAAAGATATTACTCAATTCATCATCCAGAGAATATGTTTTTATCTTGTTTTTATGAATAACTTCTTTGAACTTCTCAATTTTTTTATTGTCATAATGTAAAATTTCTTTCAGAAATGAAATTCGATCTTGGTCGCTGAAATTTAATATCCCTCTAGTATAGGCATAATTCATTACAGCGTCCTGGATCTGAATAACAGACTTTAATAAGTTAGTTTCAAAAAGCGTTTTTAATTTGGCATGAAAACCATCATCAAGTTGTTCCTTATTTTTTAATACATTAAGTTCCTCGACAGTTAAACTGTCAATAACTTCACTTTTTGCATGTTCAAGTGCTGCTTTTTTTAATTGAGAGTTAAATTCATAAGCTGCAAATGCGTTAGGATCTATCCACAAATTAAAAGAAAAGTTAGGATAAGCTGCTTTATATGCTTTTGCATATTTTGTTATAGTCTCAGGTGGTGCGCCAGCGATCCAAATAACATGAATTTTTTTATCTATTTCCACCTTAAGTGATTTATATTCGTTATGCAATGAAGTAATTATTTCAGATATATTATCTTGAACTGCTGGAGATGCTTCAGCCCGAAGTTTTTCCAAAATACTTGCTTGGTTTTTTAGACTTTCAATGCCTTTTCTGCTATTTTTTTCTGGAAGAAAAATATAGTTCTTAATTTCATCCTTAAGGATTTTTATTAATTTCTTATCTTTGGGGGACACCGTATCAACATGACCAAATATCTTATCTTTTATATTATCCGCTATTAGTGAGTATTTTGTGTCACTTTCCACGGCTTGAATAAGCCCCTCTGTTTTTTTTATGTTGTTTGTATGTCTTTTCTCCCTTTTATGAATCAATTGCGTTTGGATGTTATTTTCTCTTACATATTCCGGATGTTCTTTGATACCAGTAGGTATTAGTTTCTCTTTGTTATTTTCTGGTATATGATGAGGTAACGAAGTTACATCTTTGGGGTCCTGCTGTAAATTATAAGAAAAAAATGGCATCTGCAAAGGTTTAGATATTAACAAACCTATATAATGAATAATAACCGACTTCCAGTTCCTGGCAGATGTAGTCGCAGGTAAAGGTGAAGGATGCAGAGTTCTTCTTATTTCACTCTGAATAATTCCACCTATAGAAATTACGTCATCTACAGACAAGTGTCTTATTTTTCTGTTCTTTTCAAGAAAATAGAGGTTTTTTCTTTCACTTGTTCTTTGGCGAGTTTGTTTTATGACATTATTTGTATTTAGGGTATCCACATTCAAAGTAACCTCCTATATAATTTATCACCTATACTTTTTATGTGAAGGCAGCAAAAGCGCGTTGTGACGCCGGTCCAGAATGAAACGTCCTATCTTGCCGGTGCGCTGCACAGCAATACGGGAAAAGTGAGCTACGTTGGTGGAAATAGTAAAGGTTCGTCCTTATTTATCATTCTGTTAAAAATCTGAAAGCGACATACCGGTGGGAAAAAACGATTACGCTCATTGTTGATAATTACATCATCCACAAAAGCCGTGAAACGTTGCGCTGACTGAAAGCAAACCCAAAGTTCACAGGCATTTATCAGCCGGTTTACTCGCCGTAGGTCAATCATGCCGAACGGTTGTGGCAGACACTTCATGAGACAATAACCCGAAATCACCAGTGCCGTTCAATGTGGCAACTGCTGAAAAAGGTTCGCCATTTTATGGAAAACGTCAGACCATTCCCCGGAGGAAACCATGGGCAGGCTAAAGTGTAGCTGTATTAGGATCAGTTATTTATCAAACCATTGGTCGAGTTTTACTAGGTGAATGCCTTTTCCCGCTGCTTTGTACTCCAGCTTTGTGATGACGCTATGCCAGCCTGCATCACCTATCGCTCTTGCCAGATTGTTGTTTTTCATCATGTTGGCTGTTTTCAGCGTCTCAACAATTACCGCTTGGTTTTCGTCAACAATTGTACGAGAAAGTTTATGCTGAAAATCAGCACGAGCATTCGCTACCCGTTCGTGTAAGTCTGCCAGACGGATTCTGGCCTTTTTACGGTTCGCGCTTGCGGGATAACGCTTTTTGTTTTCGTCGCAGATTGCGGCAGGCATTGATGAGATGACGAGGATTCGGAACTTTTTTCCTCATTAGACATGATGGCATAGTGCTCAAGCCCCATATCGCTGGTAAGCGTGTTTTTTGATGTGAAGATCTTTATTGTACGCAAAATGTACTGCGCTCGAACCGAGCATTGAGATACTTACTCTGCCTGTTCCGGTGTCGGGTAGATATGTACTTTTGTCGTTCTTAACATAGTCACTGCTCATTGATACAGGCTTTTTATGCTAATACCGCAATGCTTTTTTTAAGCCCTTCGGGCTTTTCCACTTTTCCTCCCCGCCCGAATTGGGCGAGGGGGCTCGTCGGTTTTTTGCTGACTGATTTCATATAAGGAAACTACCTCGATTGATTATCTGGTGTTTCGAACTAACACGGGTAATTATAAAAACAGCAAAGCTACCGCACATGATTTGCAAAGATGCAAAATCATGTAAAATTAGTCATATTTTCTAAATCCTAACAATCAGCATGATGATACTGTCAATTAGGTATTAATATTGTTGATAATATTGGCTTTTATTGTTCTATCTGTGAACGACTGGCCATACTGACACTGACTGGTATAAAACAGCTAAATAATCATCGGAGCAATCTCGAGTTCCAATGCCACTACAATAATTTCCTCATGTGAGTTGTGCCAGCACGATGCAGAACCGTCCCTGGAATCCTAAATGCGCCTAATACTGCTACACTTTTTCCAGCTAATGTTTGCCTCCGGGGAATGGTCTGAAGCTTTCCATTAAATGGTGTCAACGCCACGATTTTTAACCGTTATGGGGATGCGGACGATTTCCTGGACTGCTTTATTATGCCAGCCCGCATTGTTGGCGGTACATTTCAGGGCTGACGGCACCCAGCGATAATTTTATACGCCGCTCGTTATACCATCTGATGTAAGCATCCACTTGCTGCATGAACTTTTCTGGCGTGATGCCCGACCATTTACGCCCATAATACATTTCCGTTTTCAGTCTGCCGAAAAAGCCTTCGCATGCGGCATTATCAGGTGTACATCCTTTACGGGATATTGAGCGAATAAGACCTGCTGCATTCACTCTTTCCAGCCAGCCTGGCCAGCGATAATGCCCACCTCTGTCACTGTGTATCACCGATCGTTCGCCAGCATTTAACGTTTCGACAGCGTTATCCAGCATGGTGTTAACCAGTTCTGCGTCGGGACGTGTACTGAGAGACCAGCTCACAACTTTTCCATCGAAGCAGTCCACCACCGGTGACAGCCAGACTTTTCCTGCAGGAAGCTGGAACTCCGTGATATCTGTCAGCCATTTCTGATTAGGTTGCTCGGCCTTAAAATCTATGGCGATAAGGTTATCCGGAGCCGGTCCGATTTCTCAGCAATATGAGCTGTAGCGGCGACGACGGTTACGGCTGACGACAAGCTGTTACTCCACAATAAGTCTGCGTACAACCTTTTCTGATAGCCGAACCCCCTCATGCCTGAGCATCGCATGTAAGCGACGATAGCCATAACACTGGTAGTTACTATTAAAGATATCTGTCAGCATCGTACGTATCGTGGCGTATTTATCGCCGGCCTTCAGTGCAGCACGGTGATAAAAATAACTGCTACGGGCAAGAACTGTCGGAACGCGCGAACAGCCAGTTCTTGCGGTTACGGGCTGAAGACTGGCGCAGGGCGGATGGCAGTAGCGGGCCATATTGCTCCCCCAGCGTTTCGTAAACGTAAATAGATTTGTGCAATTACCTGATTTTGATATGTTCAGTCCAGCATCAAATGAAGGTTAATTTATGGACGAAAAATAGTAACAGGCTCTGGCTAACGAATTGGCCAAAAACCTTAAAACCCCTGAAGCCCTCAGCCAGTTTGACCCGATAGTTTCGGTAACCCTGTAACAACAACGAACTGCATCACGAAGTAAATCCGCGCCAAGCCCTTTTCCACGAAATGACACATCAACAGCGAAGAGTGCAAGTATGATGACAGGGACGGGGTCTGGCATATTGCGTCGAAGCAACGGTAATCGCTCGCGAGATCAGAGACCAGGGATATCGTGGCGGAATGACCATTCTCAGGGCATTCATTCGTTCTCTCTCGGTTCCTCAGGAGCAGGAGCCTGCCGTTCGGTTCGAAACTGAACCCGGACGACAGATGCAGGTTGACTGGGGCACTATGCGTAATGGTCGCTCACCGCTTCACGTGTTCGTTGCTGTTCTCGGATACAGCCGAATGCTGTACATAGAATTCACTGACAATATGCGTTATGACACGCTGGAGACCTGCCATCGTAATGCGTTCCGCTTCTTTGGTGGTGTGCCGCGCGAAGTGTTGTATGACAATATGAAAACTGTGGTTCTGCAACGTGACGCATATCAGACCGGTCAGCACCGGTTCCATCCTTCGCTGTGGCAGTTCGGCAAGGAGATGGGCTTCTCTCCCCGACTGTGTCGCCCAGACTAAAGGTAAGGTGGAACGGATGGTGCAGTACACCCGTAACAGTTTTTACATCCCACTAATGACTCGCCTGCGCCCGATGGGGATCACTGTCGATGTTGAAACAGCCAACCGCCACGGTCTGCGCTGGCTGCACGATGTCGCTAACCAACGAAAGCATGAAACAATCCAGGCACGTCCCTGCGATCGCTGGCTCGAAGAGCAGCAGTCCATGCTGGCACTGCCTCCGGAGAAAAAAGAGTATGACGTGCATCTTGATGAAAATCTGGTGAACTTCGACAAACCCCCCTGCATCATCCACTCTCCATCTACGACTCATTCTGCAGAGGAGTGGCGTGATGATGGAACTGCAACATCAACGACTGATGGCGCTCGCCGGGCAGTTGCAACTGGAAAGCCTTATAAGCGCAGCGCCTGCGCTGTCACAACAGGCAGTAGACCAGGAATGGAGTTATATGGACTTCCTGGAGCATCTGCTTCATGAAGAAAAACTGGCACGTCATCAACGTAAACAGGCGATGTATACCCGAATGGCAGCCTTCCCGGCGGTGAAAACGTTCGAAGAGTATGACTTCACATTCGCCACCGGAGCACCGCAGAAGCAACTCCAGTCGTTACGCTCACTCAGCTTCATAGAACGTAATGAAAATATCGTATTACTGGGGCCATCAGGTGTGGGGAAAACCCATCTGGCAATAGCGATGGGCTATGAAGCAGTCCGTGCAGGTATCAAAGTTCGCTTCACAACAGCAGCAGATCTGTTACTTCAGTTATCTACGGCACAACGTCAGGGCCGTTATAAAACGACGCTTCAGCGTGGAGTAATGGCCCCCCGCCTGCTCATCATTGATGAAATAGGCTATCTGCCGTTCAGTCAGGAAGAAGCAAAGCTGTTCTTCCAGGTCATCGCTAAACGTTACGAAAAGAGCGCAATGATCCTGACATCCAATCTGCCGTTCGGGCAGTGGGATCAAACGTTCGCCGGTGATGCAGCCCTGACCTCAGCGATGCTGGACCGTATCTTACACCACTCACATGTCGTTCAAATCAAAGGAGAAAGCTATCGACTCAGACAGAAACGAAAGGCCGGGGTTATAGCAGAAGCTAATCCTGAGTAAAACGGTGGATCAATATTGGGCCGTTGGTGGAGATATAAGTGGATCACTTTTCATCCGTCGTTGACATGAACTTTCGGGAGGCTTTTGCCCTAAGTCCGTGACGGCGCAGGCTTGCCGTCACGGTTTTTACGTTAAAACGGTAACCCTGAGCACGCAGTTCATCCGTCAGGCATGGTGCACCGTAACGCTATTTTGACCGGGTAAAAACCGTGAGGGCAACGCTGCCGCAGTGCTGACGGAACTGCTGACGTGTACTTATCTTTGTCCGCTGCTGACACCACATAATACCAGCCGCTGCGGGCCCCCCTGAGTATGCGGCACATTGCCTTGATGCTGAACTCAGCCTGATGTTTTTCAATAAAGACATGCTTCATTTCAGGCGCTTCGCGAAGTATGTCGCGGCCTTTTGGAGAATGGCCTGTTCTTCATCCCGTTCCGCCTGCTGTCGTTTGAGACGTGCAATCTCAGTAGACATCTCCAGCTCACATTTAGAGGAACATCTGCTGATTTTACTGTTTACTATGCCAGTTGTAGAGCTGTGATTCATACAGGCTGAGTTCACGGGCTGCGGCAGCAACACCGATGCGTTCCACAAGCTTCAGAGCTTCACTGCGAAATTCAGGCGAATGCTGTTTACGGTTTTTTTACTGGTTGATACCGTTTTTGTCATGTGAGTCACCTCTGACTGAGAGTTTCCTCACTTAGCTGCGTGTCCACTATTGCAGGGTAAAGATCACTGTACCAGTAGCTGATTATCGTGAATCAAGTTATCGAACCGGCAATACCGGACAAAGAAGCTCTCCTTGAGGTATTTGACCACCCGTTCAACCGTTTGCTCCATATACAGACTGAACTCCTGCAAAAAAGAGTTCCCTCCATTGAGCTGTTTCTCCAGACTGTCAGCGAGCTGACGCTGACTCCGCTCCCCAATGCACTCCAGAAAACCGCCTGGAATGGGTTCCACACTAAATCCGTCCATAAATGAAATATGATGAAGTCGAAAACTCCGGCTTCCAACAAAAAGCACATCACTCTGATTGCTTCTTGCTACATTACGTAACGCCTCCAGTTCACTTGCTGGCAACATCCGTCCATTTGAGAGATTTAACATAACAGGCATATTCTTTCCTTTTCTAAATTATTACCACCACAAAAATAAACAATAATGAATACAAAGATAGACCGCCTGACTCGTCTTAGCAACAGCGACTGGATAACGCTGAAAAAGCAAATTGAACAACATGAATTACGAATTGTCAGTCTGGATGTTCCAACATCATGGCAAGCCCTGTCAGATAAAGAGCCTTCACAATCAGCTCCGATTACCTGCATAGTGATAACTGCAATAAATAATATGCTTATAGACCTGATGTCCGCGATGTCGTATAAGGACTGGCTGAGTCGTCGCCAACGCCAAAAACAGGGAATTGAACGAGCTCATACGTTGGGTAAATACCGGGGAAAACAAGCCGATCAGGAACGGCATCAGAAAGTGTTATGCTACAGACAAGTAAAAAAACTCAGCATCAGAGAAACAGCAGATGCAACGGGCTACTGCACTTTGCAGGTTTGCCGTATTCAGGCACTTTATCGAGAATCAACGACTGATTAAAAAGTAGCCTTGATGTACAATAATTTTCGATATCCAAACTGCCCCCTTACTCCATCTAAAGCGCAATTTACTGTATCAGTAATATATCAAAATGCTAATGCTGGCTCCCCGGAAAACTGATGTATTTGCATGTATCAGGTTTTATTTCTGTCAGTCATTTTCCTATTCCGACCTGTCTTTCTGACAGCCTTTTCATTGTAACATTCATTCTTATGACTATTGCGTGGTTTCACTTACTTATATAAAATACACCTATCTTCATTATTTTTCATGAAAATTTCGTATGTTGATAAAAAATCCGATTTCTTATTTCCATATTGGTACATTTTTATTCTCAGAGAGAAAAGGTCATCTTCTGGAATACTGGAAAGCTGAAATTATCATGCGGGATAACTTTACTGTTCACCGACTTATCAGGAACGGTATGCAGAGGCAGAGAGGCTTTCTCCTTTGGTGGCGCTTGGCTAATGAAATGTATATATCCGGGAATAAAAAACAACGAAAATGTGCGATTAAGATAAAAAATGCGCTTATGGCAAAGTATGGATGTGATATCGGTCTGGGGGCGCGGATTGGTAAAGGCTTCGTGTTGCCCCACCATTCAGGTGTCGTCATTCACGGTAATGTAAAGATCGGTGAGAATGTGATTATACGGCAGAACACGACCATTGGCGAAAAGGAATCTGACAGCAGAGAAAATTACATTGTTATTGGTGATAATGTCGATGTAGGTGCCCATACGTGTATTATCGGGCTTAACGTAAAAATAGGTAGTAATGTAAAAATTGGAGCAATGTCTTTTATTATGGAAGATGTTCCGGATAACTGTACTTATGTTACCAGGAAAGAATCTAGGGTAATAATGCGTTAACCATGATGATATCACTCATAGTTTGATGGTATTGTTGATTGAGAATTTAATCCTTACGGGGGATTTATGACCAGAAATCAGGAAGTAAGAGTTCTTCTGCGGTCAGGGACGGCATGAAAAATCGCAGGTCAGACAGCGATATCCTGCGGCTTCCGTTCAGACAGCGGAAAAACGCCCCCCGCATATGGATATTCCCTGATGGCGGCGTTTTTCCGTCTCCGTCTCCGTCTCCGTCTCCGTCTCCGTCTCCGTCTCCGCCCGCCATGCGGCCTGTTGCCCTGTGCTGAGGGGAACCAGTGCCCGCATCACGGTGTGTTCAGCTCAATCTCGCCGTCATCGCAAAGCAGCGTTTTTGACGAGTAGCCATTGCGGGCATCAGAGCCTTTTTTAGGCGCATTTTTCTCATGGTCAGTCAACTCTGCATTGAGCGCTGTTTCGACGGTCAGCTTAGTCAGCATACGGGAAAACTGGTTAAGATCAGCTTCGGTTTTAAGGCCCTTAGCCAGTTCAGGCGCCAGCGCTTTGAGTTTATTTTCGTCCATAATTTGCCTGTCTCCGGTGTTGGAGTGAACATATCAAAAACTGAACCTCCCCGGAAATCCTGGAGACTAAACTTTCTGAAAAGGAGGTAAACAGGATGACTAAAAATACACGTTTTTCCCCCGAAGTGCATCAACGGGCAGTTCGTATGGTGCTGGAAAGTCGGGACGAATATGACTCACAATGGGCAGCAATTTGCTCCATTGCCCCAAAGACTGGCTGTACGCCAGAGACTCTGCGTGTCTGGCTCCGCCAGCATGAGCGGGATACCGGGAGCGGTGATGGTGGGCTCACCACCGCTGAACGTCAGCGCCTGAAAGAGCTGGAACGTGAAAATAGTGAACTGCGTCGCAGTAACGATATCCTTCGCCAGACTTCCGCTTATTTTGCGAAGGCGGAGTTCGACCGCCTCTGGAAAATATTGCCCAGTCAACGTATTACCACTGTCAGCAACAGCGACATCATCCTGATAAACGCAGTGCCCGTGCGCAGCGCGATGACTGGCTGAAGAGAGAAATACAGCGCATATACGATGAGAATCATCAGGTATACGGTGTGCGTAAAGTCTTGCGTCAGTTGTTACGGGAAGGTATCAGAGTGGCCTGGTGCACTGTGGCACGTCTCATGGCGGTTATGGGGCTGGCCGGTGTTCTCCGGGGTAAAAAGGTCCGCACTACCGTCAGTCGGAAAGTCGTTGCCGCAGGAGACCGCGTAAACCGTCAGTTCGTGGCAGAACGTCCTGAGCAGCTGTGGGTGGCTGATTTTACTTACGTCAGTACATGGCAGGGCTTCGTCTATGTGGCGTTCATCATTGATGTGTTCGCCGGATACATCGTGGGGTGGCGACTCTCATCGTCTATGGAAACGACATTCGTGCTGGATGCACTGAAGCAGGCGTTGTGGGCCCGTCGTCCATCTGGCACCATCCATTACAGCGAGTCCATGTCATCTGAGGCTATCCCCTCCGCCTGGATGATATCGCTTCGCAAGCCACAATGTCCCTGGCGCAGCAACATCACCTTCCTCCCGCCGTCCAGGTCCACCACCACGAGCACGGCAGACTCATGAGAAAGTACATGCAGGACCCCGTTGCCGGTCATAATGCAGGCCGGAGATATCCTTCAGGAACCATGGCAGGGATACCCGGTATGTCAGCGAGTCACTCACCGACAGCGCATCATGTAAAGCCGCAGCGTTTTTTTCTCCTGAGCCACCATTAGGGCATGCTCTCCTCGTCCCCGGGCAAGGCCTTTAAAACCTGCATTGTCACTGTTCCTATTCACATCCAGTGTCAAGCTGTATGTTACCGGCGGGAGGACAGTCGTGCTGCTGTCAATGCAGTGGATGGTGAGCGTCCGTTCCCGCTCCCGGGTCAGGGCATAGAGGTTCCCGCTGAGATATTCGATGGTCTCAAAATCGTGGTCACCATCTGACGGTATTACCCACAGCACGTGCCCTTCCGTGTCCAGTTCTACCACCGAAGAGGGATGGTCGGTCACAGAAAACAGCGTTCTGCTGTCCGGGTTCCATGTCAAGCCGGAGAGACCGCCGTGTATCCCCGTAATTTCTTTTTCTGCTGTGAGCAACCATTCTGTTTCATGCGGATACCAAGTCTCCGGGAAACACAGGGTGAGCACGCCAGCCGCCATCAGGAGAATGGCTGCCAGTAGCACTATTTTTTGTCTAAGTGCAAACTTGAGAGGACATAATTTATGGATATTCATTGCATATAACTGCTCAATGGAGCACTGAGCAGGGAACTGAATGTTCACACATATCCCAGAAACAACAATACCGATACACAAAAGACCAAAGTTATAATCATAACAACAGAAATATATAGATAATACTCAAAAGAATCATTAATATATTTCTGAAATGTTCACTTCTGCTCTTCGCCAGATTCTCCTCCTAAACGCAGGATGAGAAGTTTTTGTCTGATGTATCGGTATTTCGTTTTCCACAGGCCCGAAAGGAGGGGTGATATATCATGAGCGTACAGCCGGAGTGGCCTTCCAACCGTGTTGATGAACTCCTGCCATGGAACATAGTACTCACCAATAAATAAGCGTCAATACGGTGCTCCGTTGACGCTTACAACATAACAGGCATATTATTTCCTTTTTTAAATTATTACCACCACAAAAACAAATAACAATAAATATAAGAAACGAATTAAATGAAGTGGTGACACTATATCATTCTTTACGTGATGACCATTAACTGATAAAATAACCATAATCTTGCCATATCGTAAACACAGATAAATAAAAGGAAGCACAAAGCTCTACAACTAATATTATAAATGGAAACGGCTGGCTTGGTAAAAAATCAGCTTGCCTTTGTGAAGGGATGATTACAGAATGATGTAGAAAGCTATATTGTTACGGCAAATGCCATGTCGACAAAATAATCACCTTTAATATCATATTATAAATGCAACTTCGGGGGCGCACGCCAGATATAAACTCAATCAGATTATCTTCCTCCTATCTATTAGTACGAGATATACCCCAGCTTCAGTCCGCAGCCAGGCAAGCCGGTACTGTTAATGCTACTATCGGCCACAGAGCATATACCATTCATTATATCCATTCAGCTGATTGATTTACAGTCGAGCGTAACAGAGGTGGCGGAACAGGCTCTCTCTTGAGAAGAGGAGATTCAGTACGAGCTCAGCATTTGGAGTGGCAGATGAATAACCTCAATTCTGCAACAGAAAATACGCCTGTGCCATATAATACCCCCTCCTGCACCGGGGAAGAGAACTTAAGTCGCAAGCAATTAAATGCAGCAATAAAAACCTGCTCATTCTCTCTTTCTCCTAATATGTTCAATTGCCTAGAATATTTATTGACATGTCCGATAACTCTATGCATACCAGAGTCAGCAGTTTTTATGAGAAATGCTGCTGATTCGAATGTATGCTCTATATATGTAGACTGGCCCCCTGAATCTCCAGACAACCAATATCACTTAAATAAGTGATAGTCTTAATACTAGTTTTTAGACTAGTCATTGGAGAGCAGATGATTGATGTCTTAGGACCGGAGAAACGCAGACGGCGTACTACACAGGAAAAGATCGCTATTGTTCAGCAGAGTTTTGAACCGGGAATGACGGTCTCCCTTGTTGCCCGGCAACACGGTGTGGCAGCCAGCCAGTTATTTCTCTGGCGCAAGCAATACCAGGAGGGAAGTCTTACTGCTGTGGCCGCAGGAGAGCAGGTCGTTCCTGCCTCTGAACTTGCTGCTGCCATGAAGCAGATTAAAGAACTCCAGCGCCTGCTCGGCAAAAAAACGATGGAAAATGAACTCCTTAAAGAAGCCGTTGAATACGGGCGTGCAAAAAAGTGGATATCGCACGCGCCCTTATTGCCCGGGGATGGGGAGTAAGCTTAGTCAGCCGTTGTCTCCGGGTGTCGCGTGCGCAGTTGCACGTAATTCTCAGACGAACCGATGACTGGAAAGATGGTCGCCGCAGCCGTCACTCAGATGATACGGATGTGCTTCTCCGTATACACCATGTTATCGGAGAGCTGCCCACGTATGGTTATCGTCGGGTATGGGCGCTGCTTCGCAGACAGGCCGAACTTGATGGTATGCCTGCGATCAATGCCAAACGTGTTTACCGGATCATGCGCCAGAATGCGCTGTTGCTTGAGCGAAAAACCGCTGTACCGCCATCGAAACGGGCACATACTGGCAAAGTGGCCGTGAAAGAAAGCAATCAACGATGGTGCTCTGACGGGTTCGAGTTCCGCTGTGATAACGGAGAAAAACTGCGAGTCACGTTCGCGCTGGACTGCTGTGACCGTGAGGCACTGCACTGGGCAGTCACTACGGGCGGCTTCGACAGTGAAACAGTACAGGACGTAATGCTGGGAGCGGTGGAACGCCGCTTCGGCAACGAGCTTCCGGCGTCTCCAGTAGAGTGGCTGACGGATAATGGTTCATGCTACCGGGCTAATGAAACACGGCAGTTTGCCCGGATGTTGGGGCTTGAACCGAAGAGCACGGCGGTGCGGAGTCCGGAGAGTAACGGCATAGCAGAGAGCTTCGTGAAAACGATAAAGCGTGACTACATCAGTATCATGCCTAAACCAGACGGGTTAACGGCAGCAAAGAACCTTGCAGAGGCGTTCGAGCATTATAACGAATGGCATCCGCATAGTGCACTGGGTTATCGCTCGCCACGGGAATATCTGCGGCAGCAGGCCAGTAATGGGTTAAGTGATAACAGGTGTCTGGAAATATAGGGGCAAATCCAGCCAGGCCAATACCTTTTTCTGCGTACATCGTCTCGAACATATCATCGACGATACGCTGAATTTCTGCATTCACTTCTTCTACCGTTTTAGCAACTTTGCGAAGCCGCTCGTCCGGAATATGTAACACTTGCAAAACTGACATAAATCTCCAGAGATGTGTTCAGGAGTTAGAAAGATTATTTCTTCTACTGTACCGTAATCAGATAATCGCAGCAAAGGGACAAAGCAATAGTCCCTTTGCTGCACAGCATCAGAATGAATAACGAATATTAGCGTTTATCGCATCATCTGTGTTGTATTTACCAAATGCAGAGCGTTCAACTTCCAGCCCCAGACGCGTATTGTCGCCAAACCGGGCATTTAACCCCACACCGTAAAGCATACGACTGTCTTTTCTGCCATTAATCTGATGTTCTCCCGCTGCATCCTTCAGATGAACGTCAGCACTGTCCGTCAGATCGAACTCATAATGCAGGCCGGCACGGGCTGTCAGACTCCAGTCCTTACCACTGAAGGTTTTACCGGAAACAACGCCGGTTCTGCCTACCAGAGGATTAACGCTGTTACGACGCATTGAGACATCCATTCCACTGTCGTTCCAGTTAAATGTTTGGCCCTGCAGTCTTCCCCAGACCAGTGCCGCCTGAGGTTCAACAAACGTCGTATCTGTCAGATGATAACGGTATCCGACTTCTGCACCTGCATACAGTGAATGGCTGCGGAAGTTCTGTTTACCAGCTCCGGCAAAGTTCAGGTCATATTTGTTTTCATTGTGAATATATTTGGCAATCACATCAAAGTAAGCGCCGGACCGGAACAGACCACTGGCATAGAAACCACCACCCCATGATTTTGTTTTACCGCTGTACAGGTCTGCTGACGCATCTGTGTCAGTGTAGGTGGCCATCACACCGGTAAACAGGTCCATACTTCCCAGTTCGTGCTTACGGTCAGCCCCCATCTGCAGCAGGGTATAGTGGTCAGTGAAACCGCCATCAGCAGAGCCGGAACCGTTCAGCAGACGCACCCACGTACCGGCTTCGCCATTAATATCCCTCAAATCGCCCATGCGTTTGTTCAGGTTGTTAACTTCAGTGATGAAGTTGTTATAGCTGATGTGCATGAATGTGGCGGCAGCCTTACCCTGGCCGTCGTTACGTGCAACCTGGTAACCATCGAGGACCCACTCTTTTTTCCCGTCCTCTTTTCTGACACTAAGGATGGGGGTGACATCACTGAATCCCACAACCCGTGTTGATGCCCTGAACAGATTATCAGCTGTCGCTTCAGGTGCGCTGACCAGTGGAATATCAAGCGTGTCCTTGTTAGAAGGTTTTTTCAGGAAGTTAACCCAGATGCTGTTGTCATGACCTGTTGCCGACTTGTTTATCACCAGTTTGTCTGCCTTGTTAAGGTCTGTACGCATGACAAATGCTGACTGAACCGCGTCCAGATTATCTGTTGTCAGTGTCGTGAACGGTGATGTTCCCCCGTTAAAACCGACTATTGTCCGGTTAAGTTTCATATTTCCTGCCGTGGAGTTTCCGTTCATCGACCACTGGGTGTCTGTCATGCTGACGGTGGCATCCGGTGCATTCAGGCTCCCGCTCCAGATATTGCGGTACCCGTTAAACAGGCTGTACAACATCTGATTCTGAAGAGTCAGGTCAGGACTCAGTTCCCCTTCCCCTCCGAGGGTGACAGTCCCTTTATCCTGAACATTGATATTACCTGACAACATACTGTACGGCCCCACGTTCAAGCGGGCATCGTCTCCCTTCAGGTTCCATGAACCGGCATAATCGTATACAGGTAAAAGTGTGTGAGATACCTCATCAGGACGGCTGTTCAGACTCAGGGTGGCATCAGAAATATTCACTGGACCGTCAGAAACAAAACTCTGACTGGCCAGAGCATTTGCTCCCTTGTTCAGATTCAGGGCGGTACTGGTCAGTGTTGAGTTCCCCAGAACGGCACTGTCTGAGGAGATATTCACGGTACTGTTGTTCGCCTGTATTCCGCCATTGAATATATCATTGATATTCAGCACTGACTGATTATCCAGGTTGACGGTGCCGTTGAAGACACTTTTATCTGCATCTTTAGTTGCAACAGATGTGCCTTCTTCAAGGGTAAAGGCTGTTCCCTGGCCATCGTTTTTGTCGATAAATCCCCGGCTGTCGCCCAGCGTGACGCTGGAGTTATCTGCCTGGATGGTTGTGTTCAGTGTGGCATTGCGACCAAGACCAAAATCAGTGTTCTTCAGTGACAGCCTGTCAAAGGTAAAACTGCGGTTCTCCCAGTCCTCCTGACTGAATGACGTAGGCTGAGTCAGAACCGAATGGTCTCCACTGGCAGCCAGTTTGTCAGCCACAGACTGAGTATTGTATGCATGGATAACCGGATGCCCCTGCAGCGTCAGACGCCCGTTTTCCTGGGTGAATGTACCGGAGATATCCGCAGCTCCGTCCATCACCAGAGCACCGGTAACGCCTTCAGGCAGGCGATTGTCCACATTCAGATTGCCTTTCAGTTGTCCGTGAAACAGATACCCTGCAGTATTGAAACGGTCAGCTACCAGTTTCTGTGCATCCCCCTGACTGTGCCCCACAAACTCCCAGGTGGCGTTGCTGCTCTGGTCCGTGGGGAAATAACCATAGGTGCTCTGCTTCAGGATGAAGTAATCCGTCGTATTTGTGTACGGGTTATTGTATTTATATAAATTTCCGGCAGTTCCTTTACCTGATTCCGACCAGCCATTCAGTGCTACTTTGTCAGCCCGCAGGGCATAGTCCAGCGTGATAGTGGCCCGTTTATCAACGTTATTCGCCAGCACGGCACCATAATCTGCCGCCTTCAACTGATGAAACGTCAGACTGTTACCATTAACATCCAGTGTGCCCCCACGATATCCCCATGAGACGGTATCCGGATTTACCTGCCGCTCATCAGTCAGTACCACGGTCGGCCGGCCACTGGCAATATTAACACTGCTGAACGCCTGCACCTGTCCTTTATTGTCCGCCTGCTGGTTCAGTACAACCTTTCCGTCCCCGACCTTCAGGCCACCTTCATTAATACCTGTACCCTGTACCGTCAGCGTACCTTCACCAATTTTATGCAGGTTATCGCCCTTAACACCATTAACCTGCCAGTTTACGGACACCCCGTTGTCCACAACAATACCGGCACCGGTCCAGGTACTTCCGTTAGAGGTTGTTACTGTGTAATTATCACGGAACGTCAGGGAACCCGCCCCCTGAGAAACCGAATCCTTAAGGTTAATCTGACCATTCTGCCCCTGAAATATCAGGTTCTTACCAGCATTCAGGTCATTTCCCTGCTGCCCGTGCATGGCATATGTGGTGGTTCCCTGTGTCAGCGCACCAGCTCCGGTACTGCTGTTAAAGCTCCACTCCAGTGCACCACCTTCCGATGTTCTGAACGTGACCGGGGCATCATTGTCTTCATTAAATTTCTGCCCGATAAAATCCAGTGGAATAACAGCCCAGTTATTTCCCCTGCCCCCCGCGCCATTCCCCGCAGTAAGAACACCGACCAGCACCCATTTATTCTGAACAGTATCAAAAGCAAATAAAGGCGAACCGCTGTCACCGGCCTCGCCATAAATGGGCATTGCACCATTAAGTTTGTAATCAAAAACCAGACCTGAACTGGTGCTAATCATTTCTCCATTCTGATAGGATGACAGGCTACCGACAGTCCCGCCGGTCAGCCAGGAATATGCATCTCCCATTTGTGTCAGCTGTCCGTTACTGTCCTTAATATACTGAGTACCAGACCCCAGACGATAAAAAACAGGATAGCGCTCCTTATCCAGATATGCGCCAGCCACTGCCCCCTGCGCCGTCACCGCAGTAGGGGCAACCTCTGTCACCAGTTTATCCAGCCGGGGGGCATGAAAATCCAGTGACGGCGCATTATTCCGGTCCACGATATTGTAACGGTTTTCACCATCACCAAAGCTAACGTTTGTATATCCCCCGTTATGTTTCACGCTGGCGATATACTGCGGGTTTATCAGTGTCGCCACACCGATTTCCGAATCCACAGCACTGAAATCAGGCATAGCTGCCTTATCCAGCGTACCGACAAGTTCTCCCTGCTTATTATAAATAGCGATATTCGTTGCCCCCGGGCGGAACATCCCCTTATTTTCAGCAAAATCACGAAATAACTGATACCCGAGTTCATTATTGACCGTTCCCGCAAGACTTCCTGCAGAGAATAGTACCGGGATCAGTAATAAAACCGGGAAACACAGACGTCTGACAGACTTATGAACACATTTCCTGGCAAACTCAGATACGGCAATAAAGCCCCGGGCCACAGCGCTGTAGCGAAGAGAATAAATTCTGTTCATTTTTAATTACTCCTGAGAAAAATAAAATCAGTACTACTCAGGCATAACGGATAATCACCGTCATCCTGAGGAATCCCCAGAAAAAGGAGACAGGCATAGCGTGATGTGAACTACTGATTCTTTCACAAATTCAGGGAGAGCACCGTTATGCCTGCACATAAAGTATGCCAGAACCGGTGGCGAATGTGTGCTATGCACAAATGGTGAAACAGTTCCTGAGTCGTGACCCGCTCGAATGCGTGCTGTGTGGCGGCCGGATGGTATACCGGCGTGCCATAGCGGGGCTGAATGTGGACGGGCTGAAGAAAAACGCGCGGGATATCAGTCTGATAAGGATTACTTTCCAGCCGGCTGATGGCTGACAGGCGTAATCCCATTCGTTCGGCCAGCGCAGACTTTGTTAACCCCGCTTTTTCTCTCATTTCGTATAACATTTCTATCATCTCCAGTTCTTTGTCAGCATCTTCATACCCTTTAACAGCTTCTGGAGTATTAAGCAGTTTTTGCTTTACCTGGCTGAACGGAACACTTTTTACTTTCGTCATTTCATCTCCTTCAGGCGCATCCTTGAAGTGGTTTACTGAATTTGGCCACCTGAACAGAGGTGATATGCTCACCTCAGAACAACACAGGTGCTCCAATGAAAAAAAGAAATTTCAGCGCAGAGTTTAAACGCGAATCCGCTCAACTGGTTGTTGACCAGAACTACACGGTGGC
>OJJD01000330.1_pt1 | contig 27810 bp, 39 predicted proteins | sample 1596011 | NCBI WGS metagenome assembly OJJD01 (sample SAMEA4350113, study PRJEB24818) | metagenome | biome: human; feature: gut; material: faeces | place: Denmark | collected 2013-09 | reverse complement strand
TAACGCAACGTCAAGCAACATTACCCACTCTCAAAATTAGTGTTATAATTAGGTCGCAGTCGGATTGAGCACCCGGCTGTGACCTCTGCATCTGATTGGGAAATTAGATGCGAAACACAAAGAGTACGACCTACCATATCCCGTCAGCGTTATCCAATGCTGAGGGTTTTCTGCATTCTGCGTTACCTCTCGGAGGTGGCGTATGAATATCCCAGAGCAGGGTATCAAGCTGCATGCTGGCAATTTCTCCGCCATCGGTCAGCACCTGCAACCATATCTCAATGATGGTAAATGCTATCGCCTCCAGTTAAAGCCATGGAGAGAGAAGCGTAGCCTTAGTCAAAATGCGTTAAGTCATATGTGGTACACGGAAATCAGCGAATACCTGATTAAATCCGGCCGCACTGACGCTACCCCTGAGTGGGTCAAGCGCAACCTCAAAAAGACTTACCTAGGCTGCGAGGAAGTCACCTACACCGATTTCATCACCGGCGCCAAAGAAACAATCTGGGAACCTCGACACACGTCTCAACTCGATACCGGAGAGATGCACATCTTCCTGTGCAAAGTCGAGGCGTGGTGCGCTCAGTTTGGTCTGGCGCTGACCATTCCATCAGGCTGTGAATTCCAACAATTGCGCGACAAGCAGGAGGCGTAATGGCTGATTTACGTAAAGCGGCACGTGGGCGTGAATGCCAGGTGCGGATCCCCGGCGTATGCAATGGAAACTCTGAAACAACCATCCTTGCGCATATCCGTCTTGCTGGCCTGTGCGGTACCGGAATTAAGCCGCCAGACCTGATCGCAACTATCGCATGCAGCCGGTGCCACGATGAGATTGATCGTCGCACTCATCTGGTTGATGCGGAATACGCGAAAGAGTGTGCTCTGGAAGGTATGGCGCGTACTCAGGTTATGTGGCTGAAAGAGGGGCTAGTAAAAATATGAATACTTATCGGATCATCCTGGCATGGCCTCCAAGCAATAACCGCTACTACCGGCATAACCGTGGACGCACTCACATTAGTACCGAAGGGAAGCAGTATCGCGACCTGGTAGCTGAGGTTATCAAACAGGAAATGCTCGATATAGGGATCACTTCACCGCTGAAGGTGCGTATTGAGTGCCATATGCCTGACCGCCGTCGCCGCGACCTGGACAACCTGCAAAAGGCCGCATTCGACGCGCTGACGAAAGCCGGTTTCTGGATGGATGACGTACAGGTAGTCGATTACCGCGTGGTGAAAATGCCTATGGTCAAAGGCGGTCGACTTGAACTGACCATTACTGAACTGGAGTCCGCATGACATTCGAATCCTACTTTGCTGATCACCTTCGTCTGCGCTGGACTCGGTTACGCATCTATCGCCACCCAGGTTCATTTGCTACGGACTACCGTATTTTACGCAACTACATCAGCCGCTATAAACCATCAGGAGCAGAAGCATGAACACTCAATACCTGCAGTTTGTACGCGAGCAGCTCATTGTAGCGACGGCTGACCTGAGTGGCGCAACGAAAGGCCAACTAGTAGCGTTTGCCGAGAATGCGATGTTTGAAGCGACACCTCGCAGCCGATCTCGCCTGAAGGTGGTTAATCCTGCTAACGGTCGCCTGATGAATCCAACCAGCCCACCAATACCAGGGCATCAATCACGCGCCAAAGGTTCATCTATCGCACTGGTGCAACCGGTTGAGTATTCAACAGCATCATGGCGTCGTGCAGTGCTGTCGCTCGATGAACACCAGAAAGCATGGCTTCTCTGGAATTACAGCGAGAATGTGCGATGGGGAAATCAGGTTTCGATTACTCAATGGGCATGGACAGAGTTCAAATCCTCCCTTGGCACAAAGAAGGTAGCAGGGAAAACGCTGGATAGATTGAAGTCACTTATCTGGTTAGCAGCTCAGGACGTGAAAGCAGAACTGGCAGGGCGAGAAACTTACGAATATCAGCAACTGGCAGAACTTGTTGGCGTCACACCAAAGAACTGGTCTGAGACATTTACCGATCGATGGCTGGAGATGAAACGTACATTCATGCGTCTTGATAGCAGCGCTTTATTGCAAGTAACGAGATCACGTTCACAACAAAAGGCGACAAATTTACATACAAGTCTTGCAAAACTGGATTGAAAAGCATATATTTCATGTAAATCTGATATCGTCGCCATAGCTTTGATTGTCGACACAAAGAATTCAAGCCCGAGGTTAACGCCTTGGGCTTTTTCGTATCTGGAACTCTGGCGTAGATGGTTCGCGCGGATGCCTGAAGAGCATTAGGAGATGGTTCGATTCCATCGGGTTCCACCAAATTAGCCGGTCTAGTTCAGTGGCAGAACGGCAGCCCTGTAAGCTGCGCGTCAGAGGTTCGATTCCTTTGACCGGCACCAAAACCCAGCCAGGGTATCTTCAGCCGCAGAGCTGACATTGCCACACCATCATATTCCCGCCGAGAGCGGGTTTTTTATTTCAGGCCCCGGGAATCATTATCGACATGCCTCGTTGTTAAATCCAGCCCGAGGGCCTGATCCCTTACTACAAACAGCACCCCGTTCTTTCGGAGGTGATATGGCTAAACGTATGCAAGATAAAGAAAGCATTGCCGGAGTGTCATGGCTGATTGTCCTTGCTCTGTCATGCTGGGGCGGGCTTGTCCGATACCTTATTGACGTTAAGCAGAACAAAGCCACCTGGAGCTGGATCAACGCGCTGGCGCAAATTGCAGTGTCCGGCTTTACCGGTCTTATTGGCGGCCTAATTAGCGTTGAAAGCGGGCTGAGCCTTTACATGATTCTGGTTACGTCAGGTATTAGCGGAGCAATGGGCTCCGTGGCACTGACGTACTTCTGGGAACGACTGACGGGGATGAAGAATGCAAACCAGTGATAAAGGCATTGCCCTGATCAAGGGGTTCGAAGGCTGCAAGCTTACCGCGTACCAGGACAGCGTAGGTGTATGGACGATCGGCTATGGCTTGACTCAGTCTGTCGACGGCAAACCAATCCGCGCCGGGATGACGATTAAGCAGGAAACGGCAGAACGCCTTCTGAAGACAGGACTGGTCAGCTACGAAAGCGACGTCTCCCGCCTGGTTAAAGTAGGGCTGACTCAAGGGCAATTCGATGCTCTGGTGTCGTTTACGTATAACCTCGGCGCTCGCTCCCTGTCGACATCGACCCTCCTGCGCAAACTCAACGCCGGTGATTACGCTGGCGCTGCCAACGAGTTCCTGCGCTGGAATAAAGCTGGCGGTAAAGTCCTGAATGGGCTAACACGTCGGCGTGAGTCGGAGCGCGCTCTGTTCCTGTCGTGATTGGTGCACTGGTTAAGCGTTACTGGTTGCAGCTTCTGGTGGTGGCGTTAATCGGCGTGCTGGCGTTCTTCGTAAACCGCTACCGCGACAACGCCATCACTTATAAAGACCAGCGCGACAAGGCGACGGTCCGGGCAAACACATCGGAGGCGATCACCAACAACGTGATCACCACGATGAACCTCATCCGTGACATCTCACAGGCTACCCAGAATGCAAAGAACGAACTGGCCCATAAAGGCGAGACGCGCATTGTCTACATCAGGCAGGCACTTGAAGGCGATCCGTGCGCTAACCAGCTTGTTCCTTCTCCCGCTGCTGACAGCCTGCGGGAATACGCAGACAGTTTACGTGCCAGCCCCAGCGGTGCCGATAAGCGCTGACCTGACCGCAGACACGCCGATCCCCGGAATGGTGGTTCCGTTCACGTGGCAGGCAAGTCTGGAGTTAAATGCTCAGCTCTATACGGCGTTGGGGCAGTGCAATCTGGATAAGGCAGCAATCCGCAAAATCGAAGAGGAAAGGCAGCATGCGAAATAATCAATGTACTCAGGGTTTCGATAACCCATCCAAGTTCCGTGAGGAATGGGATAAGCAGACCGAAAATAATTAGGTCGTTACAGAAGCTCTTCACTGAGGGGCTTCGATAATGCTTACCCGACAAGAAGTAGAGATTTGGTCAACCTGAAAGGAAGGTGGTCAATATCTTAATGGCTGTGATTACAGCAAGTGGCGGAGCAACTCTGAGAAGCGTGGCAATGCTGCGAACAGATTACAGACATAGCATCTGTGTAAAAGCGTGCTCTGCCTCATGAAGGGTCATTGCTCCAGTAACGTTAGCCGGAAATAGCTCATCAGAGCCTGAAACTTTCCATACGCCACGATAATACTCAGGCCGGTACAGCACCTGACCATCAACGATATTAAAGTCGCTAGGCACAACACACACTGTGTAGCCATTAAGGCTGTGAACAACCACCGCTGTCTGTGGGCGCGAACCTAATGCCTTACAGATAACTACAATCGCCTTTTCCATATCTACGCCACCTAAGAATGAGGGCGGAGATTGTAAGCCTTTTGCATCAACCAATAAATCAGACTTCTAGAGGTTTTTGATGACAGGCATCTACCAAATCACGCTAACCACCCAAACAGGCGAAACCTTCACGGGCAAGATGTCACGACGTCAGCCTGAGCTGGTAAATGGCTTTGTGCCGCTGGCTACCGAGACGGGCGAGTGGCTGTACTTCGCTCCTGCTGATGTAAAGCGAGTGCAGTTCACGCAAGTTGTAGGCGATGTGATAGAGCAAAAACCGTGACCCACGATACTGGGACACGGTTGCTTTCGTTAGCGAGAAACGTCGAACTCAAAGTATTTATCGATGCCTTCCACCATCATAGAGCAATAAATCACAACATCACCAGATGAGGCATCGTATTGCTTCAAAATCGGCTTAAAAACCTCTTCTATTTCACGAATAGAGCTTTTCCTACGTGAGTCGTTGCTATCTCCTTCAATGGTTATGATTCCCATGAAGGTTGTCTCGTTGTTCTCTGATTTGTCCCACTGCTTGAGTTCGCCAATTGTTCTTCGCACTTTATTGGCTTTTTCAATATCGCCTGAGTAATCAGATTGTGGGATTACCGAGTAGCTCAGTAAAAAATAACTCAACATTTAACATCCTTATCTAATAGGGGTTGTATGGCACTCACCGACAAACAAGAAATGTTCTGTCGCGAGTACCTCATCGATTTAAACGCCACGCAAGCGGCTATTCGGGCGGGGTACAGCGCAAAGACCGCCAAAGCGCAAGGCGCTCGCCTGTTGACTAATGTTAACCTCCAGAACTTTATCTCCGGCCTCATGAGTCAGCGCAATGAGATGGTTAGCATTGACTCTGCCTATGTCCTTCGTCGCCTGGTTGAAATAGACCAGATGGACGTGCTCGACATTATGACAGATGAAATGAGCCTGAAGCCTGTATCTGAGTGGCCAGCTTCGTGGCGTCGCTACCTGAGCGGATTTGACCTTGCGGAAATGTTCGAAGGACGCGGCGATGACCGAGAGATGGTGGGCATCCTCAAGAAAATAAAATGGCCTGACAAGGTGAAGAACCTTGAGCTTCTCGGTAAGCACGTCGATGTTCAGGCGTTCAAAGAGCAGGTATCCAACGAGCATACCGGCAAGAATGGCGGCCCAATCGAATACACCGACATCACCGAAGAAGAATTAGAAGAGCGTCTTAAGGAGTTTGGTCATGGACGTCACCGATCACAGCTCGCTGAGAAACAGGCAGACTCTTGAGGCATACAAGCGCCGGGCCATATCCGAAGCTAGATCGTCCCTGATGGGGTTCACGCTCTATACGAACCCTCTGTATGAAACTGGCTGGTTTAACGAGTTGCTTTCTGCTGAACTCGATCAGTTTCTGATTGAGGCGGAACAGGGAAAGATGCCTCGCCTGATGATATTCGCACCCCCTCGATCAGGTAAAAGTGAAAAGGCATCGCGAAGATTCCCGGCTTACGTGCTGGGTAAACACCCCAACTGGAACGTCATAGCCTGCTCATACTCATCTGATCTCGCCAACCGCATGTCTCGCGACACGCAGCGAATTATCGACTCGGACCGGTACAAAGAAGTATTCCCTGACGTTCATCTGAATGGCACGAATATCCGCACTGTGGCCGGTGGGGCTATCCGCACCGCAGAGTTATGGGAGACGCTTTCCGCTGATGGTCGATTGCATGGCGGGTCATACCGTGCCGCTGGCGTTAACGGTGGAATCACCGGGCAGGGCATGAACATCGGCATTATTGATGACCCGGCAAAAGATTACAAAACAGCATCGTCCCCAACATACCAGGAGGCGGTGATTGACTGGTACGACACCACATTCTTCACCCGCGCCGATCCGAAGATAAACGGCATCATCATCATCCTTACTCGCTGGCATCAGAATGACCTGGCGGGGCAGTTGCTGAAACTAGCAGAGGAAGGAGGGGAACCGTGGCGCGTAGTTAGCTTCCCGATGGAGGCTGAAAAAGAAGAGGTGCATGAGCTTAACGGTAAGACTTACCTCCTGCGTAAGCCTGGTGAAATCCTGTTCCCTGAACGCATGCCGCAAGAGTTCGTTGATAAAGCCAAGCAACGCGGCTCTCTGGTGTGGAACGCTCTTTACCAGCAGCGACCAACGGCCAAAGGCGGTGGACTCATCAAATCAGAATGGTTTGGCGAGTACAAAGAGTTGCCAGTGATGAAGTGGCGCGCTGTCTACGGCGATACCGCGCAGAAGACGAAAGAGGTTAATGACTTCTCCGTATTCGAGCACTGGGGACTTGGCGTTGACGGCTACATGTACCTAATCGACATGATCCGCGGGAAGTGGGAGGCCGACGAGCTTAAGCGTCGAGCAATAGCTTTCTGGACATCCTGCAAATCGCTGAAGAACGGCCCGCTGCGGCACATGGCAATTGAAGACAAGGCATCAGGCACTGGCCTGATACAGAGCATCCGAAAAGATGCCCTTTGCCCGGTAAGAGCTATCCAGCGCGACAAGGACAAATACACGCGTCTGATGGACACGCAGGGCTTCATTGAATCTGGTTATATCAAGTTGCCCTCTGACAAACCATTCATTAACGACTTCCTCGTTGAGATGGAAGCCATTAACCCCGAATTCAACACGCACGATGACCAGCTTGATCCAATGATGGACGCCATCACTGAGATGAAGGCGAAGGCTGGCATTCTGTTCCATATTCCTGACGAGATACTTCAATAATGCCGATTCCTCCAAAAGCTATACCGCAAAGAAAAGGCCGCGCATCTCGAAAGGAGCCAGCAAAGATTACTCAGGCGCACCTGGACTCTTCGGCGGTTGCGAATGATGCTGCGCCAATTGCTGAGTTTAAAACCTACGAGCCACTGCCGGGAGTTATCCCGAAAGACAAAGAGACAGCCACATTCGCAATGGACGCCACTCCATACGAAGCAATTAGCGCGATGTATGCCGGGACTGAATATTCAGGTTTCCGTGGTTATCCTGCGCTGGCTGCTATGTCTCAGCAAGTCGAATACTCGAACATGCACAACGTGTTCGCTGATGAGATGACCCGCAACTGGATTGAGGTTAAGAGCCGCAAGGAAGGCGACCACGACCCAGCCATTGATGAAATGGAAAGGGCGCTGGAGAAGTACGACGTTAAGCGCCTGATGCACGAAGCTGTGCGGCAGGACTCGATGTTTGGCGTGGCTCACATCTTTATCGACGTTGGCGCTATCGGCGAAGAGCTGAGTAAGCCACTTTTCTTCGACTCCCGCAAGATTCCAAAGGGTTCCCTAAAAGCATTTCGTGTTGTCGATCCAACATGGGTCTATCCGGCTCTGTATAACACTCGACGGCCTTTGCAGAAAGGTTTCTACAAGCCGCAAGCATGGTTCGTTATGGGCGATACGGTAGATGAGTCTCGCTTCATGGATATCGTGAGTCGACCGGTTCCTGACATTCTCAAGCCGTCGTACAACTTCGGCGGCCTGTCGCTCACGCAGCTGATGGAGGATTACGTTACAGACTGGCGCGACGCCAAGAAGAACGTGATTAAGATTCTACGCACTCTCCGTATGCGAGCACTGAAGACTGACATGGATGCCAGATTGCAAGAACCAGGTCAGTTCGATAAGCGCATCAAGCTATTCACGCAGTACCAGGATAACTTCGGCATATGGGCGCTGGACACGCAAGAGGATTTGCTGCACATGCAGACATCCCTTAGCGACCTGTCCAACCTGTTATCGAACTATCAGGACCAGTTGTGCATGCCTGCCCGAATCACCAACCTGAAGCTTCTGGGTAACGCTCCTGCTGGCCTGAATGCTTCTGGCGATTCCGAGCTTGCTACATGGCACGAAACGGTGTCAGGGTATCAGGACGGGGAAATGCGTCGGCCTCTGGAGAATATCTTCAAGCTGATTCAGCTATCTGAGTTCGGCGCTATCAACGATGACATCTATTTCGAGTTCAAACCTCTGGATGAAATCAGCGAGAAAGAGCGTGCTGAGATTGCCAAAATTCGCGTTGAAACTGTAGCAGTTGCGGCAGATAGCCAACTTGTAAGCTCTGAAGAAGCGCGTGAAGCGCTGAAGGGCATTGAAAACGCCGGTTTCGAAACTCTGGATGGTGACTATGAGCCGGAATAAGACGAAGAGCCTGAAGGCAGTCAACTATAACGCCGGAAACATCAAGTGGTATCAGCGTGAATTGCTCGCAGAGATACGCGAGATGAACGACGACGTTAAGCGTCAGGTGCTCGATATCATCCGTGATAACCCTCTGGCGCAGGATTCGCAACTGGCAATGGATGCCGACCCTGTGCAACTGGTTAAACGTGCACTTGATGCGCTAGCCCGCAAGTGGGTAGACCGCTTCATCAACAAAGCATTCCCGATATCTGATGACCTGGTGAAGAAAACAGAGTCAGCGGTTGATCGGGGGTTGCTTGCGTCAGCCCGTAAAGAATCGCTCACCATCAATATGCAATGGACACCGGCAATGACTGAAAAGGTCGATGCCATCATTGCAGAGAACGTGTCGCTGATACGCTCTATACCGGAGAAATACTTCACTGAGGTAGAGGGGATGGTGTACCGGGCGGTGGCGCGTGGTGGTGACCGTAAAGCGCTGGCTGACGAGATTGAAGCTAATTTCGGTAAGCGCCACGGAATCACCCGGCGCAGGGCTGAATTTATTGCTCGTGACCAGACGCGCAAGGCAACCAGCGCACTGTCAGCTGCAAGACAGCAGGCGGCCGGAATCACCGAAGGTGAGTGGGTGCATAGCGGCGGTGGGCATAAGCCTCGACAGAGCCACGTCAAGGCCGGAAAGGAGCGCAAGCGCTTCAAGCTGTCCGAAGGTTGCCTGATTGATGGCGAGTACATCATGCCGGGTCAGTTGCCGCATTGCGGGTGCACGTGGAAGCCAGTGCTGCCATTCTGATTTAACAAACAACACAAGGTCACTTCGGTGGCCTTTTTATTGCCTGAAGAAAGGTAAATCCATGTCAGTACATCAAAAAGACGGCAAGTGGTATTGGGGTGGGCGTGGACCATTCGACACCAAAGAGAAAGCAGAAGAAGTTGAGCAAGCGGCTTATGCCAATGGCTATGCAGGTGATGCTATCGATTCATACAGCCTCGCCAATGACGAGGATAAGTGGATAACAATAAATGGCTCACACGTAAAGATTGATGGCAATGGCGACGTGGTGGAGGGGGCGAAAGGGAAAATTGGCAAACCACCACCAAAGAAACAAGGCGGAAAATTAACATCAAACGAAAAATCCGCAATATCCAGCTACTCTGGCGACAACTTCCTAAAAATCAACTCTCAACTAAGAAACGGCGACAAATCAGATCCTGATGTTGCACGAATTGACTCGGCTATAGATAAGAGCGAGTTGGGAGGCGAAACGCTGTATCGGGGAATAAGTCGTGACGACGCTAAGAAGCTATTCCCGAACGGAGAAATTAAAAAGGGGATGACAGTGTCTGACCCCTCGTTTCTTTCCACATCCACCGAAAAGAAAATTGCGGGGATGTTCAGCATTGGCGGTGTGATGCTAGAAATCGAAACACAGCCAGGAGCTAAGGGATTGGATGTAACCAGCCTGTCAAGTAACAAGCACGAGAGCGAAACCCTCCTGCCGCGCAACGCAAAACTAGAAGTTGTCAGCATTCACCCTGGGAAATCACCTGGTCAGCCTGTTACGGTAAAAATGAAGTATGCGAAGGAAGGATCCGGCATGGCTAATGATTCAGTTTTCGCGTTCGACCGCGCCAGTGTTCGCACCTACGACGCAGACGGAATGATGCATGTTGCGCTAACGCCGATAAGCAAAGCCAACGTATGCGTTTACTACGGCAAAGAAATCCCGGATTCGGAAAAGCTAGGCCTCGACCCTAATAAAGCCTACAGACTCCTGCGAGACCCCGAAGAGCTACGAAAAGCCGCGCCGACTTTCAACAACAAGCCGGTGCTCAACAAGCATCTTCCGTTCACCGTCGTCAACCCACCGAAAGAGTCCATCGTTGGCTCTACCGGTACAGACGCCAGATTCGAACCGCCATACCTCTACAACTCAATGGGCATCCACGACCTGGACTCCATCATGGGTGTGGAGACTGAGCGACAGAAAGAGATTTCATCCTCCTACCGCTACCGGCTTGACCTGACGCCAGGAGTGTACGAGGGCGAGGCATACGATGGAGTTATGCGCGACATCGTTTGTAATCACGTGGCAATCGTGCCAAGTGGTCGGGCTGGCCCCGACGTGTTTGTTTATGACTCCAAACCAACAGGAAGCATCCTAATGACACTGAAAGATAAGTTGATGGCAGTCATCAAGCCGTATCTGGCAAATGATGAGAAGCCTGAAGACGTAGAAAAGAAAGTTGATGAAGTTATCAAAGATGAAGCCACTCAGGCCGAGAAAGATAACGAGTCTGAAGCCGATCGCCTGAAACGCGAAGAACGCGAACTGAAAGAGCGTGAAGAGCGCGAAAACAAAGACCGTAAACGTGACCGCGCCGAAGACGAAGACGACAAAGACAAAAAGTCGAAAACGGCTGATGACGAAGACGACAAGAAAGAAAAAGAGAAGATGGCAAACGACAGTCGATTGGCAATGGACGCTGCCATTAAAGGCGTTGAAGCCCGTTTTGCTGCTCTCCGTCAGGCTGAGCGAGATGTGCGCCCAGTAGTTGGTGAACTGGCCTGTGACAGCGCCGAAGAGGTGTATCGCACAGCTCTGAAGCAAATGGGTTGTGATGACCATGCAACTCTGCCAGAAGGCGCTCTTCGCTCTGTGTTTAACGCGCTGGCAAAAGCTCCAGCAATGGCACAAGACTCAGCCCCTCATCACCTGAGCGGCGACACCAAATCAGATGTACTGAAAATGATCCGTGGGGGTAAAGCATAATGGCATTTCAAGAAAGCGTAGGCATCTATCGCGGTGTCGGTCAGGTAGGTCATCCGGCTTCATCCTCCCCGATCATCGCAGCAGCAGGTGGCCCAGGTGCATTCCAGGCAGCTACCGCAGGCGTAACTATCGCTACATTCGTATTTCGCGATGCAACCAATCCGAAAATCGTGACCAACGTAGCCCCGGCTGCCGACTCCAAACCGGTTGGCTTTATCCAGAACCTGGCGCAGGCAATCATCGGCTACGGTCAGAGTGCGAGCATGCTGATTCGCGGCGGTGTTGAAGTTTCCCCGAAAGTCGGCGGTGACTTCTGGGTTAAGTCCTCGACTGTAGCAACTGTTGGCCAGAAAGTTTTCGCAAGCACTACCGATGGCACTATTGCTACCGGAGACGCAGGCGCTACCGTCGCTGGTCATGTTGAAACTGACTGGTACGTCTCTCAGGGCGCAGCAGTTGGTGATCTGGTTATCATTTCTTCCTGGAGCAAAGCATAATGCCACAACCATCATTTAAAGATTTTATCCAGGTTGCTAACGCCCAGGGTATTACTTTCCCCGCGTCTGTTAACCGACTGGCAATGGACGCTGACCCGCAGCCATCCCTGCCGGGTAACGGCGGTATCCCAGCCATTGTCTCTACATTCATCGACCCAACAATCGTTGACACTCTCTTCACACCTAACCGCGCAGTAGCAATCCTGGGTCGCGAAGAGAAGCGCGGTTCATGGGCGCAGGATAGCTTCATGATCCAGCGAATCGAAGAAACCGGCGACACCGTGGCGTATGACGACTACAGCGAGAAGGGTGCGGTGCAGGTTACTCCGTCATGGGAGAATCGTGAAGTATACCGTTACCAGACTGTCGTGCAGTACGGCGAACTGGAGCAAGAGCGCTACGGCCTGGCCATGCTGCCGTATGCTGCTAAGAAACAACGCGCGGCGGTTAACGTTCTCGACCAGGACCAGAACAAGTTCTACTTCTACGGCGTTGCTGGACTCAAGAACTACGGCCTGTTGAACGACCCATCCCTACCGGCACCGATCACCCCTCTGACTGTCGGTGGCAACGTATTGTGGAAAGACAAGCAGGTGGTAGACAAGTACAACGACATCCTGGCGCTGTACGAAGACCTGGTGGCGCGTACCAACGGTATTGTTGGTGACGGTGTGGACATGGCATCTAAACTAGTTTTGGTGATGTCCAATAAACTCAGCATTAACCTGAAGTCTGCTAATGAAATCTTTGCAACCTCTCTGGAAGACATGCTGAAGAAAGCCTTTCCTAACATGCGCATTGAAACCGCCCCGCAGTACAGCACTGCAGCCGGTGAGCTGATTCAGCTGTTTGTTGAAGAGGCACAGGGTCAGGAAGTCGGATTCATGGCGTACAGCGAGAAACTCCGCGCTCACCCACTGGTAACTGAGCTTTCTCACTACAAACAGAAATACTCCGGTACCACTTACGGCGCGGTAATCACGCAGCCATTCTTATTCGCGCAAATGCTGGGAGCATAAGCAATGGCAAAGGCATCAACCTATATCATCGGCTGCAAACTGCCTGCCGGTCTGGTTATTAGCCACGAAGGGCAGAAGGTAAAACTGGCTGGTACCAATGATTCCATGCTGATTAACGGCTTCGGCATCACTCGCGAAGTTCCGGCTGATTTGTGGGATGGGTTTGCAAAAACCTTCGCAGATCAGCCGCTGTTGCGTAATGGTGTCGTGTTTGCGGTTACTGATGATAAATCCGCACAGGACGCATCTAAAGAACGCGCAGACCAGAAAACCGGCATGGAGCAACTAGACCCTAAAAAGCAGCAGACGAAGCCAGACAAAGAGGAATAAATCATGGCAATCGTGGTGCTTGATATTGCCAAGTTCCGAGCCATGTTTCCCGAGTACTCCAACGTAACCGACATTGCCCTCCAGTTTCTTTTCGACCAGTCCACCGATTATCTGAACAACACCGAATACTCACTCGTCATCGACGCCACAAAGCGCGAGCGCTTGCTCTATCTGCTTATGGCGCATTTGGCATACGTGCGTTACGGGGACAGCAAAGGTAACGGTGGCTCTGGACTGGTTGGGCGTCTGTCGTCTGCGTCGGAGGGGAGTGTGTCGGTTTCCTCTGACGCAGGGCAGATCGAGTTTCGCTACATGTGGTACACGCAAAGTCAGCATGGCATGGACTACTGGCAAGCAACAAAACCCTACCGCATGGCGAACTACTACCCGGGGAGCGTGTATGGCTGATTCTATCGACGATTTCCTGAGTAATGTCGCTTCTCAACTTGATTCAAAGCAGTTGAAAGTGGGGTTTATCGACGGGGCGACGCATACAGAAACAGGAGAAAGCATCGCGCAAATAGCTGCATGGAACGAATATGGTCAGCCTGCTAATAACCAGCCACCAAGGCCATTCTTTAGAAATGCTATCGCTGAGCATCAAGAGGAATGGAGCAACGCTATAGCCAGGGGTCTTAGGGCTGGCTTTGGAGTAGATCAAGTGCTGGAGATCGTAGGCGCTCAGATTCAGGGTGATGTGCAGTTGTCCATATCGACTCTGATGGAGCCGAAGCTTTCTGAGGCAACGCTTCACATAAGAAAGACAAGGAAAAAACGCCCTACCGATTCTGAAAAGCCTCTTGTTGATAGCGGAGATATGTTTGGTGACGTGAAATACGAGGTAAGCGACATTGAATCTACGTAACGCTGCCAATGCCGCTACGCGCAGCATTAACCCAAACATTCAGGCTACCGTCAGGCGCTACTCTGGTGAAGTCATGGGGCCAGGGCGCAAGCCCATCCCTCAGTACGAACCAGATGAACAAATCACCATCCAGTTTCAGCCTCTCACCAAAGGTGATTTACAGCACGTGGACGGCCTCAATATTCAGGGTCTGTTCAAGTCCATCCATGTCAACGGAAGCTTCTACAGCGTAAACCGAGAGATGCAGAAGGGCGGCGACCTGTTCATTGTCGATGGGAAAACGTGGCTGGTCATCGAACCGCTGGAGTTGTGGGCCGATTGGTCGAGGCTGCTGGTCTGTCTGCAGGTGGATGAATGAACGACTTCACGATAGACAGCATCATCGACGCGCTAGCTGACTTTGTTGAACCCATTTGCGGAAAGGCTCAGCAAGCGCAGACTAACCGGGTTCCTATGCCAAAAGACCCGTTTTGCATCCTGACCCCATTGCGATTCACCCGGCTATCCACGACGCGAGATGTAACCCAGGACACTGGCGACCGATCGACAAGTGCCATAGGTTACACCGAAGTGCGGCAGGCTGACATCCAGGTGGATATCTACGGGGATGGCGCTGGAGACAGAGCTATCGCTCTGGAGACAGTTTTCACCAGTGGGTATGCCTACGAAAAAATCAAAGCGCTGGACGAGCGTCTCGCGCCTCTTTATTCAAGCGCTGCTATTCAGGCTCCCATGATTAACGCCGAGAGCCAATGGCAGGAGCGCTACATGCTCACTCTCTCCCTGCAGGCGCACATTACCGTGTCGTTCCCGCAGGACTATTTCGACAAAGCAGAAATAACAACCCAACAGGTGGATGGACGCCAATGAGCACAATCCCTTTATCCGTAGATTTCAATATCACGCCCAATGTCGTTACGCCTGCCGGTTCTGCGGTTGATGCTAACGGCTTGATGCTGACCGATAACGAGCTTATCCCGGTCGGCGCGGTGCAATCTTATTTCTCATCATCTGATGTCTCTGCTCTGATGGGCAGTGAATCAAAAGAATTCCTCGCCGCGCAGCAGTATTTCAACGGCTACGAAAACTCATCCGTAATTCCGGGCGAATTGCTGATGTACCGCATCGTTACTGCTGACGTTGCCGGGTATTTGCTGTCCGGTAATCTGAAAGGTGTAGCGCTGGATACCCTGAAGGCTATCCCGGCTGGCACCATCACGCTTTCTGTTGACGGCGTGTCTGTCACCAGTACGTCAATCGACCTTTCAACGGCTACCAGTTTCAGCGATATTGCATCAAAGCTGCAGGTTGGTATCGGAGCAAGCAAGGTCGCGGTTGAATGGCTGCCAATTGCTAACCGATTCATCATTCGCTCTGCCACTACCGGCGCGGATAGCGAAGTGTCTTATGCGGCCGCTGGCGCACTGGCTACCGGCCTGTTACTGACTCAGGCTACAGCGGCGATCGTGTCTCCGGGCTCTGATGCTGTAACGCTGACGGACACGATGAACAACATCATCAACGTCAACCAGAACTGGATCCTGTTTAACTCACTGGTCGAGCTGACCGATGACCAGAAAACGGAGTTGTGCGCATGGGCAAGTAGCAGCAAAAACCGCTTTGGCTATGTCGTGCATGACACCACGGCTGAAGGAACTGTCGCCAATAACGCTAACTGCTTCGTGCAGAAAGTAGTTGTGGCTAATGGCTACGAGAACATCTTCCCGGTGTACGGTACTTATCTGTACAGTGTAACCGCGCTGGCTTATGCCGCTTCGGTCGACTTTGCTCGCACCAACGGACGTATCTCATTCAAGTTCCGTGGCTTCCCAGGACTGACGCCTAACGTGAGCGACCTGGCTACGGCTCAGGCTCTGAAATCGAATGGTTACAACTTCTATGGTTCGTACAGCCTGAATAAGACCATGGCTCAGTACGCATCTGATGGCGCGATTACCGGGAAGTTTGTCTGGCTGGATACCTTCATCGATCAGGTCTGGATTAACGCCAATCTGGTCAGCGCATACGCAAACCTGTTCACCAATAATCAGTCCTACCCGTTCAACCAAAACGGCTATGGCGCGATTCAGGCAGCGACAATTGACGTTGCTAATCAGGCTCTGACGTTCGGCGCGATTCAGAAAGGTGTAGTGCTGGACAACGCGCAAATCCGTATCGTGAATAACACGGTTGGCAAGGATATCTCTGCCACGTTGTACTCTGAGGGATGGTATCTGTATATCCCGACACAAACCGGTGCGGCGCGTCTTGAACGTCAGTTGCAGGGGGCGATCTTCTACTGGGTAGACGGTCAGTTAATCCAATCCATCAGCATGTCTTCAACCGCAATTCTGTAAGGACGACAAAATGCCAATTGACATTACAAGTGCTAATTCCAAGCTGCGCATCGTCGTACCTTCATACTACCCTGGCGGTTTTGATGTAGACGATTACGCAGCCGACAACATGTTTGAAACCGGCGCATTGCAGAACAAAGAAGATATGATGTCTGCAGATGGTAAATACCATGCTGGCTTCATCTTCAACCCGACCGAGTTCACCATTACTTTGATGGCGACGTCGAATGCCAGCAGCCTGATTGATGACTGGTTTGCTGCAGAACGAACGGCAATTTCGGCGTTTGCTTGTAACGCCACGTTGACCGTACCGGCGCTGGGCGCGAAGTGGAACTTCGTTAACGGCGTGCTCTATACCTGGACTCCGACTCCTCCGGGGCGCCGCGTTCTTCAGCCACGTCCTGCAGTATTCCACTTTGAATCAGTAACACGGAGCGCTATCTGATGGCACGTAAAGAGATCCCCTTCATCGTCGAAGAAGACGGCCGCGATAAGGGTAAAGAATTTCTCATCACTGAGATGTCGGCATGGGATGCCGACACTCTGGCGCAGGATATTTTCCGCGCCATGGGGGATTCGAACTACAGCAGCATCCCGGCTGATGTGATCGCCATGGGGTGTGCAGGGCTGGCAACGGTTGGCCTGAGCGTTATCTCTGCATCCTCTCCGGAAGTGGCTCGACAGTTGCGCGACCGCCTGATGTCTACGGTGGATATCGTCATCACCAATGACGGACAGCGCCAGCAGCGCAAAGTGAATGGTTCTCTGGACTTCGAAGAGGTGTCGACCATTCGCTCACTGCTGGACAAGGTATTTCAGGTAAATTTCGAATTCCTAAAAATAGACGCAGAGTGAAATATCCTTTCCTCGAAGAATCCACTCTGCCAGAAAAATTAACCAGCCCAGTTAATATTTCACAAGGAATAAATGCTATAATTTGCTCAGGTAAAGCAACATATCTTGAATTGCAAGAAAAGCTGTCTGTAATGGATATGTATAACTTGCTAGAAATAATTTCAGTTGACAACTTTAATCAGCGCGTGTGGGCTAAATATAGCGAGCGAGGATAGTGCTATGAATTATGGTGATATATTTGATTATTCAAATGGATTTCTTTATTGGAAGAAGTCAGGAGATTGGAGAATCAAGGCTGGGGAGGTTGCTGGATTCAAACACTCCAGTGGGTATATTGCTGTAAGTGTTGATTCAAAGTTGGTATTGGCTCACCGCGTAATTTGGGAGATGTTACGCGGTGAAATTCCGTCAAATATGGAAATAGACCATATAGATAATTGTAGGTCAAATAACTTAATTGAAAATCTACGCTTAGTAACAAGAACTGAAAACTTAAGAAACAAGGGAATGTACAAAAGCAACACGTCTGGAGTTACCGGTGTTGTATTTAATAAGCAGAAAAATAAGTGGTCAGCAAATATTAGGGTGAACGGAAAGTTAAAATTCCTCGGCTATCACTCTGATTTCGAAGAAGCATGCAAAGCAAGATATTCGGCTGAAAATCTTTACGGATTTAGTCCAGCACATGGTAAATGTCGGAGTTAGAGATGATCATCAACGAGTTGGCCTATAAGGTCACAATCAAGGCTGACGAGTTCCTGAATGGCAAACGTAAGCTGAAAGATGAGGTGAAGCAGCTGGAGGGGGATTTTGACCGCTCCGGCAAAAACATCAGCCGAACGCTGAAATCGAGCACTCTGGATGTAACTCAGTTTGGCAGCGCGGCGGCGTCATCGTTTCGCGGAGCTTACACAGCGGCCGCCGGGTTCCTCGGTATTGGTGCCGGGCTCTACGGCATCAAACAGCTATTCACCTCGACCTCCAATGAAATCGTTCGTGCGAGCAATCAGGCTAAGTTCTTCGGCACTGACGTGAATAAGATGTTTGGCATGCGTCGTGGCTTCCAGCAAGCCGGGTTAAATGGTGATGCGTTCATCGGGGCTTCCGGTAATGCACGTATGGCGCTGGCTAATATCAAAGACCCTACCATCTTTGGTGGACTCACCGGCGCGGCGCAAAACCTGATGGTATTGGGTGCGCGTACCGGCCTGAACATCAATAACCTTGGCGACCCTAACAAGGCGCTGGGAGAATTCACCCGCTACGGTAAATCACACTCTCAGGGAAACCTGATGCAGGTGATGGCGGCAGCCGGATTCGACCCGACAGACGCCGCCAAGATTAAATCTGGCGAGCTAAAGTCTCTGGTGGATTCTGAAACCAAGAAGTCAAACATCACCGCCGCTCAGGTGAAAGAGCAGGAAAACTTGCTGGTCAAGATGGGAGAGTTAAGTTCACAGGTTGAGCGTGTGGCTAATGGGATCGCAATGGCGTTTACCCCGGCTGTGATAGAAGCAATGGACTCTTTTGGTAAGTGGATTGAAGCCCACCAGGGAGATATTGTCGGATTCTTCCGTGAAGCTGGGGATAAGATTAAATCATTCACCGATGCCGTTGGTGGCGCTGAAAATGCCTTAAAGATTCTTGCTGGTTTGTACATTGGTAAAAACGCTCTTGGGTTAGCTGTAGCAGGAGCCGGGGCAGGATCTGGTGGCAAAGGTTTTGGCGCGCTTCTTGGTAGGCTAGGATTGCTAGGGGCTGGAGTTTATTTCAGTGGTGACATTGCTGACGCAACAACTCCAAGCTCAGTGTTGGGTATGAGGGATGAAGACAAACCTTTCCTATATCAAAAGCACTGGATGGAAAGGTTGCTGGGCCTGGATTACCAAGAGGATATTCCGCCATCTGCGAGAAATCCTTCAGGAAGGACGCTGGCAGACAAAAACAACAATCCAGGGAATATCCGTGGGCGTAATGGTCTTGGCGGTTTTTCTGGATACGCTACAGAGCAGGAAGGTTGGGATGCTATGTCCAACCAGTTGATGCGATACTTTAACGGTCAAACAACTGGTAAAAAGTTAAGGACGGTCAGTGATATCATTAGCACATGGGCTCCACCCTCAGAAAATGATACCGCATCATACATCAAGCAGGTAGCCGGGTTTGTAGGTGTCGGTGAAAATCAGGAGCTAAATCTTGCTGATCCAAATGTCATGGCAAAACTAAGAACTGCCATGGCTAAGCATGAAGGGTTTGGAAACTGGAAGAATGGTTTAAGCATTGGTGGAGCAAATCAGTTCCAGAATGAGTATTACCTTCAACAGCAAAAGTTGGCTAACTCCCGCCCACCAACTAATGCCTCGAATGTTGATAATAGCAGGACAAGCAGCACAAATATCAACACAGTGGTAGTTAATAGCAATCCTCAGTCAACAGATGCGTTAACTAAAAGCATCAATCAGCAGGTGAGCAGAGCGTCGACAAACGCGGCATTTTCTAGCGGGGTTACGCCTTAACGTGATCGATTTATCTCCATCATGAACGCGATGGTTTTTGCCATTTTTTCTGAATGTTCAATCACATCTACAAGAAAAGTTCTTGCTGGAGATTTTTCGTTTTCGCCTTGGAATGTTTTATTTATGTTCTGCATTGCAGAGTTTTTCCACATGCTTACTTCTTCCATTGACTGTGATGATGATGCTGATGATGCAGCGTCTAGGCAGATTCCTGATGTTGAATCACGGATGTCTGACGGCGATTTGCCGACGGAACTTAATTGAGCACCATATTTCTTGACCATGTCATTTGCCATATCACGACAGACTTCATCAACGTTTTTCCCCATTCCGACTACATAAGGTGAAGATTCCTTGACTAAGGACATCATCTTTTCTTTGTCTGTATCGGATACGGCGTGTGAAGAAAAAGAAAGAGTGGCTACTGACAATATCGCGAGCTTAATAATGTTCAGTTTCATGTTTTATCCCTTGTGCTGTTTCCCTGATTCTATCTGTTAACTGAAGAAAAAACACGCAACGCCCACTCAGGTGGGCTTTTAGTCTTTCAATGGGAGCAGTTGCAGCAGGGATTTTGCATTTTTAAGTGCTTGACTGAAGTCTCCGATCTCCACTCTACGTCCCGCTGACGTGTAACACCTCAGCCCCTCGTAGGTTGTTGCTTCCGAATAACTACGGAATGCGCCTTTAATGGCATCGGATTTACTTTTTCCAACCCTATCGGTGATAGCATAGATATCCTCTATAATAATGCCTGATGGATAATATTGACCATCTTCCATAAGTTCTATTTGCTTTACGAGTTTTAGCCTGACAGGGGAAATTAGTTCGTTGATCTCTTTTCTTCTATCTCTACCTAGTGCAAGCCAGTTCCCCACAAACATGCCGATTACGAAAGTTACTATGCTTATCGCTGGCGTAATTAAAGGAGAGTAATGTTGGAACAACTTAATGTACTCATCCATGACTTCGGGTTCCTGATATGGCCGATAGTTTCGCTATTCTTTGGGTATGTCTGCGGAGGTGGGCCATCGTGGTCCCCTTTTTACAGAAAAAGTGGCGATAAGTGATCGTCATTTTTCTTCCTTGCTGTACATTTTATTTAGCGTTTCAAGAAGAGCTTGTTTGAATGTTTCGGCTTCACGCGTGGCAAATCCTTCAAGGGAATGAGGACTGTCAAGGTTGTCAATATGTTCTTGAAGGATGCGCACAATCTCTGAATTCATTGATCTGCCATTTTTGTCAGCTTCCTGCTGAATGCGTTTCTTTAAAGGTTCTGGAACCCTAATCCCCAAAGGACTGATATCTCTTGCGCCTTTCATTTACTCTCCTACACCTTGCGTTTCGCTACACAGTGTAGGCAAAAAATAATTGACTTTAAATAAACACGGTGTAGTATTTAATTATCACGGTGTAGCTTAGAGGTTGAGATGAAAGTTAGAGACATAGCCCCATTAGGGGTTCGTATCCCGCCAGAGATTAAAGAAAAATTGAAGGAAAAGGCCAAGGAGGAGGGTAGATCTTTAAATTCAGAAATAGTGCAGCGTCTTATTAGAAGCCTGAAAAGTTGAAGCCCCAACTGCTCGAACAGTCAGGGCTTCGGTATCAACATAACGTGTAGGAATATTGACATGACAAGTATAGCAATTCTTGAAGCGGTTAACACCTCTTACGTGCCGTTTAATGGTCAGCAAATCATTACTGCTATGGCTGCAGGTGTTGCGTATGTTGCGATGAAACCAATCGTTGAAAATCTCGGCATGAGTTGGGGGACTCAGCAACAGAAACTGATGAAGTGCTTGGAGAAATTCAACTGTATTCATATGAATATGGTTGCCGCTGACGGCAAACTCCGCAAGATTCTCTGCTTGCCACTGAAGAAACTCAACGGTTGGTTGTTCAGTATCAACCCTGAAAAGGTTCGTGCCGATATTCGCGACAAGCTGATCCAGTACCAGGAAGAATGCTTTACCGTTCTGCACGACTACTGGACGAAAGGAAAAGCTGAGAATCCTCGCAAGAAAACAACGGTAGATGAACGCACTCCGTTACGTGATGCTGTGAACATGCTGGTAAGCAAAAAGCACCTGATGTACCCGGAAGCATACGCAATGATTCATCAGCGTTTCAACGTGGACAGCATAGAGGACTTGGGGGCAGAGCAGATACATGAGGCAATAGAATATGTTCACCGCGTGGTACTTGAAGGTGAGTTTCTCGGCAAGCAGGAAGCGTTACCAGCTCCAAAACTGGATATCAACTTCCCTATTTCGTGGTTTGTCGAAAATGCTCCATACACGGTTATACGCCAGCAATGCGGTGACACGATAGCACTTGATCGCAGTGCTCTGGTTGATTGCAGCCCAGCATATAAGCTGATTGCTGCATTGACAGACGCCGGGTACGACGTTAGCGCAGTAAGTGCTGAGTTAAAGGCGCTGCGTACCATCATGGCTGAGCAGGGGTGGGCATTGAAAGAAATCGCATCATATACGGCTGTGCGTGATAAGGCTTGTCATCGAATTAGTATTTAAATCACAGAAACCATTACCAAACCTCGCTCCGGCGGGGTTTTTTATTGCCCGGAGAACCGATGAGCATTCTCAGCCTCAACACAGCAGACATATTCAACGCGATCGGTGGCGGCTCTCCGCTCTCCATAATCGATAGCGTCCTGCACCCTCAGTATGTTATCCGCAATAGCAAGACAAATGCTGTAGCACTGGAATTCAGCGGTATGGCATCTATTCAGCCAGGCGGACGGGCTCAGATAACCAACGCACCGGTGGAGAAAGGTCAGTATCAGTCGATAAACAAGGTAAGAGAACCGGCCATCATTCGATGCTCAGTCATCATCACTGGCCTGTCTGGTTTTACCGGATCCATACCTAACATTTTTGACCTGACACTCACCAGCCAAAGCTCAACGCTAAACACCATCAAAGAGATGCTGGCGGCAACTGAGACATACGACATAGAGACTCCGAAAGAAACGCTTCAGAGCTATGACCTTGTAGACCATGACTACGAAGTCACCTCACAGCGCGGAGTGTCAATGCTGACTGTATTCCTGATATTCCAGGAAGTGATGCAGCAGATGGAAGTGACTCTTTCTGGAGCCCAAACAAATAACAGTCCAACTGATGACGAGATAAGTCAGGGGGTAACAGGGACTGGTGGATTCCAGAAAAGTGCAGGTTCAACTCCATCCACAGTAGACCAACTCGGTAAATCATGGTCGTCACTGAAGAAATCAGTCGTAGAAATCACGGACAGCGCCACCAGTTCAATCACCACCGGTTTTAAAAGCGCTCTCGAGACAGTTTCCGAGCCCGTTCTGAATGTGGCGAATAGCGCTACAGAAAAGGCCGCTGAGCTTGCAGGGAACATTAGCAAGAACATAACTGGTGCATCGAGTAAATAACCATGCAGACGATTTCTATAGAGCCAAAAAAATCACAAACCTTATCCATTAACCTTGCCGGGCAACCGTGCGTTATTCGCCTGATACAGCGCGAAAGCTTCATGTATATGGATTTAACGGTAAACGGCTACCCAATTATGCAAGGCGTTCCGTGCCTTTATGGAAACAAGATGGTTGGGTATTCGTATCTTGGATTTAAAGGTGATCTGGTTTTTATCGATAATGACGGGCAAAACGATCCGTTTTATGAAGGCCTGGGGAGTCGTTACATCCTCTATTACATAGAGGAGAGCGAACTTGTATAAGCAACACTCTCTCCGGTTTGAGTTCAAAAATAAAACCGGCGCATTCGATAAGGCAGGCAATGACAAAATAACTATTAGCAATGTTAAGGCAACAGTATCTCTCAATGGTGTTATTGGAAGGACGGGAACATCTGCAGAAGTGTCCCTGTATGGCCTCAGTCTGGAGAGAATTTCTGAGTTATCAGGAAGAGCAAACGGTAGCACATCGAATACCCAAAATATAAACGTAGGTATTTTTGCTGATGACATTCTTGTTTTTTATGGGGTTATGACCGCCTCCATAGCAAATATGAACCAAGCGCCAGATAGTTGCCTTTCTATCACTGCAATAGCAGACGCTGAGTTAAGAAATAAGGCGGTAAGCCCTTTCACTGCTAAAGGCTCGCAAAGCCTGACAGATGTCATTAATGCTATCTGCACCGCAGCCGGATATGAAGCAGTATTCGGTGATGGCGTGAACGGAATGACCACTTCCGGAAGCCCTCATTTTGAAGGAAGCGTGTTCGACCAGCTTCATCAGGTTTGCTCTGAATACGGTCTTGCGATGGCAGTAACCCCGCCTGGGAAGGCTGAGTTTTGGCCTTCAAACTCGAAGCGTGATGACGTTGTTCCATATATATCAAGCGAGTATGGATTGATTGGTTACCCGGTATTTGCGGCGGGCGGCGTTATGTTCCAGACGCAATATTCATCTCTTCTTTCAATCGGAAGATACATCGAACTGAAAACAGAGGTTCCGTGGGCGAGTGGAAGATATCAACTTTCTACAGTTCGTAACGAGCTTTCATCGTGGATAACTGGCGGTCCATGGCATTCGATATGTACAGCAAACAGAACGGCAGAAGAAAGGATGGAGGCACAGAGAGTCAATGGATAACAATCAGTTTACTCCAACCAGAGCGCAGATTAACGACGCTGAGTCTATGACTTATGCGTTTGATATGCTCATGTCAGAAAGATACTTTATTGAGCTCGTGAAGGTTGTAGAGGTGCGTGGCGATGCACCTGACCTTGTTATTGATGCAATGCCATTGGTAATGCGAACTGACAGAACAGGCGCACCGATACAAAATTCAATTATCTATGACATTCAGGTATTTCGTCTGCAGCGAGGAAGCAGTGCAATCATCATGAATCCGTTAATTGGTGATATTGGGATGATCGCCATATGCGACAGAGACACAACACTGGTTCGGGCTAACCGTAAAGAATCGGTACCAGGAAGCGGAAGAAAGCACAGCAAATCTGATGCGCTATATCTTGGCGGCTTCCTGAATGATCAGCCCACGCAGTTCATTGAATTTGCAGACGGTGCAATAAATATCACAACCCCAAACCCGGTAAATATCACGTGCTCATCTGCAACGGTCACCGCTCCTGGTGGGGTGACGATGACAACTCCAACGCTTCATGTAACTGGGGATATCACGGCTGGCGGCAACATCACTGATAACAACAGCACACAGAGCGCATCGCTCAAGACCCTGCGTGACAACTACGACCAGCATAAGCATCCGGTTGAAGGGGTTCAGACGGGTGGGTCGACAGTCACTTCCAACGTAACGGATAAACCAACATGACATACAGAACCATGCAATTAGACACGTCTACGTGGGATTTGACGCTGGATGGCAACGGTAATCTGGCAATCGCTGATGAATCGTATTCTGTGGCGCAGGATGTTGCCAGCGCATGCCTGGTGTTCTCTGGTGAATGTTACTACGACATCACGCTCGGTATTCCGTGGAAAACAGAGGTTCTTGGGAAACGTCCTTCACCGGGATTCATTGCGCAGAAGATGCAAACAGAGGCGCTCAAGTTACCAATTGTTGATCAGGCTCTGGCGTCCGTCTTCTTCGACAAAAACACCCGCACCACTCGCGGCACGATCCGCGTAACCGATATCAACGGTAATATTGCACAGGCCACTTTATGACGACATTAAATACAGCCGTTCCGGATGTCACCATCACCGAGAATGGCCTTTTGGTACCTGACGTATCAGATGTACTTGCCGGTCGCCTGACTGACATGACAACAGCTCTTGGTGGTGGCGCAAGTCAGTCTCTTAGCTCACCGCAAGGCCAGATTGCTCAGTCCGATACAGAGATTATCGCTCAGGAATATGACAAGCTGCTTTGCCTGTTCAATCAGGTCAACCCTGATTATGCAACTGGTAGATTTCAGGACGGCATCGGTCAGATTTATTTCATGAACCGGATATCGGCGCAGGGTACAGTTGTTACTGCAACCTGCATTGGTCAGGTCGGCACAACAATCCCAGCGGGAAGTACCGCCATTGACACCAATGGATATATCTACCGGTCCATCGACATTGCAACGATACCAGCGTCTGGAAGCATTGATGTTCAGTTCGTGAATAACACAACTGGACCCATCCCATGCGCTGCCGGAGCATTAAATCAGATTTACCGGGCAGTATCTGGATGGGATGCGATCACAAACGTTAGCCCTGGTGTTGTAGGGGTAGATGTTGAATCACGCATAGCGTTTGAAACTCGACGAAAGCAGTCGGTCGCGAGGAACAGCCGCAATCAGGACGCATCGACGCTATCTGCTTTGCTGGCTACTAATGGCGTGCTGGATGCCTATGTATGGTCAAACAGAACTGCAGCGACGGTAAATAAAGGCACAACAAATTTCCCGGTGCTGGCGCACTCGATTTATATCTGCGTGTATGGTGGGACTGATGAGGATGTGGCGGAGTCAATCTTCCAGACGTACAACCCAGGCGCAAACCTGAACGGCGATACCTCTTATACGGTTTACGACAATGTTAACTATCTGCCGCCATACCCTTCCTATGTAATGCAGTGGAAAAAAGCAACGCCGACGAGGGTTTATTTTAGCGTTGAGCTGGATAGCTCTCTTAATCCACCTAGTGATATCACATCACAAGTGAAAAGCATGATCGCATCAGTTTTCAATGGTGGTTATGAGGGGATCGGGAAGGCAAGGATAGGCTCTACCATTAACGCCGGTAAGTATTATGCTCCGGTTATTTCAATATCACCTGACACCGTTGGGATTTTATCGCTTGAAGTCTCCATTGATGGATCAGCCTATGGGCCAGCCATAACAATGGGTATCGACCAGGTTCCCACAATTCAGGAATCAGATATTACTGTAACGCTATCGTAAGGGGTGAGGCATGTGGGAAGACACAATACTTACCCAATACTCAGCAAGCAAAAAATTATTATCCATCATAGACACATTTAACCAGGCCGTAAGCCTTGATGATTTCACTGAAGAATTCATTAAAAAGGTGTGGGATTTAACTACCTGTGAAACATTCGGCCTTGATATGTGGGGTAAAATAGTAGGGGTAAGCAGATACATTGTCGCACCAATCGACAGTGACTCATTTGGGTTTAATGAAGCAGACGATGGAAGTCCTGATTACCCCACACCATTTAATGATTCCCCATTTTACGGCGGAGTTCAGGAAACGACAAATGTCAGGATTGGTGATGACGCTTATCGAACCCTGATATTTTGCAAGGCGTTTACAAATATAAGTATCGCGACAATTCCTGATATAAATAAATTCCTTAAAATACTCTTCTATAAAAGAGGTAGAGCGTATTGTGTAAATTACAGAGATATGACAATTGGTATAACTTTTGAATTCGCGCTTGCTCCATACGAAGAATCGATTTTAACAAATTACGATGTAACTCCTGTTCCAAGCGGTGTTCAGGTAAATATCAGGCAAATTGTAAGCCAATACTTTGGTTTTTCTACGGATGCATATCCGTTTAACGATGGCACATTTTATAGAGATTGATTATGAATCGTACAGACTCACCAGCTAAACAGGCTAAACCATTTGGTGTAAATGGGCAGAGAGAGCCATTACTGCCAACAACACCAGCAGGAGATAATACTGCTTCATATGATCAAGGGTTCCCTCCAGTTACTATGATTCTGAAGTCTGCTGGAGGGCTGCCACCTAAAGGTCAGGATATGAACCAGATACTGTTTGAACTATCAAGTATTTGTAGGTGGCTTAGCGCAGGAGCGATAAATTCTTTTGATTCAGATTTTTCAAATTCAATTGGTGGTTATGCCGCAGGATCTATGGTTATTAGTGATGATCTGAGCAAAATTTATGTAAACAAGGTAGATAATAATACAAACAATCCAAACTTAATAAATACAGGATGGCAAGATCTTCTCTCGTATCTTGGATTGGGTGACGATGCCAGACTATCAGGCAATCTGACAGTGAAGGGTGGTGTATGGGATACGTATCCAGGCGTCACGCCTCAACGTGTATGGAGCCCAAATAACAAACCACCATTGAGTGAGCTCGGTGTGGTTGA
>OJJD01000323.1_pt1 | contig 28411 bp, 20 predicted proteins | sample 1596011 | NCBI WGS metagenome assembly OJJD01 (sample SAMEA4350113, study PRJEB24818) | metagenome | biome: human; feature: gut; material: faeces | place: Denmark | collected 2013-09 | reverse complement strand
ATAAATCTACGCAACAGGTTAGAACCCAAGGCCCGATACGGCATGCGGACTGCAGGCAGAGAAAACTGGCCGATTTTCTCTGCACTGGAGGGATAATACAAGGCCTGATAAGCGTAGCGCATCAGGCAATTTTGCGTTCAAACTCCCGGACAAGCCGGGAGTTTGGAGTAGGTTATTCCCACTCTTGCAGGAAACGCTGACCGTACTGGTCGGCTACCAGCAGAGCGGCGTAAACCTGATCTGGCGTCGCGCCGCCAGGCATGTTGTGGATGGTTTCACCTTCTGCACATGCCGCTTCTGCCACAATTCGCATTTTCGCCGGGACATCTTCTTTAATATCCAGTTGAGCGAGAGTTATTGGCAAACCTACCGCATGGCTAAGTGCAGCTACGGTTTCGATTTCCTCAACCGGCGCGTTTTCCAGTACCAGCTGCGTCAGCGTACCGAATGCCACTTTTTCACCGTGATAATAGTGATGCGCGTCCGGGATAGCGGTCAGGCCGTTATGCACCGCATGAGCCGCCGCCAGTCCGCCGCTTTCAAAACCAACGCCGCTTAAATAGGTGTTCGCTTCAATCACGCGTTCCAGCGCAGGGGTTACTACATGCTGTTCGGCGGCAAGCATCGCTTTTTCGCCTTCTTCCAGCAGAGTGTTGTAGCACAGTTCTGCCAGTGCCAGCGCCGCCTGGGTGCACTTGCCGCCCGCCATAGTGGTAGCGCCGCTACGGGAACAGGCGCGTGCTTCAAACCAGGTTGCCAGCGCATCGCCGATACCCGCCGCTAACAGACGTGCAGGAGCGCCCGCGACGATTTTGGTGTCGACAATGACCATATTCGGGTTATTTGGCAACAGTAGATAGCGGTCAAACTCACCCTCATCGGTGTAGATAACAGACAATGCGCTGCACGGTGCATCGGTAGAGGCGATAGTCGGTGCGATCGCTACCGGAACACCCATGAAATGTGCCAGTGCTTTGGCAGTATCGAGGGTTTTTCCGCCACCGATACCGAGAATTGCGCCACACTGCGCAGTCTCCGCGATGCCACGCAGACGATCGATCTCATTTTGCGAACATTCACCGCCAAACGGCGCAATTTCTACTACCAGTCCAGCATCTTTAAAGCTTTTCTCGACAGTGGATTGAGCAAAACCTAAAACAAATTTGTCACCCACCACTAACCAGCGTTCTGCCAGCGGCTTCAGGTATTCGCCCAGACGATTAATCACATCAGCGCCCTGGATGTATTTACCCGGTGATTGAATAATGCGGTCCATAATTGCTCCTTTAGAGATGAGTAGTGCCAAATGCGGCATTCCAGTCGTGTTCGAACTTCTCTATAGCTGACTCTACCGCAGGGGTGTTGAGCATTTGTTGCGCTACATCTAAAGGCAGGGTGATGGACTCACATCCTGCCAGCAAACAATCCAGTGCCTGACGCGGCGTTTTAAAGCTGGCTGCAAGCACCATGCTTTCTGGCGCGTGCATTTCTAACAGCGCTTGCAGCTCCTGAACCGTACGAATGCCGTCCCCGCCCTGGGCATCTACGCGGTTAACATACGGAGCAACGTATTTTGCCCCTGCCAGCGCGGCCAGTAACCCTTGTGCAGCACTGTACACTGCGGTGCCAAGCGTAGTAATACCCTCTTTTTTCAGCATCTTAATGGCGGCCAGACCTTCGGAAGTCACCGGGATTTTCACCACAATGCCCGGAATGGCGTCGCGCAGGCGCTTCGCTTCTTCCACCATACCCTGCGCGTCACGACTCATAGTCTGAGCAAACAGAATGCCCTCATCACCAATCGCTTTTTGCAGACGCGGCAGAACTTCCCATATGGACTCCTTGCTGGCAGCGATAATGCTCGGGTTAGTTGTCACCCCGGCAATGGGGAATATGCGTGCCAGACGTTCGACTTCTGCGACGTTAGCGGTGTCCAGATACAGTTCCATGATGTTTCCTTTTACAGTTCCAGTTCATGTTGCAGCAGGCTGGCGATAGCGTCGGCAGAGGCGGCGTTAACCAGCGCGTTACGGAATTCTTCGTGCATGATGCGGCGAGCGAGGCGCGAGAAAATGCGCATGTGCTGATCGCCCGCAGCGTGTTTGTTCAGGGTTAACATAATGATGAATTGCGCTTCATCATCGCCCCAGCGCACCGGCGCTTGCAGACGCGCTACACTGATGGTGGATTGCTCAATGTGTTCTGATTTGCTGTGGGGAATGGCAAAACTAAAGCCCAGACCGGTAGAGAAAACGGCCTCGCGCGCCCACAAGTCGGCTTCCAGTTTACGCGGATAGCGGCAGCGGCCCGCCAGCAGCAGGTTATCGGTCATGCCTTTGAGCACTTCTTCTTTGCTGCGCCAGTCGCTTTCCAGCGTGATGCACTCGGCGGTGACCAGCGGTGCGTCCTGTTGGGTCATGCGGAATTGCGCCAGCAGGTGTTCCACTTCCAGCGAAGTACGGCAGGCCATTGCCTGGTTGAGCAACTGGCGGCATTCGCGGCTATCAAGTTGCGCCATTCGCGCTTTCGCCGCCGGAATTGACGGTGCGCTCATGCTCAGCTCATCCAGCCCTAAACCGACCAGCAACGGCAGCACGGAACCTTTCGCTCCCAGCTCACCGCACAGACCAATCCATTTGCCCTGGCGATGCACCGCCAGCAGATATTGCGTCAGGTCATTACTACCAATACTAAAGAAATCAATCTCTTCGCAGCATTGATCGATGATGAACATCACCGACGGCACTTCCAGCATAATGCCGAGCTGGATCTTCTCATCAAACGGAATGTGTTCGTTACGCAGTTGCTGTTTGGCTTCCGCCAGTTTTTCTTTCACCCATAAGATCTCTTCCATTGAAGAGATCATCGGGATCATGATTTTCAGGCTGCCGTGAGCGGAGGCGCGCAGGATCGACCGTAGTTGTGTGGTGAACAGCGAGGCGTATTCTTCATAAATACGCACAGCGCGATAACCGAGGAACGGGTTAGCTTCTGCCGGAATGTTCAGATAATCAACGGGTTTGTCGCCGCCAATGTCCATAGTGCGCACAATAATGCTGCGTCCGTTGGCAGACTCCAGCGCCTGACAAAAAATGTTGTACAGCTCGCTTTCGCCCGGTGCACTGGTGCGATCCATATAGAGCATTTCAGTGCGGAACAAACCAACGCCTTCCGCACCATTGCCGAATGCGGCCTGCGCTTCCACGGAGTGAGCGATGTTAGCGGCAATTTCAATGCGGATACCGTCAGCGGTACGGGCTTGTTGGGTCAGCCAGACACGCTGTTGCTCACGCAGGGCATCCTGTACGCGGGCTTCTTGCTGATAATAACGGGCTACGGCTTCCCCTGGCTCAACCACAATCGCTCCGGCGTTGCCGTCGATATAAATCGTTTGATGTTGCCACGGGGTAAGGGCATCAATATCCACACCAACCAGCGTCGGAATGTTGAACGAACGGGCAAGGATCACCGTATGTGAGGTGGTGCCGCCGCTTTTGAGCAACAATCCTTTGAGGTGATTTTTATCCAGTTCGAGGAACTGGCTGGGGGTCAGTTCATCAGCCATACAAATGGCGGGCTGCGTCAGTTTGCCCGGTGCCGGGAAGCGTTGCTCACCGTAGATTTGCTGGAGTAACTGGAAGCAGACGTCGCGTACGTCCAGGGCACGTTCTTGCAGGTAGCTGCTGCTGGAACGGGAAAACTCTTCACAAAAGTGATTCGCACTGGCGACAATCGCTTCGGCGCAGCTTAATCCGGCGCTGACGCCTGCCAGTAAATGTTCGTGCAGGGAAGTATCGCCAGCCAGGGATCGGTGCGCTTCCAGAATCGCGCTGGTGGCACCGTCGCTATCCAGCAGACGAAACTCAATGTTTTTCAGTACCAGCGTCAGGCCGTTTTCCAGTGCGGATTGCTCGGCGTCAACGTCTTTGGCTGCGGGAAGATTACTCAGCGCATTGAGATCTAAAGAAGAGATCGGCGTCAGAATGCCGCCTGCGCTACCGCTGCACACGGTGCGGGCGCGGATAATTTGCGGATTCAGATTGGTCAGTGAAACCGGCAGTGGTTCCAGTTCGTCAGATTTAACTTCCGCCAGCGGTGCGTCGCAGTGGGGGAATTCATCGCGCAGCCATTGGCTTAAACGCTGGTGCGCTTCCTGTTCGTCGGCCCCGGAAATCAGTAACCGGCAGTTATCGCCCGCCAGCGTGTCGGTGCCAATCAGCGCAAGGGCGCTTTTGGCGTTGCCCTTGCGGTCAGTGCGCAGGTTATGCCACTCAATTTGTGATGAAAAAGTATTACACAGCGTTTCAACGTGGCTTGCCGGACGTGCATGTACGCCGTTAGGTAGCTCACAAATAAATTCCACAATCAGGGCCATTGCCTCTCTCCCGGTACGGTTTTCTGTTTACAGGATAAGAGCGCACGGCAACGGCCTGCCATGTGACAAATCTGCCAAAAGCTGGACAAATGTAATGTAACCGTCAATTTGCGACGCGTCTCACAAGATGCCGTTTTGCGGCATGCTTCCGGATTATCGCAAGTTATGAGGCGGATCGCATTTTTGTACTGATATTACAAAAGTCCAGTAAATGGCCTTTTTATCCACTGTTTGCTCCGCCTGCGATTGCCTATTGTTTCCTCCATCAAAAATATGGACATGGGCTTTCGCAAGCCCGGGAGCAGCTTATGAATGAGTTGGTGCAGATCCTGAAAAATACCCGTCAGCATTTAATGACGGGCGTTTCACACATGATTCCCTTCGTGGTATCGGGCGGTATTTTGCTGGCGGTTTCCGTCATGTTGTATGGCAAAGGCGCAGTGCCGGATGCCGTAGCCGATCCGAATCTGAAAAAACTGTTTGATATCGGAGTTGCAGGTTTGACGCTGATGGTGCCTTTCCTCGCCGCTTACATCGGTTACTCCATTGCAGAGCGTTCTGCGCTGGCCCCGTGCGCTATCGGTGCCTGGGTTGGTAACAGCTTTGGTGCGGGCTTCTTTGGTGCGCTGATCGCCGGGATTATCGGCGGCATCGTGGTGCATTACCTGAAGAAAATTCCGGTGCATAAAGTTCTGCGCTCGGTGATGCCTATCTTCATTATTCCTATCGTCGGCACACTGATTACCGCAGGCATCATGATGTGGGGCTTGGGCGAGCCTGTAGGGGCGTTGACCAACAGCCTGACTCAGTGGCTTCAGGGGATGCAGCAGGGCAGCATTGTTATGCTGGCGGTGATCATGGGTCTGATGCTGGCGTTCGATATGGGCGGTCCGGTTAACAAAGTGGCCTATGCCTTCATGCTGATTTGCGTTGCTCAGGGTGTTTATACCGTGGTGGCCATTGCTGCCGTGGGTATTTGTATCCCGCCGCTGGGGATGGGGCTGGCGACGCTGATTGGTCGTAAAAATTTCTCCGCAGAAGAGCGCGAAACCGGCAAAGCGGCGCTGGTGATGGGGGGCGTTGGGGTTACTGAAGGGGCGATTCCTTTCGCCGCTGCCGATCCGCTGCGTGTCATTCCTTCCATCATGGTCGGTTCTGTTTGTGGTGCGGTAACTGCGGCGCTGGTCGGTGCGCAGTGCTATGCAGGCTGGGGTGGTCTGATTGTGCTGCCGGTGGTTGAAGGCAAGCTGGGTTATATCGCAGCAGTGGCTGTCGGAGCAGTGGTGACGGCTGTTTGCGTGAACGTGCTGAAAAGTCTGGCGCGTAAAAATGGGTCTTCGACTGATGAGAAGGAAGACGACCTGGATTTGGATTTTGAAATTAATTAATTGAGGAACGAGCCATGACGAAAATTATTGCAGTAACCGCGTGTCCATCTGGTGTTGCCCATACCTATATGGCGGCAGAGGCGCTGGAAAGCGCCGCGAAAGCGAAAGGCTGGGAAGTGAAAGTAGAAACTCAGGGGTCAATTGGTCTGGAAAACGAACTGACTGCGGAAGACGTGGCGAGCGCCGATATGGTGATTCTGACCAAAGATATCGGCATCAAGTTTGAAGAGCGTTTTGCTGGCAAGACCATCGTGCGCGTCAACATCAGCGATGCGGTAAAACGTGCTGACGCCATTATGAGCAAAATTGAAGCTCACCTGGCGCAAACCGCTTAAGTTCTTCTCCCGCTCGCAAGGGCGGGTTCGCTTTCCCACAGGAGTTCCTCATGACGAATCGTATCTCTCGCCTCAAAACTGCACTGTTTTCCAATACCCGTGAAATCTCGCTGGAGCGGGCGCTGCTTTATACCGCCAGCCATCGGCAAACCGAAGGCGAACCGGTGATATTGCGCCGGGCGAAAGCAACAGCGTATATCCTTGAACATGTTGAAATTTCGATTCGTGATGAAGAACTGATTGCCGGTAACCGCACCGTAAAACCGCGCGCCGGGATTATGTCGCCGGAAATGGACCCTTACTGGCTGCTGAAAGAGCTGGATCAATTCCCGACGCGTCCGCAGGACCGCTTTGCTATCAGCGAAGAAGATAAACGTATCTACCGCGAAGAGTTGTTCCCGTACTGGGAAAAACGTTCGATGAAAGATTTCATCAACGGGCAGATGACAGATGAAGTAAAAGCCGCGACCAGCACGCAGATTTTCAGCATTAACCAGACGGATAAAGGCCAGGGGCACATTATTATTGATTACCCACGCCTGCTGAATCACGGGCTGGGGGAGCTGGTGGCGCAGATGCAGCAACATTGTCAGCAACAGCCGGAGAATCACTTTTATCAGGCCGCGCTGTTACTGCTGGAAGCCTCGCAGAAACACATTCTGCGTTACGCTGAACTGGCGGAAACAATGGCGGCAAACTGCACAGATGCCCAGCGTCGCGAAGAACTGCTGACTATTGCGGAGATCTCCCGCCATAACGCCGAACATAAGCCGCAGACGTTCTGGCAGGCGTGCCAGTTATTCTGGTACATGAACATCATTCTGCAATACGAATCCAACGCCAGTTCGCTGTCTTTAGGGCGCTTCGACCAGTATATGTTGCCGTTCTATCAGGCTTCTTTAACCCAGGGCGAAGATCCGGCGTTCCTGAAAGAACTGCTCGAATCTTTATGGGTGAAATGCAACGACATCGTGCTGTTGCGCTCCACCAGCAGCGCGCGTTATTTCGCAGGTTTCCCGACCGGCTATACCGCACTGCTCGGCGGGTTAACCGAGAACGGACGTAGCGCGGTGAACGTGCTTTCGTTCCTTTGCCTTGACGCCTATCAAAGCGTGCAATTACCGCAACCGAACCTCGGCGTGCGCACTAACGCCTTGATCGACACGCCGTTCCTGATGAAAACCGCCGAAACCATTCGCCTCGGCACCGGTATTCCGCAAATCTTTAACGATGAAGTGGTGGTACCAGCGTTCCTCAACCGTGGCGTTTCGCTGGAAGATGCGCGCGACTATTCCGTAGTGGGCTGTGTGGAATTATCTATTCCCGGCAGAACCTACGGCTTGCATGACATCGCGATGTTTAATCTGCTGAAAGTGATGGAAATCTGCCTGCATGAAAATGAAGGCAATGCTGCGCTGACTTATGAAGGTTTACTGGAGCAGATCCGCGCCAAGATCAGCCACTACATCACCCTGATGGTTGAGGGCAGCAATATTTGTGATATCGGCCATCGCGACTGGGCACCTGTACCGCTGCTCTCGTCTTTTATCAGCGATTGTCTGGAAAAAGGTCGCGATATTACCGATGGCGGCGCGCGTTATAACTTCTCCGGCGTACAGGGGATCGGTATCGCCAACCTGAGCGATTCTCTCCATGCGTTGAAAGGGATGGTTTTTGAGCAACAGCGTTTAAGTTTTGACGAATTGCTGTCGGTATTAAAAGCCAACTTTGCAACGCCAGAAGGCGAAAAAGTCCGTGCTCGCTTAATTAACCGCTTCGAGAAATACGGTAACGATATCGACGAGGTGGATAACATCAGCGCCGAACTGTTACGCCACTACTGCAAAGAAGTGGAAAAATACCAGAACCCGCGCGGTGGTTACTTCACGCCGGGATCGTATACCGTTTCTGCTCACGTCCCGTTGGGATCGGTGGTTGGCGCGACGCCAGACGGTCGTTTTGCCGGGGAACAACTGGCAGACGGCGGCTTGTCACCTATGCTGGGCCAGGACGCACAAGGGCCAACAGCGGTACTGAAGTCAGTCAGTAAGCTCGATAATACGCTGCTGTCTAACGGTACGTTGCTGAACGTGAAATTCACTCCGGCGACCCTGGAAGGTGAAGCGGGATTACGCAAACTGGCCGACTTCTTACGGGCGTTTACCCAGCTTAAGTTGCAGCATATTCAGTTTAACGTGGTGAACGCCGACACGTTGCGGGAAGCGCAACAGCGCCCACAAGATTATGCCGGGCTGGTGGTGCGCGTTGCCGGATACAGCGCCTTCTTTGTCGAACTGTCGAAGGAGATCCAGGATGACATCATCCGCCGGACAGCGCATCAGCTGTAACGTTGTGGAAACGCGCCGCAATGATGTGGCGCGCATTTTCAACATTCAGCGTTATTCACTGAATGACGGCGAGGGCATTCGTACGGTGGTCTTTTTTAAAGGCTGTCCGCATCTTTGCCCATGGTGTGCTAATCCGGAGTCGATCTCCGGCAAAATCCAGACGGTACGCAGAGAGGCGAAATGTCTGCACTGTGCGAAATGTTTGCGTGATGCGGATGAATGCCCCTCCGGGGCGTTTGAACGGATTGGTCGCGATATCAGCCTTGACGCGCTGGAACGGGAAGTGATGAAAGATGACATTTTCTTTCGCACGTCCGGCGGCGGCGTCACGCTTTCTGGCGGCGAAGTGTTAATGCAGGCGGAGTTTGCTACCCGTTTTTTACAGCGGCTGCGGTTGTGGGGCGTGTCATGCGCCATTGAAACTGCCGGAGACGCGCCAGCCAGCAAGCTGTTACCACTGGCGAAATTGTGCGATGAAGTGCTGTTCGATTTAAAAATTATGGACGCGACTCAGGCGCGGGATGTGGTGAAGATGAACCTGCCACGCGTGCTGGAGAATCTGCGTTTGCTGGTGAGTGAGGGTGTCAACGTGATCCCGCGTTTACCGTTGATCCCTGGTTTCACGCTCAGCCGGGAGAATATGCAGCAGGCGCTGGATGTACTGATCCCGCTGAAAATCAGGCAGATCCATCTGTTACCGTTTCATCAGTACGGCGAACCGAAATACCGCCTGCTGGGGAAAACATGGTCGATGAAAGAGGTGCCTGCGCCGTCGTCAGCCGATGTGACAACGATGCGCGAAATGGCAGAACGGGCCGGATTTCAGGTTACCGTGGGAGGTTAAAATGGCATACCTGGTGGCAGTAACCGCCTGCGTAAGCGGCGTGGCGCATACTTATATGGCGGCGGAACGGCTGGAAAAGTTGTGCCAGTTAGAGAAGTGGGGCGTTAGCATTGAAACTCAGGGCGCGCTGGGAACGGAGAATCGTTTAGCGGACGAGGATATCCGTCGGGCGGATGTTGCTCTGTTGATTACGGATATCGAGCTTGCCGGTGCCGAGCGATTTGAACATTGCCGCTATGTGCAATGCAGCATCTACGCATTCCTGCGTGAGCCGCAGCGGGTAATGAGCGCGGTGCGCAAAGTGCTTTCTGCGCCGCAGCAAACCCATCTTATTCTGGAGTAGTCGGTTTTTCTGTCAGTTGGCTGTGGTACTGCCGACGATATTCCGACGGCGAGCGTTCGGTGTTTTTACGAAACAGACGGCAGAAGTAGTTGCTGTCGACAAAGCCGCAGGCGTGCGCCACTTCTTTTACCTTCAGGTCATAGCCTTTCAATAACGTCTTAGCGTGCTCCAGTCGCGTGTGATTCAGGTATTCGTTAAAACCAATGGCCCCCGTTTTTTGAAACAGGTGCGAGAGATAGTTTGGTGAAATATAGAATGCCTGTGCGACAGATTCGCGGGTAAGCGCGGAGGCATAGCGTTCGTCGATATAATCGCGAATAGCTTCAAATAGTGCCTGGCTGCGTGAGGCGGTCTGGATTTGGCTGCCGAGCAAATCGCGGCAGTGGCTAAGCAGGCTGGCGACGATAAGCCTTGCCGTTTGCTGCTCCTGCGGCTGCATTTGCATTTCATTGAGCGTTTGTAGCAGAAAAGAACCTATGCGTGGGCCGCGCCGGGCGACGTGTTGCTTCGCCAGATTTTGATATTGTTTGCCATCCCATTGCACGACGCTGAAGCCGAGTTGCTGTTTGCCAAACAGCACGCTAAAGGTAGTAGCGGGGGCTTGCCATTGTGGAAAATTCCAGCCACCAGCAGGAACGTACAGCACATCGCCGGGAACTAACGTTGCTCCAGCGCCGGTATCAACAAACTCACCTTCCAGCACAATTTCCAGCCGTGGAAAATCGACCTGATACGCGAGATCGGGCACCGGGCCGTTACTGCTGGCAAAGTAAATCTGGCGCAGGGACAGCGGGCCGTTGATCAGGCGGGAGAGCAGATAGCTGACGTCGTGATACATGTTATTCCCTTAGGTATGTAGACGGGAAAACAGTAACTGGCATTATTAAAAAAGGCCACCTGAAAAGTGTGGCCTGAGGGGAGTTCGATGTAAACATTGCGGCAGTATCGCATCCGGCAAATAGCGCCAGACGCGATACAAAGGTCATTTACTGATTACCCACCTGATCGCCATACGGCAGCGTGTCGTAATCGATCAGCGCGTTTTTCTTGTACGGGTTACCAATCCAGCGGGTAGTTTCTTTGAACTGCGGATTCACCACTGAACGGGTTGGATCGTAACCGTCGTAAGATAAGCCTGCTAAATCTGACCAGGTGTGGATCAGTTCCGCCAGGCTGTATTTACGATCAACATCCTGCGAGAAATCACGCGGATGAGTCGCTTGCCATTTTTCCGACGTCCACAGCAGGAACGGAATGGTGTACATGTGGCGCGTCGGGTTGTCTTCGTTACGCCCCTGAGTTTTGTGCGGCGGCGTGTCGTAAACCTCTTCACCGTGGTCAGAGAAATAAACCAGGAAACCGTTCGGGTTTGCTGCTTTAAAGTCTTTAATCAGGCTGGCAACCACATGATCGTTATACAGGTTAGCGTTGTCATAATCGTTATATGACTCCAGCTCTTCCGCGTTTAATCCAGGCGGAACATGATCGGTATTGCCATCAAACTTGCCCTGATTTTCCGGGTAGCGGTATTTGTATTTGATATGCGTACCCAGCAGATGAACGATGATCAGTTTCTTCGGCGCCGGGTCCTTCAGCACTTCCTGGAATGGTTTCAGCACGTTGGTGTCGTATTCACGCGCACTCTGCGTACGTTGCTGGTTCATATAGAACTGTTTGTCGGTCTGCTTCGAAAATACCGTCAGCATGGTATTGCGGGCGGTCATCGTCTGCTGGTTGGTGATCCAGAAGGTTTTATAACCTGCCTGTTTCATCATGTTCATCAGCGACGGTTGTGTCAGGTACAGGTCCGGGTTCTTTTCATTGGCAAAGGTCAGCGCCTGTTGCAGGATTTCAATGGTGTACGGACGAGACGTAACCACGTTATTAAACACGGTCAGATTCGGATCGGTTTTATGCAGCGCATCCAGCTCCGGCGTGGTTTCACGCGGATAACCGTACAGACTCATGCGCCCGCGTTGGGTCGATTCGCCAATCACCAGCACTAAGGTACGCGGTTCGTTACCCGATTCATCTTTGAAATTAGCCAGAGGCGGCAAGGCATTATTTTCATTCAGTAACTTTGTTAGCGAGTTTAGTTGCTGACGATACTGATAATAGCCGGTCAGGAATTGCCACGGTGCGGCAGGCTCCATACGCGAGGCCAGGTTATCCAACGTTTTCTCAAACGGCTTGTTTTTGATAAACGTATTCATGGCGATCGGATGCAGAATCAAGCCATAAAGCAGGGCAAAAGAGACAACATAACGCCACGGCTTTGGAATATAGACCGGGTGCAGGCGTGTCCACAGCAGAACTGCCACCGCCGTATAGGCCAGCGCGATAAGCACAATTTTCAGGCTGAAATACTGGCTTAAATACTCGCTGGCTTCGTTGGTGTTGGTTTCGAACATCACAAACAGAACGCTCTGCGAGAACTCCTGCCCGTAGATGACGTAGTAGCATAGCGCCGCCAGAGAGGCCGCCCATAGCACCACGCCGATTACTGCGGCAATAATTTTAATCCGCTTCGGAAAGAGGAATACCGGGATCAACCACAGCGAGCTGAATAACAGCGAGTCGCGAATGCCGTTGGTGCCACTATAACCACTGATGTAAATAATGGCCTGTAGCAGAGTAGAGAAAAACCAAAAGTAGAGCAGTGCCCAACCCAGGGCTTTCCAGCTAAAAAGGGGTTTAGCCTGGACTTCTGTGGAATGCATAGTAAGAACCTGTCTTGAAAAAAATATCGCCGAATGTAACGACAATTCCTTAAGGATATCTGAAGGTATATTCAGAATTTGAATAAAATGCAGACAGAAATATATTGAAAACGAGGGTGTTAGAACAGAAGTATTTCAGAAAACCCTCGCGCAAAAGCACGAGGGTTTGCAGAAGAGGAAGATTAGCCGGTATTACGCATACCTGCCGCAATCCCGGCAATAGTGACCATTAACGCTTGTTCGACGCGAGGATCCGGTTCCTGGCCTTCTTTTTCTGCCTGGCGGGAGCGGTGCAGTAACTCGGCCTGCAATACGTTCAGCGGGTCGGTGTAAATATTCCGTAGCTGAATAGACTCTGCAATCCACGGCAGATCGGCCATTAGATGGGAATCGTTGGCAATCGCCAGCACCACTTTGATGTCTTCTTCTTGCAGGTTGCGTAACTCTTTACCTAACGGCCACAGTGCTTTGTCTACCAGGCGTTGGTCATAGTATTCCGCCAGCCACAGGTCTGCTTTGGCGAAGACCATCTCCAGCATGCCGAGACGCGTCGAGAAGAATGGCCAATCGCGGCACATGGCTTCCAGCTCGCTCTGTTTGCCATCTTCGACCACTTTTTGCAGCGCCGTACCTGCACCCAGCCAGGCGGGGAGCATCAGGCGGTTTTGCGTCCAGGCAAAAATCCACGGTATGGCGCGCAGCGACTCGACGCCGCCGGTTGGGCGACGTTTCGCCGGACGTGAACCCAACGGCAGTTTGCCCAATTCTTGTTCCGGCGTAGCGGAGCGGAAGTAAGGCACAAAATCTTTGTTTTCACGTACGTAGCCACGGTAGAGATCGCAGGAGATGACTGACAGTTCATCCATAATGCGACGCCAGCTCTCTTTCGGCTCAGGTGGTGGCAGCAGGTTGGCTTCCAGAATAGCCCCGGTGTACAGCGACAGGCTGCTGACGGTGATTTCTGGCAGACCATATTTAAAGCGGATCATCTCGCCCTGTTCAGTCACGCGCAGGCCACCTTTCAGGCTTCCTGGCGGTTGTGACAGCAGCGCCGCATGAGCAGGTGCGCCGCCGCGACCAATGGAACCGCCGCGACCGTGGAACAACGTCAGCTCAATACCCGCTTTTTCGCAGGTTTTGATTAATGCATCCTGTGCCTGATATTGCGCCCAGGAAGCTGCCATCACTCCCGCATCTTTTGCTGAGTCGGAATAGCCAATCATCACCATCTGTTTGCCCTGAATCAGGCCACGATACCAGTCAATATTGAGCAGCTGGGTCATGACATCGTTGGCGTTGTTCAGATCATCGAGGGTTTCAAACAGCGGAGCAACCGGCATCGCAAACCCGATACCCGCTTCTTTCAGCAGCAGGTGGACAGCCAGTACGTCGGACGGCGTTTTCGCCATCGAGATCACGTAGGCGGCAATGGAGCCTTGCGGTGCTTCGGCAATCACCTGGCAGGTATCGAGCACTTCGCGCGTTTCGGCGCTTGGTTGCCAGTTGCGCGGCAGAAGCGGACGTTTGGAGTTCAGTTCGCGGATCAGGAACGCCTGTTTGTCGGCCTCTGACCAGCTTTCGTAGTCGCCGATACCGAGGTAGCGGGTCAGCTCGCCCAGCGCTTCGGTATGACGCGTGCTCTCCTGACGGATATCAATACGGACCAGCGGTACGCCGAAACATTTCACGCGGCGCAGGGTGTCGAGCAGATCGCCGTTGGCGATAATACCCATGCCACACGCCTGAAGTGACTGGTAGCAAGCGTAGAGCGGTTCCCACAGTTCTTCGTTTTGTGTCAGCAGGCCTTCTGGTTTTGGCAGTTCTTCGCCTTTCAGGCGCGCTTCCAGCCATGCCTGTGTCGCCATCAGGCGAGAACGCAGGTTTTTCATCAGATAGCGATACGGTTCTGCGGCACCTTCTTCGCCAACCAGCGCCAGCAGTTCAGGGGTCGCTTCAACCATCGACAGTTCAGAAACCAGCACCTGAATATCTTTCAGGAACAAATCGGTGGCTTTCCAGCGGCTGAGTAGCAGGACGTGGCGGGTGATATCGGCAGTGACGTTCGGGTTGCCGTCGCGGTCGCCGCCCATCCACGAAGTAAAACGGACCGGAACAAATTCGACGGGCAGTTTGTAGCCGAGGTTCTCTTCCAGTTGTTCGTTCAGTTCGCGCAGGTAATTTGGTACGCCTTGCCACAGGCTGTTTTCCACTACGGCAAAGCCCCATTTGGCTTCATCTACCGGGCTTGGACGCAGCTTACGGATTTCATCGGTATGCCATGACTGGGCGATTAACTGGCGCAGGCGGCGCATCAGCTGGTTGTGTTCGTAGTCAGCGATATCTTTGTTATCGAGCTGTTTTAAACAGGCGTTCACTTCCACCATTTTGTGGATCAGTGTACGACGGGTAATTTCGGTTGGGTGAGCCGTGAGGACCAGTTCCAGCGACAGCGATTCCACTGCTTTTTTGATGGTGTCTTCGCTCAGTTCCGGCTGGTTTTTCAGTTTACGCAGGGTGCGGGCGATCACTTCCGGGTTGCTGGCAGCTTCGCCTTTCGGCGAAATGCTGTGGTATTGCTCGGCGGTGTTGGCCAGGTTCAGGAACTGACTAAACGCACGCGCAACGGGCAGCAGCTCGTCGTTCGACAAATTTTGTAAGGTGGTGAGCAACTCCTGGCGGTTAGCATCATTGCCAGCGCGTGAAGATTTCGACAACTTACGGATAGTTTCTACGCGTTCAAGAATGTGTTCTCCCAACGCATCCTTGATGGTTTCTCCCAGCACTTTGCCGAGCATACTGACATTACTACGCAATGCGGAATATTGTTCGTTCATATTACCCCAGACACCCCATCTTATCGTTTGATAGCCCTGTATCCTTCACGTCGCATTGGCGCGAATATGCTCGGGCTTTGCTTTTCGTCGTCTTTTATAAAGCCACGTAAAAGCGGTGACGTCAAATGCTGCGAAATCGCTTCAGCAAACGAATAAATAGCAGGAATTTACGCCATTAAATTCACGACGCTTTAAATAAGCGTAACTTATGGAAATGTTAAAAAATCGCCATACATAACACCAAAGGTGTAGGTCGGATAAGATGCGCAAGCATCGCATCCGACATTATTGCGGCACAGGAGTTTGGCAACGGTGCCGGATGCGGCGCGAGCGCCTTATCCGGCCTACGTTTTAATGCCAGCAAAAATGGTGAATTACCTGGGTTATCAGTTCGCGGGTGGGCTTGATAAACCGTGTTTCCAGATATTCATCAGGTTGATGAGCCTGATTAATTGAGCCAGGCCCCAACACCAGCGTCGGGCATAACGTTTGAATAAACGGCGCTTCGGTACAGTAGTTCACCACTTCGGTCTTTGCTCCGAGCAATTTCTCAACTACTTCAACCAGTTGATGATTCGGTGGGCATTCATAGCCAGGGATCGGCGGATGCAGCTCGTCGACCGTCAGACGACCCGGCCAGCGTTCGCTCACCGGAGCCAATGCATCGTTGAGCAAACCATTAAGTTCATTGAGTGTCATGCCAGGCAGCGGACGAATATCCATATGCAACTCACAGCAAGCGCAAATACGGTTAGAAGCGTCGCCACCGTGAATATGCCCGAGGTTGAGCGTAGGGTATGGCACGGTAAACGCTTCGTAGTGATAACGTTCTTTCAGGTTATCGCGCAATTGCAAAATATGCCCGATGGCGTCGTGCATTAGTTCGATAGCGTTAACTCCGCGTGCTGGATCGCTGGAGTGCCCCGACTGGCCCTGAATACGGATGGCGTTAGAGATATGACCTTTATGTGCGCGTACCGGTTGTAGTGACGTCGGTTCGCCAATGATGGCGCAATCCGGGCGCAGGGCGGTAGTTTCGGCAAAATAACGCGCTCCGGCCATACTGGTTTCTTCATCAGCAGTCGCCAGAATGTAGAGCGGTTTTTTCAGTTTCGTGACGTCGACATCGCGTAGCGCATCAAGGATAAACGCAAAAAAGCCTTTCATGTCGGCGGTGCCTAAGCCGTAAAGCTTGCCGTCATGCTCCGTCAGTGTAAACGGATCGCGCGTCCAGCGACCGTCATCAAATGGCACCGTATCGGTATGCCCCGCCAGCAACAAGCCGCCAGCCCCCTGTCCGATACTTGCCAGCATATTGAATTTGTTGCGAGTTCCTGGCACAGGCTGCACTTCCACATTGAAGCCTAAATCTTTAAACCAGTCCGCCAGCAGAGTGATTAAATCTGCATTGCTTTGATCGAGTGCCTCTTCCGTGGCGCTTATTGAAGGTGTGGCAATCAGAGCACGGTAAATCTCGATAAATGGCGGTAATTTGTTTTTCATTGTTGACACACCTCTGGTCATGATAGTATCAATATTCATGCAGTATTTATGAATAAAAATACACTAACGTTGAGCGTAATAAAACCCACCAGCCGTAAGGTGAATGTTTTACGTTTAACCTGGCAACCAGACATAAGAAGGTGAATAGCCCCGATGTTGAATACGCTGATTGTGGGTGCCAGCGGCTACGCTGGCGCAGAGCTAGTGACCTATGTAAATCGCCATCCGCATATGAACATAACCGCTTTGACTGTTTCAGCGCAAAGCAATGATGCGGGAAAGTTAATCTCCGATTTGCATCCGCAGCTAAAAGGCATCGTTGATCTGCCGTTGCAGCCGATGTCGGATATCAGCGAGTTTAGCCCAGGGGTGGACGTAGTGTTTCTCGCCACCGCCCATGAAGTTAGCCACGATTTAGCGCCGCAGTTTCTTGAAGCGGGCTGCGTGGTGTTCGACCTTTCCGGCGCGTTTCGTGTTAACGACGCCACCTTCTATGAAAAATATTACGGCTTTACCCATCAATACCCGGAACTGTTGGAACAGGCAGCCTACGGTCTGGCGGAGTGGTGCGGTAATAAATTAAAAGAAGCGAATTTGATTGCGGTGCCGGGCTGTTATCCGACGGCGGCACAGCTGGCGCTGAAACCGTTGATTGATGCCGATCTTCTTGACCTCAATCAGTGGCCGGTGATCAACGCCACCAGCGGCGTGAGCGGTGCAGGACGTAAGGCAGCGATTTCAAATAGTTTTTGTGAAGTTAGCCTGCAACCGTATGGCGTCTTTACCCATCGCCATCAACCAGAGATCGCCACACACCTCGGTGCTGACGTTATCTTCACCCCGCATCTGGGCAATTTCCCGCGCGGCATTCTTGAAACCATTACCTGCCGCCTGAAACCGGGTGTGACCCAGGCGCAAGTGGCGCAAGCGTTACAGCAGGCGTATGCCCATAAACCGCTGGTGCGGCTGTATGACAAAGGCGTTCCGGCGCTGAAAAATGTCGTTGGGCTGCCATGTTGCGATATCGGGTTTGCCGTTCAGGGCGAGCATCTGATTATTGTGGCGACCGAAGACAACTTACTGAAAGGCGCGGCGGCACAAGCGGTACAGTGCGCCAATATTCGTTTCGGCTATGCGGAAACGCAGTCTCTTATTTAAGGGTGCAATGATGAATCCATTAATTATCAAACTGGGCGGCGTACTGCTGGATAGTGAAGAGGCGCTGGAACGTCTGTTTAGCGCACTGGTGAATTATCGTGAGTCACATCAGCGTCCGCTGGTGATTGTGCACGGCGGCGGTTGCGTGGTGGATGAGCTGATGAAAGGGCTGAATCTGCCGGTGAAAAAGAAAAATGGCCTGCGGGTGACGCCTGCGGATCAGATAGACATTATCACCGGAGCACTGGCAGGAACGGCAAATAAAACCCTGCTGGCATGGGCGAAGAAACATCAGATTGCGGCCGTAGGTTTGTTTCTCGGTGACGGCGACAGCGTCAAAGTGACCCAGCTTGATGAAGAGTTAGGTCATGTTGGACTGGCGCAGCCAGGTTCGCCTAAGCTTATCAACACCTTGCTGGAGAACGGCTATCTGCCGGTGGTCAGCTCCATTGGCGTAACAGACGAAGGGCAACTGATGAACGTCAATGCCGACCAGGCGGCGACGGCGCTGGCGGCAACGCTGGGCGCGGATCTGATTTTGCTCTCTGATGTCAGCGGCATTCTCGACGGCAAAGGGCAACGCATTGCCGAAATGACCGCCGCGAAAGCAGAACAACTGATTGAGCAGGGCATTATTACTGACGGCATGATAGTGAAAGTGAACGCGGCGCTGGATGCTGCGCGCACGTTGGGCCGTCCGGTAGATATCGCCTCCTGGCGTCATGCGGAACAGCTTCCGGCACTGTTTAACGGTATGCCGATGGGTACGCGGATTTTAGCTTAAGTTTTGTTGGCCGGAGGCGCAGCTTTCCGGCATTGAATTTCAAAATAAGGAAACAGAGTTATGGCACTTTGGGGCGGGCGTTTTACCCAGGCAGCAGATCAACGGTTCAAACAATTCAACGACTCACTGCGCTTTGATTACCGTCTGGCGGAGCAGGATATTGTTGGCTCTGTGGCCTGGTCCAAAGCCCTGGTAACGGTCGGCGTGTTAACCGCAGAAGAGCAGGCGCAACTGGAAGAGGCGCTGAACGTGTTGCTGGAAGATGTTCGCGCCAGGCCACAACAAATCCTTGAAAGCGACGCCGAAGATATCCATAGCTGGGTGGAAGGCAAACTGATCGACAAAGTGGGCCAGTTAGGCAAAAAGCTGCATACCGGGCGTAGCCGTAATGATCAGGTAGCGACAGACCTGAAACTGTGGTGCAAAGATACCGTTGGCGAGTTGCTGACGGCTAACCGGCAGCTGCAATCGGCGCTGGTGGAAACCGCACAAAACAATCAGGACGCGGTGATGCCAGGTTACACTCACCTGCAACGCGCCCAGCCGGTGACGTTCGCGCACTGGTGCCTGGCCTATGTTGAGATGCTGGCGCGTGATGAAAGCCGTTTGCAGGATGCGCTTAAGCGTCTGGATGTCAGCCCATTAGGCTGTGGCGCGCTGGCGGGAACGGCCTATGAAATCGACCGTGAACAGTTAGCAGGCTGGCTGGGCTTTGCTTCGGCGACCCGTAACAGTCTCGACAGCGTTTCTGACCGTGACCATGTGTTGGAACTGCTTTCTGCTGCCGCTATCGGCATGGTGCATCTGTCGCGTTTTGCTGAAGATCTGATTTTCTTTAACACCGGCGAAGCGGGGTTTGTGGAGCTTTCTGACCGCGTGACTTCCGGTTCATCATTAATGCCGCAGAAGAAAAACCCGGATGCGCTGGAGCTGATTCGCGGTAAATGCGGTCGGGTGCAGGGGGCGTTAACCGGCATGATGATGACGCTGAAAGGTTTGCCGCTGGCTTACAACAAAGATATGCAGGAAGACAAAGAAGGTCTGTTCGACGCGCTCGATACCTGGCTGGACTGCCTGCATATGGCGGCGCTGGTGCTGGACGGCATTCAGGTGAAACGTCCACGTTGCCAGGAAGCGGCTCAGCAGGGTTACGCCAACGCCACCGAACTGGCGGATTATCTGGTGGCGAAAGGCGTACCGTTCCGCGAGGCGCACCATATTGTTGGTGAAGCGGTGGTGGAAGCCATTCGTCAGGGCAAACCGCTGGAAGATCTGCCGCTCGACGAGTTGCAGAAATTCAGCCCGGTGATTGACGAAGATGTCTATCCGATTCTGTCGCTGCAATCGTGCCTCGACAAGCGTGCGGCAAAAGGCGGCGTCTCACCGCAGCAGGTGGCGCAGGCAATTGCTTTTGCGCAGGCGCGGTTGGGGTAAGAACATTTATATGTATAAATTTGAGCCTGGCTTATCGCCGGGCTTTTTTATGGCAAAAAAAAGCGGATCCTGGAGATCCGCAAAAGTTCACGTTGGCTTTAGTTATTCGAGTTGAGAAACTCTCGAAACGCGCAGTGACTTCAAGGGTTAAAAGAGGTGCCGCTCCGTTTCTGTGAGCAATTATCAGTCAGAATGCTTGATAGGGATAATCGTTCATTGCTATTCTACCTATCGCCATGAACTATCGTGGCAATGGAGGATGGATAATGAATATTCGTGATCTTGAGTACCTGGTGGCATTGGCCGAACACCGCCATTTTCGGCGTGCGGCAGATTCCTGCCACGTTAGCCAGCCGACGCTTAGCGGGCAAATTCGTAAGCTGGAAGATGAGTTGGGCGTGATGTTGCTGGAGCGGACCAGCCGTAAAGTGTTGTTCACCCAGGCGGGAATGCTGCTGGTAGATCAGGCGCGTACCGTACTGCGTGAGGTGAAAGTCCTTAAAGAGATGGCAAGCCAGCAGGGCGAGACGATGTCCGGGCCGCTGCACATTGGTTTGATTCCCACAGTTGGACCGTACCTGCTACCGCATATTATCCCTATGCTGCACCAGACCTTTCCAAAGCTGGAAATGTATCTGCATGAAGCACAGACCCACCAGTTACTGGCGCAACTGGACAGCGGCAAACTCGATTGCGTGATCCTCGCGCTGGTGAAAGAGAGCGAAGCATTCATTGAAGTGCCGTTGTTTGATGAGCCAATGTTGCTGGCTATCTATGAAGATCACCCGTGGGCGAACCGCGAATGCGTACCGATGGCCGATCTGGCAGGGGAAAAACTGCTGATGCTGGAAGATGGTCACTGTTTGCGCGATCAGGCAATGGGTTTCTGTTTTGAAGCCGGGGCGGATGAAGATACACACTTCCGCGCGACCAGCCTGGAGACGCTGCGCAACATGGTGGCGGCAGGTAGCGGGATCACTTTACTGCCTGCGCTGGCTGTGCCGCCGGAGCGCAAACGCGATGGGGTTGTTTATCTGCCGTGCATTAAGCCGGAACCACGCCGCACTATTGGCCTGGTTTATCGTCCTGGCTCACCGCTGCGCAGCCGCTATGAGCAGCTGGCAGAGGCCATCCGCGCACGAATGGATGGCCATTTCGATAAAGTTTTAAAACAGGCGGTTTAAACCGTTTAACGCAGCTACCCGATAGGCTTCCGCCATCGTCGGGTAGTTAAAGGTGGTGTTGACGAAGTACTCAATAGTGTTGCCGCCACCTTTCTGTTCCATAATCGCCTGACCGATATGAATAATTTCGGCAGCGCGCTCGCCAAAGCAGTGAATACCCAGAATCTCTTTTGTTTCCCGATGGAACAAAATTTTCAGCGTGCCCACGTTCATGCCGACGATTTGTGCGCGTGCCAGATGTTTAAACTGGGCGCGGCCCACTTCATATGGCACTTTCATTGCGGTCAGCTGCTGTTCGGTTTTGCCCACAGAGCTGATTTCCGGGATGGTGTAAATGCCGGTAGGGATATCTTCAATCAGATGTGCGGTGGCTTCGCCTTTTACCAGCGCCTGCGCGGCAATGCGCCCCTGGTCATAGGCCGCTGATGCCAGGCTCGGATAACCAATCACGTCGCCCACCGCGTAAACGTGCGGCTGTGCGGTCTGATACATGCTGTTGACCTTCAGCTGTCCGCGGCTGTCAGTTTCCAGCCCAATGTTCTGTAACGCCAGCGAATCGGTATTACCGGTGCGACCGTTGGCATAGAGCAGGCAGTCAGCTTTCAGTTTTTTACCCGACTTCAAATGCATGATCACACCATCGTCACAGCCTTCGATCTTCTCGTACTCTTCGTTGTGACGAATCACTACGCCACTGTTCCAGAAGTGATAGGAGAGAGAATCTGACATCTCTTGATCGAGAAATGCCAGCAGGCGATCGCGGGTGTTGATCAGATCCACTTTTACATCCATACCGCGGAAGATCGACGCATATTCACAGCCGATCACTCCAGCACCATAGATAAGTACATGGCGCGGTTCGTGGTGCATGCTAAGAATTGAGTCGCTGTCGTAAATGCGTGGATGGGTGAAATCAACATCTGTTGGATGATATGGACGAGAGCCGCAGGCAATAACAAATTTTTCAGCGGTTAGTGTTTCAACGCTGCCGTCCGGGCAATCCAGCGCCAACGTATGCTCGTCAACAAAGCGAGCGTTTCCCTGCAATATTTCACAGTGATTACGTTCGTAAAATCCCTGACGCATGCGCGTTTGTTGATTAATCACGTTATCGGCATGGTTAAGGATATCGGCAAAAGAAGAGCGGAGCAGTCGGGAATGGTCGCTGTAAAGTGGGTTTTGATTGAATTCTATAATGCGGCTGACGGCGTGACGGAGAGCTTTCGACGGGATGGTGCCCCAGTGGGTGCAACCGCCGCCAACATTTTGATAACGCTCGATAACTGCGACGCGCGCACCTTGCTTAACCAGGCCCATTGCAGCGCCTTCGCCGCCGGGGCCGGAACCTATTACTATGGCATCGTAATCGTAGGAATGTGGCATGGTAGGGCTTACCTGTTCTTATACATAAAAGCAACAGAATGGTAACATTTTATCGCGGGTAAGCCAATTGATCCCCGTCATTTATCTGGCTATATCCTGAGCGGCCTTTGCTTTGTCTGTTTCTTACTTTTGCCCTGACGTTTTATTGGATTTTTATCGACGATACTCTCCGTTTAAGCGGCAGGTTTCCGCTGTACGTAAAAGAACCGGCCAAAGAATTGCAGTAAATATGTTTTATTGCGTTACCGTTCATTCACAATACTGGAGCAATCCAGTATGTTCATTCTCTGGTATAGTGCCAGCAGTACTTTTGGCAAGGATTCAGACATCGTGATGGGCGTAAGAGCGCAACAAAAAGAAAAAACCCGCCGTTCGCTGGTGGAAGCCGCATTTAGCCAATTAAGTGCTGAACGCAGCTTCGCCAGCCTGAGTTTGCGTGAAGTGGCGCGTGAAGCGGGCATTGCTCCCACCTCTTTTTATCGGCATTTCCGCGACGTAGACGAACTGGGTCTGACCATGGTTGATGAGAGCGGTTTAATGCTACGCCAACTCATGCGCCAGGCGCGTCAGCGTATCGCCAAAGGCGGGAGTGTGATCCGCACCTCGGTCTCCACATTTATGGAGTTCATCGGTAATAATCCTAACGCCTTCCGGTTATTATTGCGGGAACGCTCCGGCACCTCCGCTGCGTTTCGTGCCGCCGTTGCGCGTGAAATTCAGCACTTCATTGCGGAACTTGCGGACTATCTGGAACTCGAAAACCATATGCCGCGTGCGTTTACTGAAGCGCAAGCCGAAGCAATGGTGACAATTGTCTTCAGTGCGGGTGCCGAGGCGTTGGACGTCGGCGTCGAACAACGTCGGCAATTAGAAGAGCGACTGGTACTGCAACTGCGAATGATTTCGAAAGGGGCTTATTACTGGTATCGCCGTGAACAAGAGAAAACCGCAATTATTCCGGGAAATGTGAAGGACGAGTAATGAAACAAGCAAATCAAGATAGAGGTACGCTGCTGCTGGCGTTAGTTGCTGGCTTATCGATTAATGGTACTTTCGCAGCGCTGTTTAGCTCCATTGTGCCATTTTCTGTATTCCCGATTATTTCCCTGGTGCTGACGGTTTACTGCCTGCATCAACGTTATCTTAATCGCACTATGCCGGTAGGCTTGCCGGGTCTGGCAGCTGCCTGTTTTATTCTCGGCGTACTGCTGTACAGCACGGTAGTTCGTGCGGAATATCCGGATATCGGCTCTAACTTCTTCCCGGCAGTACTCTCCGTCATTATGGTGTTCTGGATTGGCGCGAAGATGCGTAACCGTAAGCAGGAAGTTGCTGAATAATCGGTATTATGCCGGATGCTGGCGCATCCAGCATGGGTTTTACTTCGCGGTCAGTAATACGCCGCACTCCATATGGTGCGTGTAGGGGAACTGATCAAACAGAGCCAGACGTTCGACCTTGTGCGTCTGGCTTAATGTTTCCAGATTCTTGCATAACGTTTCCGGGTTACAGGAGATGTACAAAATACACGGATACGCCTGCACCATTTTCTCGGTTTCACTGTCCAGACCGCTGCGCGGTGGGTCGACAAAAATGGTTTCGCACTGATAACTCTTTAAGTCGATCCCTTGCAGGCGGTTAAACTCGCGCACACCATTCATCGCCTGAGTAAATTCTTCTGCCGCCATACGAATAATTTGTACGTTATCAATATGGTTAGCTGCGATGTTGTATTGCGCAGCAGCAACCGACGGCTTAGCGATTTCGGTGGCTAATACCCGATCAAAATTGCGCGCCAGCGCTAATGAAAAGTTACCGTTGCCGCAGTACAGCTCCAGTAAATCGCCTTTTGAGCCTTTGGTTACGTCCAGCGCCCATTCCAGCATCTGAATATTCATCGCCGCGTTCGGCTGGGTAAAGCTGTTTTCTACCTGACGGTAGATCATCTCTTTCCCTGCGACCGGCAGACGCTCGTCGATGTAATCTTGATCCAGCTCGATTTTGGTTTTCGTTGCCCGACCAATCAGATGCACATTCAGATTCTGCGCGCGCAGTGCATCGCGCAGGGCCTCCGCTTCCTGACGCCACTCATCATCCAGCTTCTTATGGTATAGCAGGGAAACCACCGCCTGATTACTCAGCGTGGTGAGGTAATCAATCTGGAACAACTTGTGGCGCAGAACGGGATTATTACGCACACCCGCAATCATCGCCGTCATCAACTGGTTGATAAGTTCACTGGCGGCGGGGAAGCTATCCACGCGGATGCGGCTTTTGGTTTGTTGATCGAAAATGATGTGATACAGGTCATCGCCATCGTGCCAGATGCGGAACTCCGCGCGCATCCGGTAATGACTGACCGGCGAGCGAAACACTTCCGGAACCAGGTCAGAAAACGGTGCCATCATACTTTGCAAACGTACCACTTTTTCGGCTAACTGCGCTTCATACTGTTCTGTTGGAAGGTGTTCGGGGGTCATGATGTATCCTGAAAAATTAAAGTACGCGGCGATTGTAGGGATTGCTCATCAGATGTCCAGATCTTGATGAATTCCTATTTGTGAGCTACGTCTGGACAGTAACTTGTTACAACCTGTAGCATCCACTTGCCGGTCCTGTGAGTTAATAGGGAATCCAGTGCGAATCTGGAGCTGACGCGCAGCGGTAAGGAAAGGTGCGATGATTGCGTTATGCGGACACTGCCATCCGGTGGGAAGTCATCATCTCTTAGTATCTTAGATACCCCTCCAAGCCCGAAGACCTGCCGGCCAACGTCGCATCTGGTTCTCATCATCGCGTAATATTGATGAAACCTGCGGCATCCTTCTTCTATTGTGGATGCTTTACAATGATTAAAAAAGCTTCGCTGCTGACGGCGTGTTCTGTCACAGCCTTTTCCGCTTGGGCACAGGATACCAGCCCGGATACTCTCGTCGTTACTGCTAACCGTTTTGAACAGCCGCGCAGCACTGTGCTTGCACCAACCACCGTTGTGACCCGTCAGGATATCGACCGCTGGCAGTCGACCTCGGTCAATGATGTGCTGCGCCGTCTTCCGGGCGTCGATATCACCCAAAACGGCGGTTCAGGTCAGCTCTCATCTATTTTTATTCGCGGTACAAATGCCAGTCATGTGTTGGTGTTAATTGATGGCGTACGCCTGAATCTGGCGGGGGTGAGTGGTTCTGCCGACCTTAGCCAGTTCCCTATTGCGCTTGTCCAGCGTGTTGAATATATCCGTGGGCCACGCTCCGCCGTTTATGGTTCCGATGCAATAGGCGGGGTGGTGAATATCATCACGACGCGCGATGAACCCGGAACGGAAATTTCAGCAGGGTGGGGAAGCAATAGTTATCAGAACTATGATGTCTCTACGCAGCAACAACTGGGGGATAAGACACGGGTAACGCTGTTGGGCGATTATGCCCATACTCATGGTTATGATGTTGTTGCCTATGGTAATACCGGAACGCAAGCGCAGACAGATAACGATGGTTTTTTAAGTAAAACGCTTTATGGCGCGCTGGAGCATAACTTTACTGATGCCTGGAGCGGCTTTGTGCGCGGCTATGGCTATGATAACCGTACCAATTATGACGCGTATTATTCTCCCGGTTCACCGTTGCTCGATACCCGTAAACTCTATAGCCAAAGTTGGGACGCCGGGCTGCGCTATAACGGCGAACTGATTAAATCACAACTCATTACCAGCTATAGCCATAGCAAAGATTACAACTACGATCCCCATTATGGTCGTTATGATTCGTCGGCGACGCTCGATGAGATGAAGCAATACACCGTCCAGTGGGCAAACAATGTCATCGTTGGTCACGGTAGTATTGGTGCGGGTGTCGACTGGCAGAAACAGACTACGACGCCGGGTACAGGTTATGTTGAGAATGGATATGATCAACGTAATACCGGCATCTATCTGACCGGGCTGCAACAAGTCGGCGATTTTACCTTTGAAGGCGCAGCACGCAGTGACGATAACTCACAGTTTGGTCGTCATGGAACCTGGCAAACCAGCGCCGGTTGGGAATTCATCGAAGGTTATCGCTTCATTGCTTCCTACGGGACATCTTATAAGGCACCAAATCTGGGGCAACTGTATGGCTTCTACGGAAATCCGAATCTGGACCCGGAGAAAAGCAAACAGTGGGAAGGCGCGTTTGAAGGCTTAACCGCTGGGGTGAACTGGCGTATTTCCGGATATCGTAACGATGTCAGTGACTTGATCGATTATGATGATCACACCCTGAAATATTACAACGAAGGGAAAGCGCGGATTAAGGGCGTCGAGGCGACCGCCAATTTTGATACCGGACCACTGACGCATACTGTGAGTTATGATTATGTCGATGCGCGCAATGCGATTACCGACACGCCGTTGTTACGCCGTGCTAAACAGCAGGTGAAATACCAGCTCGACTGGCAGTTGTATGACTTCGACTGGGGTATTACTTATCAGTATTTAGGCACTCGCTATGATAAGGATTACTCATCTTATCCTTATCAAACCGTTAAAATGGGCGGTGTGAGCTTGTGGGATCTTGCGGTTGCGTATCCGGTCACCTCTCATCTGACAGTTCGTGGTAAAATAGCCAACCTGTTCGACAAAGATTATGAGACAGTCTATGGCTACCAAACTGCAGGACGGGAATACACCTTGTCTGGCAGCTACACCTTCTGAACCACGTCCCACCGTGCTGGTGTTTGACTCCGGCGTCGGTGGGTTGTCGGTCTATGACGAGATCCGGCATCTCTTACCGGATCTCCATTACATTTATGCTTTCGATAACGTCGCTTTTCCGTATGGCGAAAAAAGCGAAGAGTTTATTGTTGAGCGAGTGGTGGCAATTGTCACCGCAGTGCAAGAACGTTATCCCCTTGCGCTGGCTGTGGTCGCTTGCAACACCGCCAGTACCGTTTCACTTCCTGCATTACGCGAAAAGTTCGACTTCCCGGTTGTTGGTGTCGTGCCGGCGATTAAACCTGCTGCACGTCTGACGGCAAATGGCATTGTCGGATTACTGGCAACCCGCGGAACTGTTAAACGTTCTTATACTCATGAGCTGATCGCGCGTTTCGCTAATGAATGCCAGATAGAAATGCTGGGCTCGGCAGAGATGGTTGAGTTGGCTGAAGCGAAGCTTCATGGCGAAGATGTTTCTCTGGATGCACTAAAACGTATCCTACGCCCGTGGTTAAGAATGAAAGAGCCGCCAGATACCGTTGTATTGGGTTGCACCCATTTCCCTCTACTACAAGAAGAACTCTTACAGGTGCTGCCAGAGGGAACCCGGCTGGTGGATTCTGGCGCAGCGATTGCTCGCAGAACGGCCTGGCTGTTAGAACATGAAGCTCCGGATGCAAAATCTGCCGATGCGAATATTGCCTTTTGTATGGCAATGACGCCAGAAGCTGAACAATTATTGCCCGTTTTACAGCGTTACGGCTTCGAAACGCTCGAAAAACTGGCAGTTTTAGGCTGATTTGGTTGAATGTTGCGCGGTCAGAAAATTATTTTAAATTTCCTCTTGTCAGGCCGGAATAACTCCCTATAATGCGCCACCACTGACACGGAACAACGGCAAACACGTCGCCGGGTCAGCGGGGTTCTCCTGAGAATCTCAACAGAGAAAAGCAAAAAATGCTTGACTCTGTAGCGGGAAAGCGTATTATGCACACCCCGCGCCGCTGAGAAAAAGCGAAGCGGCACTGCTCTTTAACAATTTATCAGACAATCTGTGTGGGCACTCGAAGATACGGATTCTT
>OJJD01000300.1_pt1 | contig 32324 bp, 20 predicted proteins | sample 1596011 | NCBI WGS metagenome assembly OJJD01 (sample SAMEA4350113, study PRJEB24818) | metagenome | biome: human; feature: gut; material: faeces | place: Denmark | collected 2013-09 | reverse complement strand
ACCTCCATTTTCGCGCCTTTCAGTGAGCCGCATCAGGCAGTCATTTTCGTGCTGGGTGCAAAGGTAACTCCGGGATTGTACGGGAAAGCAAGGTCAAGCCTCCTGTTTTCTGGAAAAATCTCCAGCCCTTCGGGTAGTATTTTTCCGAAAAACCTTGCATTCCCTAATCCCTACCTTTTTAAGCACCCGAAACGAAAACGACCGATGCGACAGAAAGACGCATTAAAAAAAATGTCGGATAAACGTGGTTCCATAAACGGGGATATCCCTCTTTTACAATCTCCTTTTGTGTAAGGGCCGTACGTCCGATCTGTGCTTCCGGCACCCATATAGGCCGTGATTTGCCTCCCCGTATTATCTGCATGGCAAAAGATGTCATGGCAGGATCAAAAGGGTGTCCGATATCATTCCCATAGAGATATTCCAAAGTCACATTTACAGGATAATTGTCGAACGACAGGACATCGCATTCATCTGCCAGTTCATAGAGGTTCATGGTGGTCACAAAGCCGCTTCCTCCGATATTAGTTGTCACTGTCATGCCGGGAGCCACGGCCTTAACCACATCCCGCTGTATACGGAAGAATTCCAATGCTACATCCGAATAAAACCGTTGATAATCCTGATAAATGCCCGGATTATCCATCCTGCGGGGTAACCATACCTGTTCGAAGTTATCTAATGTTTCGCTCCAGAAGACGGTTCCCCAGGCCTTATTTAAGGTTTCTATAGTCTGATATTTTTTCTTCAGCCATAACTGGAATTTTTTCAGGCATTCAGGACAATAGCAATAGGGCTCTTCGGTGGCCAGCTCGTTGTCTATCTGAAATCCGATGACGGATTTATTGTCTTTATAGCGTTCCGCCAAGGTGCGTGTAATGCGAGTGCAGTATTGGCGGTAATCCTCGTTGTTGAGACAGGCATGACGCCGGCGTCCATAGGGCTTTCTCTGACCGTCTGCTCCCATGATCATAATGTCGGGGTGTGCATCGTGCATCCATTTGGGTATGGCGGCAGTAGGGGTACATAATAGAGATTGTATGCCGCGCTGTGACAGTGTCCGGATAGCATGGTCTAACCATTCCAGAGTAAAGACTCCGTCTTTAGGTTCCATACTATGCCAGGCGAAATCACCCATTCGGGCTATGTTGAAATGCGCTTCCTCCATGAGGTGTGCATCCTTTTCAACCTGCTCTTTATCGGTATGCTCCGGATAATAGGCAGCTCCTGTATAAACTTGACTATGGATTGAAATGAAACCGCCAAAGAAGAGCAGGCAGCTGATCAGTAACTTCCTCATAGCTATAGCTGAATGATAATGGGATGATTGATGCATAATGCCTCATGGGCTATCAGGTTGATGAATGTCTCCCGTTCCCGGAACTGTTTGTCTCTCAACTCCCAGGCTGCATAAGCCCGGTAATTGTAGAGTCCGTTTGCGTCAGGTTTCATTTTGACGCACCAGGTTTTTATAATATCTGCGTTTTCTTCCGGTGCGTGGAAGGTTTCTACCAGATTGTCACCAGGTATCAATAAACTCATGCCGAAATAGAAGCTTTCGTTTACGGTCTGTTTGTCATGGGTGAGCATGGCATACTGTTTTCCTTCATATTCTTCTTCCGTGAAAGGTTGTGTATTCAGGTTATTGACAATGCCTGTCACCAGGAAGTAATTGCCGGGTAGGGTAGTGGTGCTGATTCTCTTTTCATATCCGTATTTTCCTGCCCATATACTGATTTCTTCGCAAAGATCTATCTTGTTATTTCCTATTTGCCATCCTTTATATGTCAAGCGAATGATGGAGCGGACCGGTCCTTCTGTAACCAGCTCGTAGTAGGTGGAGTCGATAACATCTTCTACCCCAGTTCGGGATAACCGAGTGTTTTATACAATATAAATGCAGCGTGAAAACGTCTCCTCCCCATACCATTAGGAGTTGATAATAACAGAAGGCTGAAAGAAGTTGTTTTGCCCTTAGAATAGTGACAGCTGTTTGGTGTCTTCGATGCAGTATCCTTGCAATGCCTTTGGCTTGTTATCAAAGAAACAATATGCTCCCAAGGCAGAAATAAGGTTCATGATAAAGTTGCTTACAGATCTATGGCGTGAGTGTACAATCTGTGCCGTATTCTTCAGCATGTCGTTAATGGTTTCGATAATGTATCTCTTGCGCAGCATCATTCTGTCATAGAACGGCATCAGCTTGTTTTTCATGTTTACGCGCAACCCTGTCACCAGCTGTATTCCATCCTCAAAGAGGAAGTCAAACAGCTTCTGTGAAATATAGCCTTTGTCAGCAAACAGCTTGTCATACAAACGTTTAGCAAGAACCTTGAACACATTCGGGTCCTTGTCGCTGACATTTGCACCAGTAAGTACAAACGCTATTATCTCGCCTCTGTCATTGCACGCAAGGTGGAGCTTAAAGCCATGACACCAACCCATAGTTCCTTTTCCGTCAGTGGCAATTCCCTTGAATACCTTATTGGCATATCTCCTGAGATTATGGCATACGGGTATCATCGTGGAATCAACGAATGTTATGCCGGTACATCTTCCGAAAGCCCCCAGATTAAGGAAGAACATGAGCTGGAAGAACACGCGGCTTTCCAACTCCACAAATCGGTTGTACGACACAGCTTTCGGAAAATAAGACTTCATCGTACCCTTAATAAAGAACAGGTAGTAGTGCTTGAAATTGCGGAATGTACCGAAATGGAAATACAACAGAATCGTCATGATTTGACTGTCGGACAACGATGCTGCACGCCGTCTACGCTTCACTCCGCTATTGTCTTCCAGCAAATTTCCTGCATTTTCTGCATCAAAATGTTTGCAAAACTCGTCTATAATACAAAATAATTCTGTAACTTTGTAATCGGTAGTCATATTAAATATTCTTGTAACTAATTGTTTTTCACCTATAAAGGTACAAAATATTTATGAAACTACCAACTTTTTTATGAACAAAATCTTATCCCGAACTGGGGTAATTATTACACAATTCAACTTTATGAATTCCTTTGGTTATACTTTTGATAGTTAAGATTGGGATGGATTTAGCTGTCAGTTAGCGTCCGAAAATGTCTTTTAAGGTGGTTTTATTTTTTCCCGTAGAGTCTCGAGTCGTTTCTCTACGAGGTTCGAGTCGTTCCTCGTAGAGGAACTGAACTTATCATACCGGGAAACTTAGGATAACACGCCGAATGAATGTGCATGATTATCCAATTAAAGGTATCCGTCCGAAATAGCCCGACTTTCACGTAGTGTTTTAGTTTGCTTACTTTGCACCCAAAAAACGATGTTCAATTTGAATGAAAACAATCGCATAGTCATGTCGCAACATCCGACAGATATGCGCATGGGTGTGAACTGTCTGAGCGGCCAGGTAAGGATGGTCGGGCTGGATCCCTCGGACGGTTCAGTCTATATCTTTGTGGGAAAGTCGCGTAAGGTGATGAAAATCCTTCATTGGGAGTATGGAGGGTATGTAGTGTATTACAAACGGTTGGAGGAGGGGCGGTTCCATCCTCGCATCTTTCTTCGTCAAGGCATTGGTTTCCGTAGCATGAAATGGTCAGAACTGGTCCTTCTCATGGAGGGGATCTCACCGGGCGCCGCACGACGTCACAGATACGAAAAAAACTGAAAAACGACAGGGCTAAAAGGCGTACATATCATTATTTTTTAGTAACTTAGCGGTATGAAAAAGACTTTAATACTCCCCGATACCATTGAGGCCTGCCATGAAATGATCATCAGTCAGGCAAGGCTCATCGAGCAGCTTCAGCGCCGTGCCTTCGGCAGCTCACTCAAGGACAGGGCCGTGAAATATGACGGCCCGTCGCTGTTCGGTGAGCTTGACGGGCAGGCGAAGTTAGCCGCGGCAAAGGAACTTGAAAAAGCCGCCAGGGAGGTGGACGCTGCCGCCGACAAACGTCGCGCCGAAGCCCGGGAACAGACCGGGGGAAGAGGCAGACGTCCTGAAAAATACAATACTTACGGGCTGCCGGTAGAGACCAGGACAGTCTATCCCGAAGGAATCGACCTTGGCAAATATGATGTCATCGGACAGGATGAGACCAGCGTGCTCCATCTGGAGCCGCAGCGCCTTTGGGTGGAAAAGACCATCACGCCGATACTGCGGCTCAAGAGTGACAAAAACGCCCCGTCGCCCCGGATAATACAGGCTCCACGCCCGCACTGCATCATAGGAGGCGGCCATGTCGGAGCCGACCTGCTGGCAACACTCATCGACAACAAGTTCAACCACCATCTGCCCGAGTACCGGCAGGTCAAGATGTTCGCCCGGCTGGGGCTTAATCTGCCGACCTCGACGGTAAACGACTGGATCCATGCCGCGGCCAACGTACTTTATCCGCTTTATGAAAACCAGCGGGAAGCGGTACTGAGTGGCGGCTATGTCCAGATTGACGAAGTCCCGTGGAACATAGCCGACCGCAAAGGCCAGGCCTGCCGCAAGGGATACGCCTGGCAGTTCAGGGACGTAAGCCCGCATCCCAAAGGAACCTGGTTCTACTACCACAAAGGAAGCCGCGCCGGGGAGATACCGAGGACGCAACTGCGGGGTTATCGGGGGACGATACAGAATGACGGCTACAAGGTCTACAACGAATTTGAGAATGTGCCTGGAATAACGGTTCTGGCGTGCATGGCCCACATACGCCGTAAATTTGTAGACGCGCAGAAATCGAACCCGCTGGCTGGCGAGGCCGTGAAATATATCGCCACATTATACACACTTGAAGAAAACCTGAAGGCTGCCGGCGCTACCTCTGAGGAAATCCGCGCCGAACGGCAACGTCTCGCCATGCCCTTACTGGAAGGGCTTGAGGTCTGGATGCGGACGGCCCTGCAGACCTGCACGCCCAAAGAGCCCCTCGCCGTAGCCATCAAATACGCCCTGGCCCTATGGCCAAGGGTAAAGCGATATACTGAAAACGGGGATTATCTTATAGACAGCAATCCCGTCGAACAAGGGCAGTGCCCATCTGTGCTGGGACGCAAAAATTACCTCTTCAGCCAGAACGACCGAGGGGCCGAAGACAACGCCATCTTCTACACCTTCATCGTCTCATGTGAAAACCTTGGCGTAAACCCTATCAAATGGCTTAAACACACTCTGCAATGCATCCGGACCGACATGGACGACCACGACCTGAGCCTATTACTCCCATACAACTTCAAAAATTAGAACAGAACTGCAAGTCGGATCTTTTCGGACGGATACAATTAAAGAAAGATTATACGATAAAATACGCATAATAATTGATATTGTTATGCAATTTATTCTCTAATTACAGTAATAATTAGAATAAGGGTGTCATGAAAATCAGTCATATAGGAACAAAGAGACAGGATAACTGCATTTCTCGAAACCTTTAATAATCCCATTACGATATTGCATTCAATGCCACCAATACCGGCTCATCAGTCCATTCGAATTCCGTTTTTAAACAAAAGAAGCAGGGATTATAAAAGTACGTATTTAACTGTGTGTTAATTAGTATTCTTTATATACCAAAAGTACGTACTTTTATAGGCATAAAGTACGTACTTTTGTAAGCTTAACAATAGTAGTTAAGAGACTCTGTTAATAATGTTAATTTGAATCTCTGTTATTCTATCATTGCGCGATACTTGTTAACGGTTGCTCCCATACCATCTACAAATCCGATTTTAGTACGATCACCACCCACATTGAATTTAACGTATTGGTCATAATAGAGTGTGGCACAATCCCCGTTATTTTCTTTCAGTTGGCGATACTCATTCCATGAGTGATCGTATTTTTCGAGTGCGAGTTTAATTGCTGTTTTATCATATATACCTGTTTGCTCACCCTGATATCCTTTAAGCATGACAATCCAGCCTTGTTCCATAATTCTGTGAAGCCAGAGTCCATATAGAGAAGAGGTTTTGATATACTGTTCGATGGCTTTGTCGTTGCATTGTATCTTTTCGGATAATTCTACTATATCCTCCCAGAGTGCTACGGAAAGTTTCATTTCGTACAATGACTCGTCGACTATGTTTTTCTTTAAGATTTCATCGAAGATTCTTTTTAACTGGTTGATTCCTCCCAGATAATGGTCGCGTGTCCAGGTCACATTGACGGAGTGCAGGAGTGAACCTCTTCCCCGGATAATAGCATCAGGGGTCAGCATACACAGACGGCGGAAGAATGGGAGAGTCTCTTGGGATATACCAATTTTCAGTGCATATTCATTGAAAATATCTTCTTCTGTGCGGGTTAGGATTCAGGGCCCATTGGCTCATCACGTAGGTATTGAGGTCACACCAAAGTTCATTGGAGATGTAAGGACCGTACCAGCCTCCACCTCTCGACCAGGTCCATACGCCATAGAACAATGGATTATCTTTCACATCGTTCAGGCAACGGGGAGAAGCATCCTGCTTTGTCTCTTCAAAACCATTGATTACGGCATTTGCCACATAGTTCGGATAAGCTCCTTTTCCTTCATACTCACGCTGGCATTGTACCTCCACTACTTGTTTGTGCTTGCCCAGTGTGATTGTTTTGTTGAAATGGAAAGTCCGGAAATAGTCTCCATTGGTATGCTTGATAGCCATATAGAGATTGGGATGTGGTGCTACTTGTTCGGTAACGGCTAAGTAATAATCCGGGCGGACATGGAAGAAACCAAAATCCCACGTACGGTATATAATCTTCTTATTTCTTTTTACACATACCTCTTCTCTGAGCAGATTCATTAGCCGGGCATGTATCCCAATACTTTTATCATATCTGTTTTTATAGTCTACCGGGCCGTTTCCTATGTGATACGGAATGTTGTGGGTATAAGTCTCTCCGGTACGGATCACCAATCCGTCCATCTCCGGGAAACGCTCGAATAATTCTTTCAGCATGATCCGGTGAATCTCCCAAGTTTTGGGTTTCTCGAAAGATATTTTTCCATCCTCGTCACAAATCTCGTCTTTATAGAGTTCAACTAACTTTTGGGGTAATACAATGATATCAGTGAAATAGAACGCTTGTAAACCGTTCTCGTGGCACGTTTTGATCTGTGTTCTGATTTCTTTTGTCAGTGTTTCGATCCATGCTTTTTTCTTCTGATCCTTTCGGAAAAATACGCTTGTCGAATTTTGAGAAACTGACGGCACATTGCGGGAACTTAAACTCATTGATAACCATGCCATTCATACCAAAAGAGGCTAACTTCTCCGGTTTACGGAAAACACTCTGTGTCATGGCATCCCCGGGGTTGTGATGTACCATGTCCATTACCAGATATCCCTCTTTTTGAATTTGTTGTGCCAGGATAGGCAGAAACATACAGAGCCCTATCCCTCCTAATATCCACTTCTTCATAATTTTGATTTGTATTTATATTAATTGTGTCTTATTCTGTTGTAACGTAAGGCATTGCATCGGCACCGGATGCCCATTGCTTGTTGGGAGTATTTCCCATGACGAAAGATAGAGTACCCCCTTTCAGTATGTCTTTATGCAGGATATAGCATTTGTTGTAAGGCTGTCCGTTCAAGGTTGCCGACTGGATATAGATGTTTTCCTCTGTATATCCTTTGGCCTCTACCTTGAATTTCTTTCCATTCTCCAGCGTGATGATACTCTCTTCAAAGCCCGGACTGCCAATGACGTAATAAGGCATACCGGGACATACCGGATAAAATCCAACCATACTGAACACTAACCATGCGGACATTTGTCCGGCATCGTCGTTACCGCTCAGCCCATCGGGCGTAGGATAATATTCTCTATTCAATATGTTGTGTACCCATTTCTGAGTTTTCCAGGCTTCACCAGCTAAAGCAAAAAGGTAGGGAATATGATGTCCCGGCTCATTGCCGTGCCAGTAGTAATCTTTTTCAAAGAAAGTGTCGAGACGTGTCCGGAAACGTTCTTTGCCGATATGTTTCATCAGTCCGTTCACATCGTGGGGAACATACCATGTGTAATGGTAAGGTGTTCCTTCGCATATATAATCTACAAATTTATCGAATTCAAAAGGTTCGATCCATTCTCCGTTTGCATAACGTCCGCGTGCATAACCGGTTTCCGGGTCGATCACGTTTTTATAGTTCATGGCTCTTTTCATTAATGTTCTGTAGTCATCTGTTTTTCCTAATTTCCTGGCTACTTGTGCCAGAACGAAGTCATCATAGGCGTATTCCAGTGTTCTGGATACTTGTTCTCTCTTATGGAATGCATCCCATACATTGTCTTCCAATGGGATATAGTTGTATTGAAGATAGGATTCCAGCCCCCGGCGTCCTTTACCTTCTACATAACTTTTTCGGTCTGTATTGACTTCAAATGCATTTTTATGCATGAGCCGATAGGCTTCCTCATAGTCGAATCCCGGAACCTCTTTCAGGATGGCATCCCCCATCATGGCTATTCCGTGATCGCCGATCATGGCTGCCGTATAATTATTCCATAGCGGAAAGATAGGTAGCCACCCGCCTTGTTGCCCTTTTACAATGAAAGATTTAGAAAAATCTCCTGTGAGGGACGGGCTAAGAATGGAGTAGAGAGGTAACACGGCTCTGTAGATATCCCACATGGAGAAATCGCAATAATAGGTGAAATCTTTGGCTTGATGGATGGTGTAGTTTTCGGAGAAACCGGGATAATAACCTTCCACATCACTGAAAGTACGGGGCAACATACGTGTATTGTAAAGAGCGGTATAAAATTGAGTCTTTTTCTTCTCATCGCTACTCTTTACAGCTATCTGGCTCAGTGCTTTCTCCCAATTAGCTGCCGACTGTTTCTTTACTTTATCGAAGTTCCATCCGGGAATCTCTGCTTCCAGATTTTTACGGGCATTTTCAATACTGGTGAAAGAGGTGCCTACTTTTACCTGTATGCTGTTCCCTTTTTCAGGAGCGAGTTTAATCCAGGCCCCTACCCTGTTTTTGTTCCCTTTTATTTCTGTTTCTCCCGTTGTAATTTCATTGTCTTTCCATGTTCCGAAGGAGTCGAAGTCTTCTTCAAACCGGATGACGAAATATCCGCTGAATCCGGCACTCTTTCCACTTCCCTGATAGATTCTGTAGGCGGGATTATAGCCTGTTACTTCCCTGCTCTTTGTATCAATTTTTAAATACCCCTGTTGCTTGTCACTATTGGGTTCTATAATGATATAACGATCTTTATCCGATTGAAAACTAAAACGCATGATTCCTGTGTGAGACAAACCTGTAAGTTCGGCATGAATCAGGTAATCTTTCAGCATCACCTGATAATAGTAAGGCTTTGCCGTTTCTTCATCATGGCTAAATTGGGAAGCGCGCTCTCTGGCATTTGTTTTTAATTCACCGGTGACAGGCATTATTGTTACGCTGCCATAATCTTGTGTGCATGAGCCACTGATCCAATGGCTGGCACGGAATCCTTGTATTTCGTCGTGGTAATAATAATAAGGGGGATTGCATTTATGTTCTCCTTCCAGTGTTTGTGGTACCCAGTTGGTCATTCCGTTGGGGACACCGACTGCCGGCATGGTTTGTCCTTTCTCTTCTGAGGGTGCTTTGTCACCTCGTGCATGTCTTTGTATGTCTGTACCAATGACGGGGTTAACGTAGTCTGCATATTTCTCATTCCGCGTCATAGAACAGCCGGATAGCAGTAGTGCACATAATAAACTTAAATATAATTTCATACCTATTTATTTGTTTTCCATTAATGCGAAAGCGCACCACAGTACGGGTGCCTGTCCATGATAATCTCCTGTTTTTTTGGGGCGGTCATAATAGTATTGCCGGTTATTTCTCTTATTGGTGCCCGAACATACCTCTGTTACATCTCCGTTTTCATTGATATAAGATACCAGTGATAGCCATGCTTTACGGACTGCAGGAGCATATTCCCGGGCTTTCAGCCAGCCTTGCTTTACGCCTGTGATCATGGCGTAGGTAAACATCGCCGTTCCGGAAGTCTCGTTCCAGCAATCGGGAGCGTCTATCAACTGGTTCCACATACCGTTTTCTGCCTGATATTGTTTTAAACTTTTCATCATATCGAGATACCCCTGTAGGATACGCGGACGATCCGGGTTGTCTTTGGGCAATACTTTCAAAAGTTCTGCCATACCTGCTGCCATCCATCCATTGCCTCTTCCCCAAAGGAAAGGGACATCCGGGGCATGATAAAACAGCCCGTTAGGACGTTGTAATTCGTCCAGGTAGACGGCCATTGAACGTGCAGTCCGGTCGATGTATTTCCGGTTGCCCGTTGCTCTGTAGGCTTGCGATTGCAAGATGGTTATCATATACATATCATCTATCCACAAGCGGGTTTGCCAGCTAAGTCCTTTGTCGGCCCACCTTTTTTCTTCGGCTGAGGCTTCCGCAGGTAGTTCCCATTGTGTATCGGCATAAGAAATTCCCAAATCCAGGTATTGTATCTTTTTTGTTATCTGATAGAGTTCCAGAGGAAGACATCCGAACATATTCAAATCGACATGATTTTTAATAGGCAGGAAATCTTTTTCTGCTGTACACAGATAGTCAAAACGCTCTTGTAACTGCCTGGATAACTCTTTGTTCTTGCTTTCGCTGGCAAAACGCACTGCTCCGTACCAGGTACATACTTCGGCATAAGCCTTCCACAATTTGGCATCTTTGTGTTTCGGAAATAATCTGGCAGCTGCCAGTGCTCCCATGGCATAATTTGCTGCCCGGTTGTTCGGACCGCGTTCTTCACAGAAACTCATCTGACTGACAAGAGATTCGGACTGTTGTCTGAGTTCCGCGTCCATCAGTTTGTTTTCTTTAAGTATGCGTATGGCATCGAAGAATTTCTCGCGGGCAAAGAAAGATACTTCCAGGGGGCGGGATTGGTTCCGGGTAGACTCGAAGGCATCCAGGATACCTAATAGAATGGTTTTGCCTTGAAGCATTTTCTCCTTATTGCCGGAGCTTGCCAGATCATAGACAACGTAGATATCCTTATCGTTACTATGATAAAAAGTAACATGATCCTTGATTTCGGTGTGTCGGAGGATTTCCTGTCGGGCTTCACTGCGTGTCATCCGGTCGAGTACCTTTTCTTGTGCACACAGTGGTGGTGTGCACAAGAAAAAGGCTGTCAGCAAAGAATATCCGGTGATTAATACTATGTTTTTCATGTTTTGTGAGATTAGTTTTTACTTTGCAAAGTACGTGATTTTATTTGGCAAGTAATGCATAGGCGCACCATAAAACCGGAGCTTGTCCATGGAGATCTCCCGTTAAAGCTTTACGGTTGCGGTAGTGTTCACTATTATCTCCCAGCATGGTACCTTCGCATACGGCTTCCACATCTCCCTGTTCATTTACATATTTGGTTAAAGCTATCCAGGCGTTCCGGGCTACCGGTCCGTATTCTTCGGCAGGTAACCAACCTTTCTTGACACCTGTAATCATGGCGTATGCGAACATGGCCGAACCGGAAGTTTCTTCCCACATGGAAATATCATCCACTACCTGTTTCCACATACCATTTTCATCCTGCGTATCTTTTAGCTTCTCCATCATTTTCAGATATCCTTTCATGATTTCCGTTCTGTCCGGATTGTCTTGCGGAAGCATCCGGAGCAGTTCGGACATACCGACTGCCATCCAACCATTACCGCGTCCCCAGCAGAAGGGAGCTGTTGGTGCGTGATAGAACAGTCCTGAAGTTTGCTGTATTGAATCCAGGTAAAGCACCATTTCGCGAGCTGCTCTGTCTATATATTTACGGTCGTTCGTTACCCGATAGGCCTGCGCCTGGATAGTGGTGATCATATACATATCGTCCAGCCAAAAACGAGTTTGCCAGGAATAACCTTTGTCGGCCCATTCCTTTTGTTCCGGTTGGCAGATATCGGCATCTTTGAAGTCTCCATACATACTACTTTGACGTTCTTCGCCTTCTTTTAGTTTCCAGTTGGCTGGTAATTCCCATTGAGAGTCGGCATACATCATGCCTAATGTTTTATAGCGCTCTTCTCCTGTTTGCAGGTAGAGTTCCAGCGGCACGGCTCCGAAGACATTATTGTCTACATGATTCGGCTTCGGCTGCAAGTAAGCCTCGTTGGTGAATAAGGGCTCGAAACGGGCTTTCAGACGTTCTGTCAATTCCTTGTTATCTGTTTCCTGAGCAAACCAAAGTCCTCCCAACCAAGTGCATACATCCGGATAGGTGATTTGTGTTCTTGGTTCGTTCACTCGTAAGGGGCTGCCATATTGCGAATGCCCTTGCTCCAGAAACCGATTCGTAATTTTATTCCCGATTTCTATAGGGTTGGCTTCTTGTGGGAGGTTGTCAAAGTACCCGTTCTCTTTAGGAGTACAAGATGACAGCATCAACGCAGCTAATGCTGCTGTGAATAGTTTACTTTTCATATTTTCTTGTATTTTTTATATTGTTAGTTCGGATAATATTTCTCGGGTGTCATGAATGCAGGTACATAAGGTTCCATCCAGAATGCAGAGGTACGCTTGTATTTCAATTCGGTATTCGGATACCAGTTGGCCCAGGATGCCGGATGCGTATCGGCAACAGGAGACTGTACGCTTTCGCCATACCCGTTCACAGTGGTAACGGTATATTCATAGACTGTAAACGAACCGGCATCAAGAGTCGGATTGTCTAACTTACCGGGGAATCGGCATGCTTTGATGACTCCGGTTGTTTTCATGTCTGTATACTGATTAGCTTTACCTTCAAATATAAGTGCGAAATCTTTATCACCGGCCTTTCTCCGGTATATACGATATTTCTGTGCACCTAATACTTTTCCCCATGATAAGTCTACCTTCCCCTTGCCTAAATTCAGGTGCAGACCTTCCGGGTAATGTGGTGCTTGGTTAGTGGTATAAACCGGATACTCTTGGGCAAAGACGGCCGTATGTTTTCCATTTACGGACAGAGCTCGTACATGTATCTTCCCGGCAGGTTGCGGAGCAAGTTTGTATATTGACCGGGTGGTTGTGCCTACCTCCGTCCATGTTTGCCCATTGTCCCGTGATGTTTCTATTTTTACCTTTTTGGCTGATGCAGGTATATCCAGATAAATAAGGGTACCATTAGGAGTATATTCTGTGTCGATAATATCTGTTTGCATTGGAATTGCTTCACGTGCAAACTCTATGTGATGCTCTCCTGCGGGTAAAGAGATATTGCTTGTTCCCTGTTGTGCGATACCGTCGATATATAATTTTCCGCCGAACATTCCTTTTAGGGTTAACCTAGCTTTTCCATCACTCTTATAGCGTCCTTTGCAAGTGTTGGCGTTTGTGCGGGTCATGGCAATTGCCGTACCGGCGTCCGACAATTCAATCGAAAAACCATCGGCAGAAAGGAGTGTACCCTTCATTAAAGCAAGTTGCAAGGTTCCATTATCCATCCGGCGGATTACACCGACCTCTCCGGTGAATGATTCCTTTTCGGACTGATGGCTTATTCCTGTTCCATCACGGAAGATAACATCGGTACTGTGAGGAGCTTTGATATACAATATATTAGATGGTGCATTTTTTTGCTCGGGCACAAATTCGTAAATGCTTGTATGGGCCAACAAAGCCGGGTTCACTACTTTCCCATGTAGAACGTTGATATCTCCTTTCTTGTGTGAAACCAATGTCAGTAGCGAACCGTCCGCATCCCGGTAGAAACCTTTGGAATTATTGGTTTCTCCTTTAGTCCAATGATCCGGGCGTGCTTTTTTGCCAAAGAAAACGATTTGTGGAAATTCATCTTCTTTCTGAACGAACCAAGAGAAACGGGCACCTGCTCTCCAGTTCGTTCCGGTCTGGTCGTAGAGTAGGAAGTAGTCTGTACCTACTAGTAGGATGCTGCGTGATAAATATTCCGGCCAGGCAAAACTGTCTTTTCCTTTAGCGGAACGAAGTTCTGCCAGCTGCACTATATCCAGGTCATAAAGTGGAGCCACAAGTTCGTTCATTCCGATGTTACAGAAAGCTCCATTTTTCATTACTCCGAAGTTAGTGATGCCATCCAGGTTATTTTGTACATGGTCGCCTACCACTTCGTTTTCATGCCCCGTATATATTTTACCTTTTGCATAGAAGTAAAGTCCGCCGGAGTTGCCTTGTCCCTGATGCCCCCAACGATAGTTAGGGCCTTTATCCACTTGGTTTAAGTGAATGGACAATTCTTCGTCTGTGTCTACTCCTGCACGCAGAACAATGCCGTGTCCGGTATATTTCGTGCTTCTTAAATGCGGATTGGTTCCCATGTTATGGGTAGGGTATTGTTTCTGATGGACATCCCCCCAATTGGTGTGTGTATCTTTGGTTTCAACACCCGGACCCATCTTGCCGGTCCAATATAGATTTTCGGCTAAGAGTGGATCGTAGTATTGCATCCAGTCTGCTAACTGGTAAACGGAGCAATAGCGTGGAACAATCCGTCCCCCTCCGTGAGCACCATGGGGCGGATAACTTCTTTCCATCTTTTCATTGTATTGAATGGGAGCGGTCATCATGTCCAACATCCAGTGTCCCCGTTGCGCCATGTATTTTCCGGCAAAACGATTTTTGCCATCGAACTCTTTTAGTGCGATATTGGTGGCTGAGGTAGGACGTAAGAAAGCCCAATTATAGATACCCAGGCTTTCTACCCAACGTCCGCCTTTGGATTCGAAGGCTTTTACTTCAGGACGTGTATAGAAGATACCGTATATTTCCAGTGTTTTTTCAAAGAAATCCGCCCATTCTTTGGCCATCGGGTGTTCGGGGTAGAGGAAAGACATCTGCCCCGGTACTGCCCAGCCGTCTGCTGCCATATTAGCGGTTCCTGCTAATGAAGTGCGAATGGTATTCATCGCTTCCAGTGTATTGATGTAGGCGGATATGAGCATCAGGCCGTCTACGGTCTTCTTTTGTTCTGTGGTCAGTTGTTTGTAAAGTGCTAGGTAATCTTCTATCCAGCTACCGAAAAGCGGGCGGTGAGAAATGGAATGAATGCCGGGAAATCCATTTAAGCCTGTCATATAATAAGCCATTGGAGAGGTTATTATCTGCTGATAGAATTGTTCGGCAGTGGGTGAGCCTGTTTTCCCTGTAAAGGGAGTATCCGGATGCTTTGCATGTACCGGATACTCCAGAATCCAATCTTTCACCTTATTTAAATTTAATAGCGCATACTGGCGGTGTAATAGCATAGCGTAGCGGAAGCCCATTTCATCCGAATGGTCTGCACCACCCTTGACTGCTATTTCGTCAATGCGTTTATTGAATTTGTCAACTATACCCTGTTTCTTTTCAATCGTGTATAAAGTTATGGCCGTGGACCGGCTGCCGGAATGGAGCGGGTACTTGAAATATAATTTCTGACCGGCATAACGGAAATATACAGATAAATCCGGAGTGGGTTGCCAGATCCCGTATTGCTGATCATCCCAGCGATTATGGTCATATACAAATATGCCTAATTCTCTGGCTGCATCCTGAGTTTCCCAGAAAGAGATTGCCGGAACCTGTTCACGTGTTGAATTTCCTCCGAAGGGTAAGAGGCGATACAACATTTGCTTATCGGGCTCTTCTATCCAGCCCATTCCTGTCCAGTGCGGATCTTCCTGGCTCCAGTTGGTGTATATGGGTTGGTCGATGGGCAAACCTCCGTCTACTGATATTTCCTTTTGTCTGTCCCAGTTGCCATAACGGCGCGTAGGATAGAAGTTATCCCATTCCATATCTATAAACACCTCATCTTGGTTTGATATATTCTCCATTTGTTCGTCGAGGATGACGAAGGGATAACCTTGTATGACTTTTACCTTGGCATAATAAGAAGCTTGGTTATCTAATATATAATGTATTCCACATTCTATAAACAAGTCGCCTAATTCTAAAACAGACGTTTCTATCTTTTTTACGGTGCGCTGTCCGGTGTGCAGCTTGTTATTGCCTATCTTTTGATGATCGTTCAATATGGAGATTATGGGAGCGGGAATTGTGTGCCCCGGATTGATTCCTCCGGCAGGTATTTCCACACCGAAGCTTCCGTCACTAATCAGCCAGGTTGACGCCTGTTTCTGAAGTATAACGGGTGAACTTTGCCGGGAAGCATTGTTTTTCCGAAGATACAATGTATAGTCGAATTCCCCTCCGCTTGGTAGCTCTGCGAAGAAGTTTATAACGGCAGATTTCAGTTTCCCATTTTCAATGACTTTGTTTGATAATTGGAATGGAACAGAACAGTTCTGCTTATTATCGGAAAGGTTAAGCTCCGATTCGGACTGTATTCCTTCCGGAAAGTAAACCGGATAACTTAAAAGGGTGCGGGGCCAGTCGTATATAGATAGGTTTATACAATCTTTCCGGGAGAAATTCAGCGGCTTCTCCCTGGATACGATGGTCTGTTGTGCAAAGCCTGTATTTGCAAAAAATAATATGAGTAATAATGTAATCACGTGGTTTCTCATGGTCATAAACTTTACCTGAATTTTTTGCAAACTTAGGCGAAAAGCCTTTGACAGACTATGAAAATAGTGTCAAAGGCTTGTATTTTAGACCTGCGACCGATTATTTACCTATATTCTTGATATATTCGGTAGGAGTTTGATTGAATACAGATTTAAAAACCTTACTAAAGTAAGCCGGATCGGAGAAGCCTACTTCATAGGCAACCTCTGCAATGGTCATGCCTCCGGACTGGAATTTTTCCACAGCCATTTTCATCCGGATATTTAAGATCAGTTTGTTGGGTGATAAATCGGATATCGCCTTAATTTTCCGGAAGAATTGTGTACGGCTCATGCCTAATTTATTATATAGAACTTCCATGGATAATTCCGGATCCTGTGCATTTTCTGTAATTAATTCTACCAGTTTTTGCATGAGTGGGTCCTCTACTGTGATTTCCTCTACCGGAACTTCTGTCCTCTCTAACTTCTGGCAGAACAAGTCTCTCAGTTTTTCTCTGTTTTTGATGAGGCTTTCTATTTTAGCCAGTAGTATTTGCGCATTGAATGGCTTTAATATATAGTCGTCGGCTAAAGCCTGATACCCATCTTTTACATGCTCTTCCAGGCTTTTTGCTGTTAGCAAGACTACCGGAATATGAGCTAAGGCCATATCATTTTTTATAACCCGGCAGAGTTCCAGTCCGTCCATTACGGGCATCATGATATCACTGATAATCAGATCGGGTATCTGCTCTCTGGCTATATTTATGGCACTTTTTCCTTCAGGAGCTTCCTGCACATTGTAGGTCTTGGATAGTTTGGAAACGATGTATTGGCGCATATCCTCGTCATCTTCTACTACCAGAATCCGCAGGCGGTTATCAGAATCTTCGGGTATTTGCTGGTGATATTCCGGTTCTACGGACAATACACTATTTTTTTCTACTTTCAATGTATGAGTAATTGCCTGGTCAGTATAGATAACATTGGAATTGGCGTAGTGTTCCTTTCCCAGTTGCAGGCGTATGAAGAACGTCGTTCCTTGTCCGGGCGTACTTTCCAGCCATATCTTGCCGAAATGCAGTTTAACCACGTATTGCACCAGATTAAGTCCGATGCCACTGCCGAACATTCCACCTTTGTTGCCATTTCCTATCTGAAAGAAAGGATCGAAAACTTTGCTTTGGTTTTCAGGAGATATACCTTCCCCGAAGTCTTTTACGGAAAGAACAACGCTGTTTTCCTCCATATTGGATTCTAGCTGGATCTTTCCACCTCTGGAAGAGTGCTTTATTGCATTTGAGAGCAGATTAAACATTACTTTACTCATCAGGTCTACATCTACCCACAAATTGTTTCCATAATAGTTGTTGGAGTACGAAATGGTAAGTTCGTGCTTGTTCAGCAATTCGGAGAAACTGTCAATCTGTTCAGTAATAAATACAGGTACATTCAGGCAGCTTAGTTTCAGTTGCATGGCTCCATGTTCTAATTTGCGGAAATCCATCAACTGGTTCACCAGAAGCAGCAGGCGGTTTGCGTTCTTTTGTATCTGTTTCATCGGATATTTTAAACCCGAAGGAAGCTGTTCATCGTTGATGATATCGTCTACCGGACCGGTTATCAATGTGAGCGGTGTCCGGAGTTCGTGAGAGAAATTAGTGAATAACTCAATCCTCATCTGGTAGTTCTTCTCGATATTCTCTTTTTCTATCTGTTCGATTTGGCGTTTGTACTTGGCTGTTTTCTTTTCATAAAAATAGCGTGCTAATACTGCCAGAAAGACGATGATGAATAAGATATAGAGGGCCTTTGCCCACCAGGTGGCCCAGAATGCAGGATGTACCGATATGATAATGGTTGTTTCTACCGTGCTCCAGATTCCTTCGTTATTGCATGCCTTAATACTGAAAATATACTTACCTGCCGGAAGATTAGAGTATATTACTTCATTATTTTCAATATAATGCCACTCTTTATCCAGGCCTTTTAACTGATAAGCATATTTATATCCCTTGGGGGAGATGAAGTCGAGCGCAGAGTATTTGATTCGTATAGATGAGTTATCATACGGCAGATCAACCTTGTTTCCTTCATTGAAGTTATTGATTTCAATATGGTCGGGTGCATTTTTAGAATTTAGTGACTCCACCAGGGATATCTGTACCAAAGGTGCCGTCTTTCTGTCATGAGACAAACGTGTCGGGTCCAGTTCTGCCAGTCCGTTGTTACCGCCTATATAGATGTGTCCGTTGCTGGCTTGCAACAGTGACTTGTGCGAAACTTCATTCAAAGGAAAGCCGTTGCCACGCGTAAAATTTACGATGATTCCATCCGGTTTGATCTGTGACAATCCGTTGATGGCAGATACCCATATATCCTTGCTGGTACGATCTTCCAGGATGGCACAAATGGAATTGTGTACTAATCCGTTATCTTTATTATAATGATGTATTTCCTGTTTTTCCAGATTACATTTATATAATCCATTGTCATAAGTACCGATCCAGATGTTCTTGGCGTGATCCTCGTAGAGTACACTTATATTCTTGTCATTCAGTTCTTCGAATGTGGTTCGTTCACCTTTAAAATAGTGTTCGGGATTTTCAGGTTGATGCCTGAATATCCATAAACCATTGGTACGAACTCCCACTATCATGTCATCTTCATGTCGCAGAATATCCTGTGTCAACATATACCGGGTAGTGGCATTATAGTTGGTCGATAGATTCCGATCCAGCTTTTGCGTATTCTTATCCCAGTAAGACAAGTCATCTTCTGCTATCCATAGGCGATTTTCTGCATCTCTTGCCATTGCACGAATTTGTTCTTCACCACTCATTGGGGCGATCACTTTGGTTATGGAACGGGTTTTCAAGTTGAGTGAATAAACTCCCATATTTAAAAAATAGAGATAGAGCTCGTCTGGTGAATTCCGGTAAACATAGTATAAGTCCGTATCGTGTTTGGGAGAATTACCTCCGGATATATTTACTTCTTCTATATGCTTCGGATTGTTTACATCCATGGCTATAAGCCCCTTGCTATGTCCAATCCATAATTTACCTTGTGATTCGGATAATGAACCTACTACTTGGATTCCGGTGGCCTGCTGAGGGGAGGATATTAAAGAATGATGAGTAAAAGTAAACAGCTTGGGATGATAATAAATGGCTCCCTGACCGAAAGTTCCTATCCATAATGCTCCTTGATTATCCTTATAGACTGTCATTAGGCGGTCGCTTATAGCAAGGTGTTGATCAACTTTGGTATAAAAGAAAGAGTGCTTAATATCATAAGCCACCAGTCCGCGGTCGGTTGCAAGCAGCAAGGTGGAATCATTATATTCTGTGATGTCATGAATGTAATTACTTTCTATCGGAACATCCGGATGAACCGTGTATGAGATAGGCTTGATTTCTTCTTCTTTAGGAAAATATTGATAGAAATTCTTTAGCTCTTCTCCCAGCCAGATGCGTCCTTTGCTATCTGTAAATCCTTTCATTAAGGAGAAACGCTTTTCATTTTTGTGTAATATCTTGTAACGCTCGGTCCTTACGTCATAAAGTGCCAGCCCCTGATTCACCACATCCAGCAACAGGGCATACGGGCTCGCGGCAGCCATCATGTGAATATAGGTATCACGCATATCTTTCACATATGAACACGTTCCGTCGCTTTTGAAAACATATAATCCTTGTTTGGTAGCTACCCAGATGTTTTTCTTGGGATCTTCGTGCAGGCCTACAACCACGGACGAGGGAAATTCTTTCCCCGCATACCGTTCCTGTAAATCGATAAACTTTTCCTGCATGGGATCGAAGAGAACGATTCCGTTGAAGGTACCGATCCAGAAGAGACCGTCCGATAGTTGCGTAATACTCACTATATCGTTAGGCTGCTTGACTTCTTTGCCTGGCAGGTGATAATAGTTCTTTATTTCGTAACCGTCTAATCGGTTTAACCCATTTTTGGTACCAATCCAAATGTAACCTTTATCGTCCTGGCAGATAGCTTTTACAGTGCTGTTTGATAATCCATCCTTTACAGAATAGCTATTCAGCGTGATGTTCTGTGCCGATGCGCTAATATACCCTAATGAGAGTATGGACAAGATAAATAGATGCTTTGTGATATTCTGCATTATCTTCGGAAACATAAAATTCAAGTTATAAATTGAGCCCCTAAAGATAATGCAAAACATGCAATTCATACAAGCATAAACGCTTTTTATATGGTTATTTACGGAATACATTCCAATTCCCTTTCATGTCTATTTGAATGGTGATTTCTTCCTTGTTGTTTTTTATTTGAACGGTGCTGCATCCATCCAGAGTTCGTGTAGATAAAGACTGTACGATATCAACGGCCTTTTTCTTTATGCTGTAGGGCACGATTACGGTAACAAATGTCAAAGGCTCGAATGGAGTAACACGTTGCTTGGAGAAGACTGTGGTGGGCTGTATCGTATATTCTTGTTTCTGAAATCCGTAACTGCAGTCGGGTTGCTTTTCAAAATAGACTAGTAATTGCCTTTTCTCTATTTCGTTACCGGATGCGTCTTTCCACGGTTGACCTGCGTTTGGGGTATCCCTATATATTTTTTTCCCTCCGTGAGTACTGAACCAGTTTTCACCCCGTTCATCCATTTGATACAACTGCCAGATACTACCTGCCGTATATCCTTCGGTATCTTCTCCGGGAATCAGATGATCCTGTAATATCAGAATACCTTCAGCTGTCAATACCATGCGTCGTTGCAGGGTGGAACCATCGACACAGTGATTATCCAGAATCACTTCAGCGTATGAGTCTTTATCTTTATTCACAACTTTGGCTGTCCGCACGATATTGGGATTGAACAGCACACCTACTTCTTCATGTACATAGTCTTCTACCGGTTTTCTGATCTTGTTGTAGGCTCTAATCTTGAAACTCATGGGAGACTTGATTCTGCCGTCAGTCGTGTAATGTTTCCAGTCGCAACCAATGTATCGGTACTCATTCAGACTGAAATCTGCCGCCACTTTCAGATTAATAAAATGAATGCCGTTATCTTTCAAAGTAATACGTATCATCTTTCCACCTTTCTCATTGTCTGCAAGTTCTACACCGTCTCCCCATGCATCCAATGTGTTGCAATCATGCAGAATCTTTTCTCCAGCCTTACCTCGTAACCGAACCTTATCAATGCAGATCACTTCGCCCGGCTGTCCATTCTGAAAACGGAAAGTGATGTTTTGAAATCCCCTCATTTGCGGATCACTTTTTGATATATGTGTGGTTGAGCTGAAGTCAATCCAGTCTGTAAACCAACGGTTGGTCAGCCAGCGGTTGGAGCCTTCACCGAAAGGGAAACCATTGCTTTTTTCTTTCATCAGGATCACGGTGTTGCCATGACGCATATCCGTAGCATGACGTTGCACGCCGTGAAAGTGCGGGCAACAGTCGGTTTCAAAATAATTGATGGTTCCGCGCAGATTCGGATGTTTGTGAGAACCTTCGGCATAAAGATCACTCATGACAAAAGGAGTACTCGGAACGTGTGAAGCCGTTAGCAATAACTGGTCCGGTATACCACCTTGTCCTTCCCGGTTGGTGCGTGTTGTCACCATGCCACCCCAATCCGGGATAGAAGTCTTTGGAATAAATGGCGGTAACAGGGTTATTTCCGCAATCGAGGCCCATTCACAGGCATCCCGTAGAAACCAGCCTCGTTTAGTATATTTTTCGGGTAAATTAGGAAGTCCTGTTTTATATAATTTGCGGGCAGCTTCCTGATAGGTTGCATTACCAGTCAAGCGAGCCATCTTTTCAAAGACTACGATCCATTCAAAATAGGCAAAGAAGAAGTCATCTCCATATTCCGGCATGTAACCGCTGGGAGCTTGCTGATGAAGATAGCGTGAAAACCATTGTTCTATTTCGGGAGTCTGTAGCAATTCGACCCGTCCACTTTCTTGTGCGATGGTGATAATGTCATTTAAGTGGATGGCTGAATATAAAGTAGCGGTTTCGTCTACATCCTTATTGGCATACCAGAAATTCCACATAGTATCTGTATAGGCTTTCCACTGGTTTGCATTGGGAGCATCCGGAAACAAGTTATACATTCTGGTGAAGCCTAAAGCACGTTCCTGTCCCTGATTATGATCGGTGATGAAATGAGGCTCGAAGTGCAGGTCGGCAAAACGGATCACAATTTCCCGGGCTTCGTTTCCTTTCAGGCGTCTTTCTTTTTTAAGTAATTTGTAGGTGGCTGCCACGTTGCGGGTAGAGAAGAAATCATCTCGTCCCCGCATCAGTTGTTCGTCCTTTTCCCAGGCGGTGACGGCATACCGGAAAATCTCTTCGGACATGTTCAGAAATCGTTTCTGTCCGGTAGCTTCATAGAAAGTACCGGCAGCGCTCATCAGGTGGGTGGTCCAACGGACATTGCGGTTTTGAATTTCCTTCTGGATGCGTTCTTTACTGTATGGGTAGGTCTGGTTGTCAAAGGCTTCGACGGCTATGGACAACGGATCTTTGTCTATTGCTGGATACAGGTTTCCATACACTGAAATAATTCCCCAAAGGCAAAGAAAAATGGAGGCAGACAATTTCTGTATCATATTGGATTTCTTTTGATAGAGTTTATTAATAAGAGAGTGGGCAAACCGGATTTTCCGGCTTGCCCAACATACATATACTCTCTTTGTTCTATGACAGAATTTTAATATTCGGGATTTTGCCACATGATTGTTCCGTCACCATAGGCATTGATTTCAGATTGTGGAATCGGTGCCAGCAGATTACGTTTTTCCATTACATACATCGGTGTTTGGGTAGCTGTGTTGAAACCTTCGTTTTTGAGAGAGAAGTGTTTCTCCATTGCTTCTTCGGCAAGCCCCCAACGAATCAGGTCGGGCCAACGAAGTCCTTCGTAACAGAACTCGATAAAACGTTCGTGAACGATGTAATCGAATGTAGCTTGCTTACTGTTCAGTCTGGTAGCATCAATGGCTTCCAGACCGGCTCTTTTGCGCACTTCGTTAATGATGGATAAGATTGTAGTGATATTCTCTGCATAGCCCACTTCATTCAGAGCTTCGGCATACATCAGTTTGACATCCGTGTAACGCAGAATAGAGATGTTATTACCCCATTCGTCATAAGAACCGGGTTTCGTCTGCGTTGCTTTCAGGAACTTACGGGCTGTGTAAGTGTCAGCATGCTGGTAATCTTTATCGTAATAAAGGTTATTCACCATGGTAGCGGCCCGGCGGATATCGCCTTCTTCGTAAACACCTTCACCCCAGATGGACTCGGAAACCTGGGCGGTACCGGAAGGACCTTTGAACGTTACATTATGAAGGAACGGAGCATCCTTTTCAAGATTGATACTGGAAGCGAGCAACATACTGTTGAACGTTTGGCTGATACCCAAAGCTTTACCGGTGGAACCGCCCATGTATTGCACTTCCCAGACACGTTCGGATGTGTTGTCGAATTTATCATCGAAACAATCTTCATAGTTGTCGGCCATTTTATATAAAGCGGGTTCTTTGGCAATTATCAGCTTCAACCATTCTACTGCCTTTGCAGGATTATGCATATACAGGTAAGTACGTCCCAGCATACCGGCCATTGCATATTTGGTGATACGTCCCACTTCTGTGCCGCTTCTTTTTTCGGGAAGCAGGTCATAAGCCAGTTCGAAGTCCTTGATTGCTTGCTGGTAAGTCTCTTCCTGTGAAGAACGTTTCACTTTACGCAATTCGGCCAATGAAAGGTCCGTAGTGATAAGTGGAGAACCTCCCCAACACCAGGCGAATTGCAGATAGGCTAGTCCGCGCATGGCATAAGCCTCGCCTTTGATATGATTTTTCTGATCTTCATCAGAGAAGTCTACCCGGTTGATGTTGTCCAATATCTTATTGCTGCGTGATACCAGTACCCAGAGCGATTTCCATGCGGTTTCCCAGGTCTTTTCGGTAGAAGTATCCGTGAAGCGGGTGATGTTATTGTTCATGTTTTTAATAGCGTCTTCCCTCAATACGATTGCTTCCAGATAGTTACGATTATAGACAGTCTGTAGTTGTGAGTAAACTCCGGCAATGGAGGCTTCACAATCAGCAGGAGTCTTGTATAAGCTCTGGTCTGTGTAAATAGACGGTTGGTTGACGTCCAGATAGCTGTCGCAGGAGGATAGCCCCCACAAACAACATACGGCTACTATTTTAGTTATTATTTTCATGATCGTTACTGATTAAAAGGTTACGTTTACACCAAATATATATTTTCTTGACAGCGGATAAGTATTGTAATCTGCACCTCTGAGCATCGGATTGGTACTATAGCTATTGGTATCCGGGTTGCCGACATAATCGGTAAAGGTATGCAGGTTTTCTACTGTTCCGTAAATTTTGGCTGCTTTGATTCCCAGGGCATTCAGCCATTTCTTGGGCATATTGTAGGCCAGGCTGACATTCTGAATACGTAAGAAGGTTGCGTCAAAGATTTCCAAATCTGTTCTGTGTAATTGTCCGTCCTGCTCGGAGTTGTCACCCAAACCGTAAGGAGTCGGTGTTTTCCCATCCCATGACATATCTACACCCAGTTCAGTAGGAATGGGGTTGCCGTTCGGATAATCTTCTTTGTAGCAGTGCAACCATCTTCTCAGTGTGTTGTTGGCACCATATTTACCACCGGTATCCAGGTTACGGGCACCAATCCAAAGTACATTACCGCCAATCTGTCCGCGCAGGAATATGCTCAACTCGAAGTCCTTATAAGTAAATCTGTTGGTAAAACCGAACATCACGTCAGGTTCATTTGAACCGTAAGCTACTCTGTCGTCATTGTCGATAGAACCACTTCCGTCAACGTCTACGTATTTCACGTTACCGGGTCTCTGCTTTTTACCTTTTACGGTAGGAACCAATGGTTTGTTGGGATTATAACGCCCGTCAGCGCCTACTTCGAAGTCAGCTTCCGTTAGCAGACCGTCTGTGAGGTAAGTATAGAATTGAGAAATAGGACCTCCTACTTTTGTGATGAACTGTGCGTTCCATGCATCGGTGATGATTTCATCGTTTCCACCTAAATCCAGTACCTTGTTCTTGTTTCCGGAAAGGTTTAGTGTGCTTGACCATTTGAATGATCTTGTATTGATATTGGTTGTTGTCAGGTCAATTTCCCAACCACGGTTCTCAATGGAAGCCAGATTTGTGCGCATACTGTTGAAGCCGGTAGCGGCGGGGAGCTGCAAATTATACAGCAAGTCGTCCGTGCGGTTAATGTAATAGTCTACGTTCAACTGTATGCGGTTTTTGAATAGGGAGAGGTCGAAACCAAAGTCGAATGCTTTGGTCGTTTCCCATTTCAAATCTGAGTTGGCATAGTTAGTCGGATAGATGGCTATTTGTGAAGTATTTCCGTAAGCGACATTTCCGGTAGTGAAAGTAGAAACATAGTCACTGTAGCCGATACGATCGTTACCGGACATACCCCAGGAAGCACGGAGCTTTAACAGAGAGATGAACTCTACATCTTTCATAAATTCTTCACTGTTGATTTTCCATCCGGCGGATACGGAGGGGAAAGTAGCCCAGCGATTGGAAGGACCGAAACGGGAAGAACCGTCACGACGCATGGATGCAGATACTAAGTATTTATCATCATAATTGTAGCTTAAACGACCGAAAAGAGAAGCTGTGCGAACGATGTTCTTCAGGGTACTGGCCTGACTTGGAGTGGCACCTTGGTTCAAGGTCGGAACGTTATCCAACGGGAAGTCGGTAGCTTTCATATCGGCAGTATAGATGCTGCGGTTTTCTATACTTTGTCCTAACAATACATTCATCTGATGTTTTTTCCAGAGAGTAAAGTCATAGCTCAGTGTATTCTGCCATCCGGTACGACTGCCGGAGATCACTTTGCTTGAAGCAGTAGCGCTCTTGACAGACATTTTCTGCACGTCGAGCGGGAGGAAATATTCATCGATGCGGTTTTCAGAACTATAGTTGAACATAGACTTGAACGTCAGTCCTTTGATGATATTCGCCTCCACCCATGATGCAACATCGAAGTTCTTGATATTTCTGCTGTCGGTAACTTGTCTGAGGCGTTCGTATGGGTTAACGTCATCCTTTCTGAATTTGCTGAAGCCTAACGAGCGGGTACCTTCGTTGATACCGATAGTAGGAATCATGGTCAGGGCAGTCATGATGACTTTATCCTTACCTTCAGATTCACCTCTGTCTTGTGAGGAAATGGTAGGAGCAAAATTCACACCGGCTTTGATGTGCTTGTTAATGTTCATGGAAGCGTTGATACGGAAGTTGAAACGTTCGTATCCGGTATGTTTTACGATACCTTCCTGGTTCAGGTATCCGGCAGAGGCATAGATAGAATATTTGTCGCCTTTGCTGGAAACCGATACCTGGTGACTGTGGGTGAAAGCGGTCTGGAGAATGGCGTCAATCCAATCTGTCTGAGGAAGGTCGGAACGCAATGTCCAGTCGGCTGTGTCGGAATTAGGGTTCAACAACCAGTCCGGGTTTACGCGGTCACCGCTCGGACGGTCTTTATTGGGGGTATCCAGTGTATTGTTGCCGTCTTTTTGCAGCCACATCGCATTTTTCAGATACAGGTTGTATGCCATCCATTCTTTAGGAGACATCATTTCGGGCAGGCCCACGGCGTTCTGGAAACCTAAGTATGATTCCCATTTAACGACGGGAGCACCTTTCTGAGCCTGTTTGGTCTCAATCAGGATTACACCGGCAGAACCGCGTGCACCATAGATAGAAGTGGCTGCCGCATCTTTCAATACTTGGATAGATGCTACGTCGGAAGGGTTCACATTGCTCATATTTTCGGTGATGACTCCATCCACTACAATGAGGGGATTGGAAGAACCGTTGATAGAGCTGACACCACGTACGGTAATCTGCATTTCTTCACCCGGAATACCACTGCTGGTCTGAGTTTGCACACCGGCCAACTGACCGGAGAGGGCGTCACTCAGATTTGTGACCGGACGTCCTTCAATGGCTTCGGAGGTCATCTTGGATACGGAAGTCGTCAGATTACTTTTCTTTACGGAGCCGTACCCCACTACCACTACCTCGTCCAATGACTGAGAATCTTCTTCTAATGTTACTTTCAAATTTGTACTCCCGTTGAGGGCTACTGTTTTGTCTTTGTAGCCAATGAAAGAGATGGTTACTGTGGCCTTGTTGCTTTTTACATTTAAGGTAAAGTTTCCGTCAATGTCGCTGATTGTACCGTTTCCCGGTACACCTTTTTCTACGATGTTGGCACCGATAATGGCTTCACCCGACGGGTCTGTTACAACACCGGTAACTTTTACTTGTGCCCAAGTAAAATTACAGAAGCATAGAAGGAGTAAAGTCACCCAAAGTCGGGATTTTCCTTCCACACGTTTTGAGAGTGTGATTCTGTTTTCCATAAATTAAATTTTTTAGATACTATTAATTTCTTTAAATATGCATAAAGCAAGTTTGTTTTTCATTCGCAAAACTAGCCGATGGGCTAGGAAGGGATATGGAAAATTGTTTCAAAACCTATAAAAAAGGTCTCAAACGACCGTTTTCCCCAGCTTTGGTACGTTATTCCAATTCCCAGCTTTTTGTACCTTCCGGGGTGTGGAACAGGAGTACGTTACTATTGGCTTTTTGCTCCATATACTTGCTTTGAGATATGTATTCGGTATTCAGTTTTACAGGATTTCCATTCAGTTTATACTGTCCGTTATAGGCTGTTTCAGGGGAAAAGAATGTCAGTTCCAGTGTGTGTCCCTGTAGGTTGGTATATGAAATTCCCGGAGTTTCACTCGTTTCATAGTCACCGGAACAGTTAAACTTTACCTTTTCGCGAATATCATTGGCTAAATTCTCCAGTTCAGCTTTCATATCTCTTCGGGCATCTTTGTATTGTTCGGTGATTTCAGTCGTTTCCAATACCCAGGAGCCTCTGCGACGCTTCTTGTCTTTAAGAATGAGAACATCGTGTGCTTTTATATCATACTTGCCGCCGGAAATTTCAAAAGCCCATTCTTCCGGAGTAGCGAAAGCGAACATCATGGAACCTGTGTGACACAATATCCATTGCAATCCGTTGATCTTCTTCACCATTCTCTTTTTTATGCCTTTGCGGCTGAATGGTACGTACATCTGATAGAAATGGGGGATATTCATATAGTTTTCTGTAACATTATATACGCCAATGGCACTTTTTTCGTATCCGAAGACACGGTGATAAGGATTCTCCCCATACCCCAGCTTGTTGGAGTGTGTCTGATAAATCTGAGGGCGTTCGGGGTTATCGTGGCACACACTGAATACGGATGCTTCCGAATTATCCGATTGCCAGACAAGATGTATGTTCTTAGTCTCTTTAAATGCGTAGGTGTATTGGAAATCTTTCAGTTTATCAGGAAAAGCTTCCACTGTCTGGGTGGATAAACCGTAATTCGGACTTTGATAAGTGTAGCGGCAATAGTAATGCTTGCTGTCTATCCGTAAAGCTTTGAAATCGTAAGGATAACTTTTCGAGTTATTCAGAGCTTGTAGGAAAGGGAGTGGTTTTACAGTACGTTCGTAGGCCAGCCAGAAGTTGAAACAGCCGAAATTGTCTCTGTTTGCAGCTTCACGGAGGATGATACGCTCATCGGGGCTACCGTAGAATAACCAGGTTAGCTGAACGATCTGTACGCCGGTGCTCAAATTACCTGTATATAAGTTCTTCCAACCTTTACAACGGGGAGGGTTGGCACAATACAGGCCTTGATTCCAGGGTAACAGCAATTGTGCCACAATATGGTGGTAAGCTGCTAAAGCACTTTTACGTATCTCTTCATTTTTAGAGAACTCGGCAAGCATCCTGATATATTGAAGATTGGTTCCCAGATAGGTAAAAGCATCTGCTTCAGGACAGTTATGAGTGATGAATTGCTTTAATGTATGTACGATTCTGTCATGCAGAAATTCTTTTAGCTGGACAGAGGTTTTGCCGTCGGCATCTGTAAAGTCAGGCCATTCTTCGGCGCAGAGCAATCCGCTGGTCTGATGCATGAGTTTCATATTCAGCGTACCGTTATCTCTGGTATATTTACCTATTTCCATAAAGGCTTTAATCTTTTCTCGCAGCGAATCCGGCATTTTTTCTTTGGTGAGCATGTAGCCGTGCATGGTGGCATGGGCAAAGAAATCCATATCGGAACCGGAGTTATAGAACGCTTTCACATGTTCCAACTGGTATTGATACATTTCGGTTAGTTTTTCTATGGCTTTTTCCTTTTCATAGTCACGCCATAAGCGGGCGAAGTAGAAAGGCGACACATATTTTATATTACCGTTGGCCACCGGTTGGGTCTGTAACATCTGGTCGATGAGTGAATGACTGCGTTCTTCATAAGTAGAACCGTGCATATAGGCTATTTGGGCATTTACGGCACTTGCAAAAAGAAGTCCAGCCAACAGAAAAATAAAGTGGTGATAAGATAGAGTTTTCATATATTTCCGTATTTATATTTAGAGGACAAATGTAAATGCGAATCCTTTTTAGAGGTATGAAAATCGTCTTCTATTTTAGTAAAATCATCTCTTTCTCGTCTTCTTTTGTTTGCTTATGGGAAAATCAGTACCTTTGTACCCTAAATCATCACCCAAAGGGTGAAGGATATGGCGAGAGACTTGTTCTTCCAATCGCAATGCCTGAAGTTGCGTACCTCACTTGCGAAGTGGGGTTTTCTATTTTGATAGGTAAAGGACTTTTAACTTCATTTTCTGCCTACTTTCGTTCTTGACAGATCTTACAACGTAAGTAAAGAATTTCTATTTTACAGGTCTAATTGCCATTTTAGCGAAATTAGCATTCCAACTTGCATTATAATAATGGCTTTTCTCGTTATAATAGAAGATGTATCCAAAACGCCCATAAGAATCTTTATAAGATTCTCCTACCCAATAATAACCATCATTAGCATTTGTTATTTGAGTCTGTCCTATAGGACCACTCATCGGCAATCCATAACCCGTAGGAGGTAGAAATATACTGTTTCCATTACGACCAGTTACTTTCATACCTACCACCCCGTTTACTGTAGCTTTTGCCCATGTACAATTGCGTTACCAGTTCCACTTGCTCTGTTTTACTCGGTAACCTCCACGTCCCTCCCCATGTTGCGCGTACAATATCATATTTAGTATCATAAACATATAATCTTCACCTTTTACGCTAAATTGGACTTGCCAATTTTTACCTGTATAAGTATCAAGCATTATAAAAGTCCACATATTCTGTGTTTCATAAAGGCAAAAACGTCCCTCTCTATTTCCTGAAATTTCTCTCGCACTGCAAATTTCCCAAGACTGTCCATCATCTTGAATTTGTTGTACTTCACCTGTCATTGTATTCAAACGAAGCTGGTTATGATAATTTCTCGTAGAATACATTTTGTAGGTTTGACCTGCCATTAACGATGGAATAAAGCAGAAAACACCTATCAACAACAGTTGAATTAGATACAATTTTTTATTTTTCATTACATATCCGTTTTATGTCTTTCAGTTCCCAAAGACCTATATATGCGCAGAAGCGTGGAACTGTATGCCACACTCTTACTTGAAGGTCGTAGGAAACCTTGGATACGGATGTAACAATAGCAGCCCACGCTATAGCGTGAGAACCACTATGCTATCCTTGTATCCAATTTGAAAATTTCCTACGTTTTCAAGTACAAGATAAGCATAACGCTTCTTCTAAATTCTAATATGTCTTGGAAAGAGCAGCCTCAATCCGCTTACAAAGATATGTAATTTTATTGAGATACAATCAAATACTATCAAGATTACATTTTGAATCCTCTACTTTTTCTTGGTTCTTCTGCTGATTGTCGCAAACCTTGCCGAAGTTTCTCCCATTGCTCTTTGAACCATTCGCTTATCGGTTGCCTGTTTATGGTCAGTACAAGTTTGCTATTATCGGTCAGATTCTTCTCTACCTTGAAGACATCACTTTTGATTTCAAACTTTCTTCTATGTTCCTCGGAATAAATCTTACCACTGCATTGTATGGCTTCTCTCTTTGTCAAGAGGCTTTCTATCATATCTTTGGTAAATCCGATAACAGTGCATAATTTTTCCATTCTCAATATCTCTTTGAACATGGGAAACCATTTGTGTGCTTTTTCAAGCAGGGTGTTCAGTCGTGATATTTCCTTGTCTTTCGCTTCAAGTTCTTGGTTGTGTGCTTGTCAAAAGAAAAAGTATGGCTGACAATAAAGTCACTGTATATTCGGTTGAGTTCACCGTATTGGGGAATCATAATCAGTATTTCTCCTGCCATATATCTTGGGTTTATGGATTTTTGTCTTTATCAAGAAAGGAAGCCAGTTCTTCTTCCACTTCTTCTATACTTGGCAGAGCCGATTTTAAGTTTTCAGGTATAGCTTTGCTCAGTTGGTAATCACTGATGCCGATGGGCTGGTCATAGCCGGAAAGGGCATATTGGGCAACCACTTCGTCCTTTCCCCTGCACAGCAGCAGTCCGATGGTCTTGTTGTCGTGTTCTCCTCTCAACTTATCATCCACCACGTTGATGTAAAAGTTGAGTTGTCCGGCATATTCCGGTTTGAACGGAGTGGCTTTCAATTCTATGACAATATATGCGTGCAACGGAATGGAATAGAGAATCAGGTCGGCAAAGAAATCGCTGTTCCCTACTTGGAAATGCTTCTGTCGGGCAACGAAAGCAAAGCCATTGCCCATTTCTTATGCCAACAAATTTATTATGCAAAGTGACTTAAACTAAATCGCAGCTACAAAAGTAATTATAAAAATATAATCATTTATTTCTTTACATAAGAATTTCATTAATTTAAGTGCGGTG
>OJJD01000286.1_pt1 | contig 34043 bp, 33 predicted proteins | sample 1596011 | NCBI WGS metagenome assembly OJJD01 (sample SAMEA4350113, study PRJEB24818) | metagenome | biome: human; feature: gut; material: faeces | place: Denmark | collected 2013-09 | reverse complement strand
ATTAAGTGGATTGAAAATAAACTCAATAATCGACCTCGTAAAAGACTTGGATACCTCACGCCAAACGAAAAATTTAAACAAATTATTAATCAGAATTCTGTTGCATTTGCAAGTTGAATTCAGCAATATAAATAATATAAACATGGAAAAAAACAGAAAAAAACAAATCGTAGTTTTGAGTATAGCTTTAGTTTGCATTTTCATCTTGGTATTTTCATTGTTCCATAAATCAGCGACAAAAGATAGCGCAAATCCTCCTTTAACAAATGTTTTGACTGATAGCATTTCTCAAATTGTCTCAGCTTGTCCTGGCGAAATTGGTGTGGCGGTTATTGTTAATAACAGAGATACGGTTAAGGTCAATAATAAGAGTGTTTATCCTATGATGAGTGTGTTTAAGGTTCATCAGGCATTAGCTCTTTGTAATGACTTTGACAATAAAGGAATTTCACTTGATACCTTAGTAAATATAAATAGGGATAAACTTGACCCAAAGACTTGGAGTCCTATGCTGAAAGATTATTCAGGGCCAGTCATATCATTGACAGTGAGAGATTTGCTGCGTTATACTCTTACTCAGAGTGACAACAATGCAAGCAACCTTATGTTTAAGGATATGGTTAATGTCGCTCAAACAGATAGTTTTATAGCCACACTCATTCCTCGTTCAAGTTTTCAGATAGCTTATACGGAAGAGGAAATGTCGGCTGACCATAACAAGGCTTACTCTAACTATACATCTCCTCTTGGTGCTGCAATGTTGATGAATCGTTTGTTTACTGAAGGTCTTATCGATGATGAGAAACAAAGTTTCATTAAGAATACGTTAAAAGAATGCAAAACAGGTGTAGATAGGATAGCAGCTCCACTTCTTGATAAAGAAGGGGTTGTTATAGCGCATAAGACAGGTTCAGGTAATGTTAATGAAAATGGTGTTCTTGCAGCTCACAATGATGTTGCCTATATATGTCTGCCTAATAATATCAGTTATACCTTAGCGGTATTTGTTAAGGATTTCAAGGGAAATGAATCACAAGCGTCACAATATGTTGCGCATATATCAGCTGTAGTATATTCTTTATTAATGCAAACTTCAGTAAAATCTTAAACTGCACTTGCTTTGATAATTAATGATAAACAATCTAAAAGCACTCTAATCGTTATCGGAGTGCTTTTAGATTACTAATCAAATTGCTTCTATTATAATTTGAATCCTCTACTTTTTCTTTCTTCCTGTTGCGGCACTCTTGCTCCATATCTAAGCCTGTGCCATTGCTCCCTGAACCAGTCGGCAATCGGCTTCCTGTTTATTGTCAGGTTCAGCCTGCTTTCATCGTCAGGGTCATTTTCCACCCTTAAAATATCATCCTTTATATCAAAGTTCCGCCTGTGTTGCTCGGAATAGATTTTACCGCTACATTTCAGGGCTTCTTTTTTGACTATAAGACTTTCAGTCATTTCTTTAGAGAATCCCAGCATGGCACAAAACTTTTCCATGCGCAGCATTTCCCTGAACATCGGAAACCACCTGAAAGCCTTGTCTATGATTCTGGCGAGCCGTGACAGTTCTTTTTCTTTCATGTCAAGTTCCTGCCTGTGCATTTCTCTGAGATTGTGGATTTGCGTATCATGCTGTTTCTGCATCTGCTGTACTTGGCTCTGCAATTTTTCAATATTGGTGTTCCGTTTTGAAACCTCGTCTTGCAGTTTTTCGTTGGCACGTTCCAGTTCTTTCAGTTTTCCACTCCCGAAAAGAGAAGCAACTCCACTAGTTATGGCTGTCGCTGCCGTGGTGGCTGTCTTCTTTAACTTGTCAGTGCGTATTTCTGATTTCACCTGTTTCAGTTCCTGCTCGGCAAGATTTATCTGTTCTTCTTTGTGCCGTTTGGCTGCATCCATGCGTTGCAGTTCAGCTTTCTGCTTCTCAATGATAAAGTCGTTCCGTTCCAGATGCTCCTTACCAGTGACAGCCTTTGACTGCCCGCGTTCCATCAGCAGGATGTCGGATGCAAGGGTCTGCATCTGCATCATGTCATCGTCATTGAGCTTTCGGCTCTTTCCTGTTTCGTGGTTCATCCAGTCGAAAACGATATGGGCATGATAGTTCGGCTTGAACCATCTGTCCCCGACTTTGAAGCTTTCCCTGTCTTCCGCTTCCGGCTGACCGTTCAGCCAATGCCCTTCATCCTTGTGCAGGAAGATTTGCAGCGGTGTGATTCCCCAGCGTCTTTGACACTCCTCACCGAATTTACGCACGTCTGCCAGTGTGGTGTCCGACCTGACAAGCAGCACTCCTTCACGTATGGGGGAGCATCCCGCAATCTTGACTATTTTACCGTTCTTGCCTTTGCGTTCACGCTCCTTTTCCTGCATGGCACGTCCGGTCTTTTCCTTTACCATCTGTCTGATATTGTCATAATGCATCCGCAAATCCGGACTGCCGAAGTCGGGATTTATCCACTGTTCGTTATCGGTGGATAGTTCAGGAACGACATAGATTCTGGACTCTCCGATGTGGCGCATGTATTCGGCAGTCCTCCTGTTGTGAGCCTCGCTCGATGCGATGTTGCAGGGCTTGATATGTATGCTTGATTTTGTTGCCATAGATACTTGTTTTTTGGTTTGTACTTTATTGTTTGCTTTTCCGCTGTCCGTAAACGCATGGGGTTCTTAGGGGTGCAACCCATAAGCGGAGATTGCAAAGAGAGGGTCACTCTTTGCTCTGGGTTCTCAGGGGAGAAACGCCCTGAGTGGGTCATTAGGGTAAAACCCTAATCCCCTCGGGAGAGCCCACAACTACGTAAGCGGAGCGTGTAGTTATAGTGGGCTATATCAATGGCAAGCCATTGTCTGCAAACTCCAGCCTACGGCTTCCGCTCTCCTCCGTCAGGGAGGTTTTTCATCATCGTTGCCGATTGGAGATGCACCGACCAGCACAAGGTCTAAATCGTCTATCAGTTTTTGCAGGACGGGATTCTTCTCTATCATCCGCTGGAGGATTCTCTCAGCCTCGACCAAGTGGTTGGCTGTACTCATCACCTTGCCCTCCCGTATCTGAAAGATAATCCAATCGGCTATGTCGATATGGGCTTCTTTTTGTTTCGGGGTGGCATTCCTTTCGATGATGTCCGAAACCACCACCTTACAAAAGTACATGCTCTCGGCTCGCTGTTTCCACTCGGCATAAGCATCGGCATCGGGAAAGAGAAGCACGGTTCGCCCTGACAGTACACGGAGTTTCTCTTCTCTCATCTGACTCTTACCACCCGTAGCCAGCCATACATAATCGGGGAAGATAGCAGAACCGATAACGGCACTCTTCTCGGATTCCACCAAGACCACCACCTTGTCGGGATGCGTTTTCAACAAGTGTTCCCCGAAAAGGCATTGGGATAGTTGCCAATCCTCTGCCAACACACGCTGCTTTTTCAATATGCTGTGTATCCAGTTCACTGCCGATGTCTGTCCTCCCTTGATACGGTGTCCGTCTTCGGGATTGTACTGCATCACCTTTCCCGTGCGTACCTTGCCCGTCCTGTCTATCTGCCAAAAGATAACAGAGCCGTCACGGGTAGCCCCCAAACGGTATTCCTCCAACAACCGCTTCAACACCTCTTTCGCCTTGTCGCCATAGTAGGAAGTAAGGAGTGTGAAGAGGAAACGGAAGAAATTGCTACGCTCGCTTTGCGACTTCTCCACATAGTGAGGGGGAATATAGCCGATGGCTGTCGGCTTACTTTGCTGCTTCACTTTCTTCTGCTCTGCTCTTTGCCTGTCAAAAGAGAAATCATTGGTAGTTCTGTGTTCAGGATGCTCTTGAAAATACTCTTTCGGAGTGTAGTGATACCCACAACCGCTTTCGTGGTTACATCTGCCGACCGATGGATGCAACGGCACATTATTTTCGTCCACGTAATAGACGAAAGAATGCCTGTCTCCGCATTTGGGGCAGGTATGCCGTGTTGCCGTTCCTTTATACTTCTGTAATGAATAATTGCCCATAGCTTAGTCCGTTTTTGATGGTTGATTGTCGGCTGTCCCATCCTGTCCCATTGTCCCACACTCTAAGGGTTGGGACAGTGGGACACTTGGGACACCTGCGTTTTTACTCTCTTTGCTGCGCTGGATGATACGGTTTACGGTGGACTTGCCACAATTCACCTGTGAGGCTATCTCCCTGACGGACTTGCCCGATTGGGAGAGTTGCAGAATTTGGCAATCCCTTTGGCTTGATTCATTGTCGCCCAATTTTTTCAAGTGTTCCTTTTCCGTGGAATAGCCCCTGAACACGAACTGCAAGAAAGCATCCACCTTGTCAATCTCGTAAACGATTACATTATCCGCATCATGAGAGAACGTGCCATAGCGCACTTTAAGCTGCTTCACATAGCGAAGCCCTCCGTCTTGGGCACTTTTTCCAATGGTGAACACGCTGTCAAAGAAATTGTAGAGCCGTTTGCTTCCGGCAAGGTCGTTGGATGTGATGGGACAATCCAAAGAGCGTTTGGGCGTATGTGCTAGGACAAGGATAGAGAGCGCATATCTCTTTTTGAGATTGTTCAGCTGAATCATCAGCCGTCCTGCGGCATCGCCTTTCTCCATGGCGCAACACAGGTAGGTAAGATTGTCAATGATGAAAATCTTGCAGTCGGTCTGCACAGCCATCTGTTCAATGCCGCCTATGATAGCTTCCTCAAAGTTGGCATCCAAAAGCTGGTTGCAGTCAATAGACACCCGATAGAGTTTGTCGGGAAAGGTGTAGAGCTCTCCATGCTCGTTGGTATAGCGGAGCTGGAACTGCTTTTCGGACAGTTCAAAGTCCAGATACAGCACATTGTCGGTTCGGGCGATGCGGTCGGCTATCTGCACGGCAAGGATGGACTTGCCCACGTTGGAATCGGCAAACAAGCAGGAGAGTTCCCCCTCGTACCAAAAGCTGTCCCACAGCGCACGGGGCGTAGGCAATAACGATGCTTCAAGAATGGTTTGGTTTGCCGTCTTGATATTCATCATGCCTACACTGTCGGGCATACCGTTATGCGCTTGGGATGCTTTTGTGAGGTCGCCACGTATCAGGTTGATATAGTTCTTATCCTCTTCCATATCATTCACCAGTTACGTGGGTTGGGCTTGCGACGGTGGGAAGAGGATAAGGACTTGTTCAGTTCCTCGTCTGACAACGGTATGGGATTCTTTCGGGCGGTTTCCAGCCACTTGTCCAGTTCGTCACGGTAAAGGCAATAGCGTTTGCCGGGCTTGGTGGCAGGGATTGTCCCTTCTGACAGTTTCATGTAGAGCGTACCCTTAGGGATACCTAAATACTCTGCTGCCTCGTCCACAGACATGGGCACGTGGGTGTCCACCGTTTTGGCATTGTTCACACTGCGCTGCTCGGCGAGCAGGCTTTTCAGGCTCATCACTTCGTCTCGAAGCTGAGCGACAACCTCGGGGAGGTCGTTGAAGGTAAGAATTGATTTTTCCATTCGCGTACTCGTCTCTTTTGTAAGACTTGGCGCAAAGGACTGAAATGATATATCCGTGAATATCTCCACGACACGTCATTGCAAAATAATTCCCGAATAATTAAGCCCAGCCATAAATGACGGGTAAAATTACTCGGGAAACGATGTAAAACAGGCGGTTATGAGTTACCGGATGGTTGTCGTTGGTGTCGTGATTATCCTAATTCCGCACATAATCCTCGGGATAGTGGAAATCAAGTTTGCCGTTTTCGGGTTCATCAATGGGAATTTCCGTCTTTAACGGCTCTACCTTGAAATTCTTGATGGTTGATAAGTCTGTATCAGCAAACGATTTCGGGAAAAGGGCTTTGATGAACTTGGCACGGTTATCCCCATTGTAGTATCTCTTGTACAGGAAACGCTCAGAGATATTCCATACGAAGTGACGGAGTGGAATGTTGTTGATGTCTTTGGTAAACGGTCTTTGTATGGGCTTCGGGGTATAAGTGTTAAGATTCATCCATTTGTCCACCTCAGTACAGATGTGGTTCACGGTTTCTTGGTCGGCAATGCGAGGCAGGTAATAATGGCAATACTCCATGACCATGCGGATGCGCTCTTCCTTTTCCCGTTGCTCTCTGCTTGCGTAATTGGCACGGTTCTTTTCGTGAAGATCCGGGGCGATAGTAAGCTCTATCGGTTGTGTTTGGATAAGTGTCTCTTCTTTTGTCGGGGATGATTCGGGTACAGGCTCAGGGACTGATGTAGGTCCAGGCACAGATGTGGCTTCTTCAAGTGTATTTTGTGACAGTTCTTCCTGCACCTCTATGGCTTCGGCAATCGTTTCTTTCTTGCCGAACTTGATTTTGTAGATTTCGTATGTATCAAAGATAAGTGTCTGAAAGGAGAGATAGAGCAACCATCCCAACAGGTTACAGCATACGAATACTATCCACCTGACAAAGTTGTCTTGGTTGAAGCTGTCCGCTATTACCAGCGTGGCAATGGAAGATATTAGGACGATGGCGAAGCCGACAAAGCCCAAGATGATGTATTTGTCCTTGATTGATGATTCCATATTTCGTTGAGAGATTGAATGTTCCTGTATTATTTTGTGCAAAGTTAATGCTATTTTTCCCAATTACTGCCCGTTATTTGCGGTTAGAACGGTCTTTTTCAATGTATTTCACGAAATGTCATCATATCATACTCTGTTTCATACTCTGAGGGGCTTATAAATGGTGGCATCAAGCCAAAAACATAGAGGGGCGATTATAGCCTTGTAGCCATAACCGCCCCTCTGAATACCTGTCAATGTGAGACATTTATGCCTCCTTGCGCTTCAAGGTTATCTTGTCCACCACCTGACACATCTGCTGCGCTGCTATCTTGGAATAGATTTGTGTGGTGGTAATGTTCTTATGTCCGAGATAGGCTTGGATGACAGCCATGTCCGTTCCCATTTCCACGTGCAGGCTTCCGAAGCTGTGGCGGGTACAGTGAAAGGTGATTTTCTTGGTTATCCCTGCTGCCGTGAGCCACCGTTGGAGTGGTCCTTGCAGCATCTTGTCCTTGAAATCCTCAAAGATAAGTCCCTCGCCCCGTTCTCCCAGCAGTCCATAGGCTTCATCACTGATGGGGTTATGCACTATTTCTTTGGTTTTCTGCATACGGGTGGTAACGAACATCCTGCCGTTGGTGTATGGTTGTATCTGCTGCCACGTGAGCTGTCTGATGTCGCTCTTTCTCAGTCCCGTAAGACAGGCGAAAAGAAAAGCTTTTTTCAAGACCTCCTCCTCACAGGGTGTTTCGGCAAGCCGTATCAGTTCCTCTTGGCTCAAATGCTCCCTGATGGTGGGAATGCACTCGATGCGGTCTAAGAAGCCGTTTGGGTTCTCCTTTATCTTCCTGTCACGGTAAGCGGTGTGCAGCACGGCACGGAAAGTTGACCAATAGCCTGCTGCGGAGTTGATGTGCAGCTTTTGGTTGGTGTGGATGGATTGGGGTGCATCAAGCAGGTATTCCATGAACTTGCGGCACAAATCCACATCCACCTCCTCAAAGGTGCATTTGCCGTTCACGAACCGCTGGAAATGCTTGTATACGTGCTGCCACTTGATATTCTTGCGGTCAGCCAGTCCTTTGAAATAGGCAAGGAAATCGCCCTTCATCTTGGTCTTGTCAAAAAAGCCGTTGTTTTCATTGAAAATGGCTTCGTAGCGCTGGTTGCGCAGGATGACCGCTTTCTTCATCATGCGTGCGTTGAAGTCCCGTTCCTGCTGGTTTGCAGGTTTGGCGAAGATGTAAATTCCTAAGGCTTCACGTGTAATCACTCTCATGGTGACATTGTCACGGTAGCCGGGATAGTAGTCAAGGCATAGTGAATACTGTGTCCCGTTCTTAATCTTGCGCTTACGCAAGGTAACTGTTTTGCATTTACTCATAATAATTATGTTTTAATTGGTTGTATACATTTTGGAGTTGTATCCATGTTTCCGATGGCAAAGGAACAACGTGAAATATCCGTGAATACCTCCACGATACATCATTTTGAAATAATTTTCGATAATCCCGATTTTTCACGGTTATTTGTTCCTTTCAGCCATGACACGCTCCACATCTGAGCGCAAAAGCAGGTTTTTCACACCCACCTTTATCTTTTCGATGTGCTTCACCTTGACGATATGGCAGATGTTGGCTGACGAAAGACCATAGATTTGCTGCACCTGCTCAACGGTATAGTAGCGTTCATCGTTCACAAGGTCAGTTCTGCGGAGTTCGTTCAAATGTGATTTGGAGTAATAGGTACGCCCGTACTCTCTTTTAGTGGGTATCTTATGGCGATAGGTGTAGGCACGGAGTGCGGTCGGCTTCATGCCGAACAGTTCCTCCACCTCCTCGGTCAGTAGCCAGTCGGTAATTTCGCTAATATCAACTGCCACACCGAAAAACTCGTCAATATGCTTCTTGCTGTAATAGTTCTTTCCTGCGATACGGCAGATGGGGATATGGTTACGCTTGGCGGAAGTGTAAAGCCATGACTGCTTTACCTTAAAAAGGGACATCACCTCCTCGCCCGAATAGAAGTCCAACACTTCTTCGCTTTCCTTTTCCCTTTTTTCTCTTTTGGCAGGTAAGGAAGATGAAGATGATTTCCTTGGTGTGGAGGTGTTGCCGGGCAGGATGCGGTGATAGGGATTGCCCTCCAACATCTGCTCGATGTCGGCTCTGCGGATGAATGCCATGCGGTTGCTGATGCGTGAGGCTTTCAGCTTGCCGATGGCTACAAGTTTGTAAATGTACTGTCGGGAACAGCCCATGAGGATGGCTGCTTTGGAAAAGGTGAGATACTCCTGATGCTGTATCTCCATCAAGGGTTGGGCGACTTTGAAGAGGTTGTTCTTCTGCATCACTCTGGCTCGTTTGGCTTCTGCCTGACAAGCCTCACTGCAATATCTTTGCATACCGCTTCGGGTTACAAAGGACTTGCCGCAAAAACTGCATTTTCTGGTTGCTTTCATACCGTTTTATCGTTTAATGGTTCATTTCTTCAATCCTATATCTCTGAAATGGTAAACGGATGTGAACGGAAGTCAACCATTGTCGCTTTTCTACACAGTGTGACTGTTTCCGCATATCGGGGCGGTTATTGTCGCTTGTCGTAAACGGTTGTAAACCCTTGTCAACTGTCTGCACGGTGTGACAAAAAACAAGCCCCGCAAATTCTCCACGTCAGAAATACGTCTCAAAAATATGTGGAAATTTGGGAAGCGACAAATGGCAACCGAAAAGTGTTAAATTTTAGAATATGCTGGTAATTAAAGATTTACACTCGGATATTTCTGATTAGTTTTGGTTGTTCTATGGTTATAAATACATCCTGCAAATGATGCCTTACCTATTGTTTCAACTGATTTTGGTATTGTTATCTTCTGAAGTGAAACACATCCCCAAAAAGCAAAATCCCCTATCGTTGTCACAGAATCAGGAATTGATATTTGCTTAAGAGATGTACAACCACTAAAAGCATTACTACAAATAACTTCAGTATTATTACTTATCGAATATGTTTTTAAAGTAGATTTACATTTCAACAATCTTTTTCCATCCTTACTATATAATACACCAAATTTGTCTTCAATAGCACTTGCCAAATCTTTTTCTGTTACTTCTGAAGATAGCTGGATTTCAGATTTTAAGATTGGTGTCATAACAAGTTTAGGTTTTGAAATATTGAATATTTTGTATGATATATTATTTAATTCATTTTTTCCATATACAATATAAAACGAGCCTAAAAGCTGGGATAATTCCGTATCATTAGCAAGTAACTGAATAGCCTTTAAACAATCACTTTCACCAATATTCTGATAATCCTTTGCACTGAAAAGCAGTCTGTCTTCTGCACCAAACTCACTCAGGAGTTCAGGCTTCAAAGAAATGGCTTTCAAAGACAAAGCAATGGAGGCAATAGAAAAATCATCTATACTTCCGTTAAATACATCTTCACTACGTAGAGGATGACGATAGTCCACACTACCTAACTCACGTGCCTTTTGGCCTCGCATGGCAGGTACAAACATTCCGTCATAGTCCACCAATACTAAATGACCGTCTTCACGGACTATAATATTATCTGGCTTCAAATCGCCATGTGCAAACTCCTTACTGAGCAGCCAAGAACCCATTAGGCAGAACTGATAGGTAATCAAAGCAAGTTTATATGGATTGTGAATATTGTTTCGGATATACTTATCGAGTGTGAGACCTTCTACCCAGTCCATCAACAATACAGGAAACTCAGTATCATTCCCTTGTGTTGTATCTACAAATAGTTCCTTCTCAAGATATTGTGTAGGAGTTAAGTATGTAGATGATACATATTCTAACTCTGAAGCTATAAGTCTGTAACTTTCATCTCTACCTTCCTGTTCACGAAGAAAACATTTTACGGCATACAACTTCCTGCTTTGCCTATCTTCCATCTTAAAAACTACGGCAAAGTTTCCACTGGACATTATAGGATTACCCCCCGCATCAAGCACAGGACGCAGATTACTCAGTTTATCAAAGTTTTCTTCTGAAAACTTTATTGATTGTACGTATTCTGATATTAGTGGGTAATTCATAATTAACTTAATCAAAAGGTAAATATAAAAGGCTTATTCCTTTAAACATTTTCTCCATTCTTCTACTTTAGCAGCAAACGACAAACGACTGTTACTATTACTTGTGGAACAAAGCACTGAGTATTCTATCTTAGGTAAATATACTGAAGCTGCTTTCTTACCATTAAATACAATTCTTTTAATATTACTATGCTCTGATAAAAAGGCATCTATATCATTTAGAATCTCATTGCTTATTGAAGAATCTAGACTTCCATCTCTGTCGCACTGTCCGTAAACATCCCATAAAGATATACGATTATTCTTTAAACATGATATCTTATCTTTATAATTCGTAAACTTTTTACCATTATTGTAAATAGTCTCAATTATCTTCCAGAAAGAATTTGATGAAGAAGCGTAATATTCACCAGTCATAAGAGATTCTTTTCCTGGCATTGTTCCCAAAATCAGTATTTGAGAATTCTCAAATACTATTGGTTTGAAACCTTTACATGAAGATTTGATGGATAACACACTAGATTTTATATTTTTCTTTTCTTTACTTTTGTGAATACTGTCAGCATTATTTTTTATTACTTTTATTTTACCTGTTGCTACCATATTACAAAATCTTTCAACAGTAAGACCTATACCATACTTGCTGATATAAAAACCAATATCTCTAAGTTGTTGCCTTATCTTTTTCTGCTTATGAGAAGGAGCAAACCTTAAAAGAGTTAGTAAATTCTCAATTTCAGTAATTTCTCGTTTTGTAAATTCTGTTTTACCTTGATTCCCATTTCTATATTTATTATTAGCCATAATATACTCTTGAAGAAATAATTCTGAAAAATCTGTTTTAATTTGTTCTGACGATGGAGTGTTTATTACACTTTCTTCTTTTTGATTTATAATTCTTTTATAGTAATATCTGCAAATTATAATCAATAATATAATTATAAAATAGTACATACATTATAATATTATTTTTGAAATAAAATCAGTATTTTTATTGTCTGATAATTCATAGTATTAAAATTCATTTAGTTTACTAATATATCTTTCTAATTTATTTCCTTTAAACAAAAGTGAATATTTCCCTTTTGTTCCTTTTGGTATATTTATAATCTCAATATGCGAACCAAACAGGCAAGAAGAATCAAAAGACTCAACTACACCATACAAATTTATTGTTTTCAACTTATGACAATATACAAAAGCTCCTTTTTCTATCGAAAACACTGAAATGGGAATATCGATACTTTGCAATGATTCACAACGGTAAAAGGAATTACAGCCTATAACTTTTACAGTTTCTGGTACAATAAAATGTTTATCTTTGGCAAAATAAGATATAAGCCTTTTCTTTTCTCTATCATACAGAACATTGTCTTCCACTTTAAACAAACTTGATTTGCATATAACCTTGTTTGTAAAATTACAGTCGAAAGGATTTCCTTCTATCTTTATTATAGAATTAGGTATTATTATAGTATTTAATTGCCTGCACCGACTAAAACTTCCATTACCTAAACAAACTACTGTATTTGGAATCTTTACATAACGTAAAAATTGATTCATACTGAAAGCACCATCACATATAATTTTTGTTCCATCAGTTATTGTATAATATTCATTACTTCGTGTTATCGTTGGCCCTGAAATTAATTTATAGTTAGCATAAGTTCCCCCATGTATATCCATTTTTTGAACATTCAAATCATCTTCTGTAATTATCGTTGTAAGTTCAAATTCAGGAGTATACTCTGGTTTACTAATATTAAACAATCTGAAAGAAATATTACTAAGATTATTTCTTGTATACGCTATATAAAACAAGCCTAATAATTGAGCCAGTTCGACATCATTAGAAAGTGACTGAACTGCCTTTAAACAATCACTTTTACCAATATTCTGATAATCCTTTGCACTGAAAAGCAGTCTGTCTTCTGCACCAAACTCACTCAGGAGTTCAGGCTTCAAAGAAATGGCTTTCAAAGACAAAGCAATGGAGGCAATAGAAAAATCATCTATACTTCCGTTAAATACATCTTCACTACGTAGAGGATGACGATAGTCCACACTACCTAACTCACGTGCCTTTTGGCCTCGCATGGCAGGTACAAACATTCCGTCATAGTCCACCAATACTAAATGACCGTCTTCACGGACTATAATATTATCTGGCTTCAAATCGCCATGTGCAAACTCCTTACTGAGCAGCCAAGAACCCATTAGGCAGAACTGATAGGTAATCAAAGCAAGTTTATATGGATTGTGAATATTGTTTCGGATATACTTATCGAGTGTGAGACCTTCTACCCAGTCCATCAACAATACAGGAAACTCAGTATCATTCCCTTGTGTTGTATCTACAAATAGTTCCTTCTCAAGATATTGTGTAGGAGTTAAGTATGTAGATGATACATATTCTAACTCTGAAGCTATAAGTCTGTAACTTTCATCTCTACCTTCCTGTTCACGAAGAAAACATTTTACGGCATACAACTTCCTGCTTTGCCTATCTTCCATCTTAAAAACTACGGCAAAGTTTCCACTGGACATTATAGGATTACCGCCCACATCAAGCACAGGACGCAGATTACTCAGTTTATCAAAGTTTTCTGAAGAATATTTTATAGATTGTATGTATTCTGATATTAATGGGTAGTTCATATCGTATAATATTTTATGCTAAAGCTTTATCATTCTACTATATACGTTGCTGCTAACTTATACAAAAATAGCCAATTATAAAAAAACAGCAATAAATTGCTGTAATAAACGTACTATTGTAACTTTTATAGTCTAAATAACTATAATATACCAATATTAGATACCTAAATATTCCGGTTTATCCATCCTAAATAACAATTGTGTTGCGCATTTCTTATCTGAAAATCTTGGTTTATACATTTGTCACAAAACAATCAATACTTGAAATGATACAAACTCCGGTTGTAGTGACATTTGCCAATCAGAAGGGAGGTGTCGGAAAGACTACCCTTTGCGTCACCTTTGCCAACTATTTGGTGACAAAGGGTGTGAGAGTTGTGGTCATAGACTGCGACTTCCAGCACTCCATCATGAAGTGCCGAAAGGCCGACATCAGAAAATATGGCGAACAGGAAATACCATACGAGGTATGGGCATACGAAGCAAACGACAAGGTTATGATGACTTCCCTTATGGAGAAACTGCACAACGATCCTGAAATTGACGTTGTACTTATGGATTCTCCCGGCAGTCTGAAAGCGGAAGGGCTGATACCCATGTTCGTCAACTCTGACATTATCATTGTTCCATTTCATTATGACCTGGTAACCGTTCCGTCCACGGCCAGTTTCCTCATGTTTGTTGACCGGCTGAAAAAGGCTGTCGGTGAAAGGATGAAAGCCAGACTCTTCATCATTCCCAATCTGAATGACGGAAGAATCGGCAAGCGTTCCGAACTGCTTATCTGGGACAATGCAAGGGATACCTTTTCCAACTATGGATACGTCACTGCGAAGATTCCCAAACGTGCGGATATGGAACGGTTCAGCACCATGGCGGCACTGGATATGCAAGCAGCTATCGTTACTCCGGTCTTTGATAAGGTCTATCAGAGTATCTTCGATACACTTCAACCGATAAGGGAAAAAGAACTCAAAGGCATACAGCTGACGGAAAATCTGAATCCCAAGCCTAAGAAGAAAAAGAAGGCACAGCCGTGTGATGAAGCTTTACAGGACATTACCGGCCAATCTGAAACCAGTCCTTCAGAAAATGGCAACTGCAATCAGAATAGAGAACTATAATAATCAGTAAACTTCAATAACCATAGCACTATGAGTAAGGATATACCGGAAATAGATGACCTGACAAGAGGCATCAATGATTCAGAACTTATATTGACGCAAGATACCGCAGGAACGCAGGTTGAGCAAAAAGAAAATAATAATGAAACACAGAAAAAGGATACTGCTGTTTCACTTTCGGATACAGGATGCTGGGATGACTTCATGGACTTCCTGCAATCGGACGGTTCGGGAACGGACAAAACTGAAAGACTTGTCTGCAAGCTTGACCGTGACCTTGCGGATTCACTTGATGACTGCGATATACATGGCAGATGTCGCTCTGACCTGGTGAATGCCATCGTGAGGGCATTCTTCAAGTCCTACCTGCCACGTCTGGCAGAATACAGAAGGGAAAAGAAATCATTGTTTAACAATTACAATCTATAGGATATGAAAAAGACAGACTGGACTGACAGGATGCTGGCCGCTCTTGTCGAGCTGTATCCGGTAGAGACCACGGCTTATACAGCAGCAGTTCTCAATCTGAGCGAATCGACCGTCAAGCTGAAAGCCCGTGAGCTTGGACTTGTTAAAATGGCCAAATCCAAATGGATGGAGCGTGCAGACTATATCAGAAACCATTTCCAGGAGTGTTCCTTCTCTGAGATAGGGAAAGCTCTCGGCATTACCCGGATGAGTGTCGGACGTATAGCCGCTGCACTCGGACTGAAACGTAGCAGTGAAGAGAAATACCTGATTTCCTCACGTATCCGCACCCAGATAGTAAAGAGGGAAAGACGGCGTATCGTCTTCGGACTGGAACCCATAACCGGTATCCGTGTCATTTCAAACAGAGCAAAGGTAAGAGTACGCTCAAACATGAAGTCAAACGGATACATCATAAGTGAGGAACACAACGTGATTTATTATACCGGCACTACGGAACGCAGGGAACGTCTGGAAAGCCGGGGCATCAGACTGGGACTGCATATCCTTCCGCTTCCGGAGGACAGTTCCGCTCTTTCATCCAACATTATATTACAACAGCCATGCAGTACGGACAGATAGTATTCCTTCTCTTCGTAGCAATGGTATTCTACTATGCGGCAATGATTTTCATGGACTTCCAGAGGGCAAAGGCCGCACAGAATGCCGAGCAGGACAACCATAAAGAAGAGGACATAGACATATCGGAAGAAGCACGAAGCTTCAGACCGATAAGAATAAACCGGGATGAACCTGAATCCAAAGAAGAGAATCAGGAAGAGAATAATACAGAGAATCCCAGACCTGAGAATGAAAATACTGATTCTGACGGTACAGAGAAATCTGCATCCAAATCAGAATCTTCCAGACATGTTTACCGGGAGGCCATCATGACTGACGGCATTCTGGTAGAGAATATCATACAGGAAATAAATCGGCTGGCAGAGACCGGTACCAGTGACCTCGGTGCCGTTATCTTCAGCTGTGAGAATGCCTGATATTATATACCGTTCCTTTAGTGACATCTGTTTCTTTGGCGATGAAATCCTTTAATATTATTCAGAAATGCAGATAATAAAGAAAAGTGCCCGAAATCTTACGGAGCGTTGCATCGGTTCAAGTTTTGCGCAGAAGGCTGTGATAGCGGCTATTGCACTGATTATTTCCACATTCAATGTAATGGCTGGAAGCAAGGGTGCAGCAGGTTTTACCAAGGCCACACAAGAAGTCACTTCCTACCAGACTCCGGTATCGAATCTGATGAAGGCCATTGCTGCCGTTATTGTTCTGGTCGGTGCATTCAACGTCTATTTCAAGATGCAGAATGGAGACCAGGACGTGAAGAAGACCATCATGCTTACCATCGGAGGCTGTATCGCATTCATCGCACTTTCGGAAGCTCTTCCGCTGTTCTTCCAGTAATCCTTTTCCGGCATGACAATGAATCAGGAAGGATACCCTGTGTTCAAGGGATTGCAGAAACCGCTGGAGTTTATGGGCATACGTGGCCGTTTCCTCACTTTGGCAGCGGCAGCCATAGGCGTATCATTTGTTGGCTTCATCGGTTTCTCAATCACTTTGGGAAAGGTTGCAGGGTTCATAGCCATGATAGTCATGGTACTGGTGGGACTGATAATCATCTACATCAAGCAGCGTGGAGGACTCCACAACAAGAAAAGGGCAAGAGGTATCTATATCTACAAAAGCCTGAGAAAAGAACAGTAAATCACTTTATACAGTATGGCACACAAAAGGAAAAGAATATTTGACGGACTCTATGCGCAACTGGAGGAGACGGACGGCAATGTCGTGCTGTTCTCGGCCAGAGGCGAGCCGTCCGTTATCTTCGAAATAACCAATCCGGTTCAGCAGCTCTGTACGGATGCGCAGCAGTACATGCTGTTTCATGACGTGCTATCCAATATCCTTCAGACCATCGGTGAGGGATATGCACTGCAAAAGCAGGATATTCTGTGCAGACAGGCATATCACCATGACGTGCCGGACGATGCGGAGTTTCTGACAAGGAGCTATTTCAGATACTTTGAGGGAAGGGAATTCACAGAGATAAGGACTTTTCTTATCCTCACTCAGGAGGCTCAGAGAAACCAGTTTATCCAGTATGACCCGAAAAGATGGCTTGATTTCCATTCCAAGGTATCAAAGACGGATGATATTCTGACGGAAAAGCATATCAGGCATAGGAAGCTCGGCAAGGAGGAAGTCAGCGAGTACTGCCACCGTTTCATGGCATTCCAGTTCCGGCACGGACCGTTCTCGATGACCAACTTCAAGGCTTCGGACGAATATCTCAGGACAGGTGACCGTATCATCCGTTCCTATTCGCTGGTGGACATTGACGAGATAAACCTGCCTTCCATGGTAAAGCCGTACACACAGATGAATATCAACGGCTACGGTATCGCAACCGACCTGCTTTCTTTTCTTACCGGCGTCCCCTACTCGGACTGTGTGGTATTTAATCAGGTCATTCAGATACCGGGACAGAGGAAGCTGCTGCGCAAGCTTCAGGCCAAGGCGAAGCGTCACGGTTCCATGCCGGACCCGAGCAACCGTATTGCCAAGGCCGACATTGAGGAAGTGCTGGACAGGCTGGCCGTTGACAGTACCATGCTTGTGTACTGCAACTTCAACATTCTGGTGAGCTGTCCGCCTGACAAGGTTACTCCGGTAACCTCCTTTCTGGAGACCAAACTGTACGAGTGCGGCATCATGCCGTCAAGGACGGCCTACAACCAGCTGGAGCTTTTCATGGACAGTTTTCCCGGTAATGGCTATGCTTTCAACCCGGACTATGACCTGTTCCTGACACTTTCGGATGCTGCACTTTGCTTTTTCTTCAAGGAGCATCTGAAGGAATCCGAAGATACACCGCTGACTACATACTACACCGACCGTCAGGGATTGCCTGTCTGTATCGACATTACCGGCAAGGAAGGCAAAAGGAAGATGACGGACAATGCCAACTTCTTCTGTATCGGTCCTTCAGGTTCCGGCAAGTCGTTCCACATGAACAGTGTGGTACGTCAGCTGCTGGAACAGAATACGGATGTGGTCATGGTGGATACGGGTGACTCATACGAAGGTATATGCGGATATTACAAGGGTACATACATATCATACTCGAAGGAGAAGCCCATCTCCATGAATCCGTTCAAGGTTACTAAGGAAGAATATGAACTCAATTTCGGTGAGAAGAAGAACTTCCTTAAATCGCTGATATTCCTGATATTCAAGGGTAACGCATTTCCTTCCAAGATTGAAGACATGCTGATAAACCAGACCATCGTGGAATACTATGAGGCATATTTCAATCCGTTTGAAAGGTTCAGTGACAGTGAGCGTGAGGCTTTGAGACAGAAACTCTTGGTTGCCGCCAAGATGGAGGATGACTACGAACAGTACACGCACAGTATGGAGGACATCGACAGGCAGATAAATGCGGAAGAGGCGCAGGAAAAGCTGGAAAACCGTGCCCTGCTGCTGCCTTCAGAAGTACGCCGTCTGAAGCTGATACGACAGTGCCGTTCACTGACCGCCCTGATCAATGATGAAGCGGCCACAGAATCGGAAAAGGAACGTGCACTTGCCATCATAGAAAAATACAAAAGGGAACTTTATAACAATTCCATGCTGATTAAGATAGACAGGCAGATTGACCACATGGAGGAACAGAAGCGCAGGCTGAAGGTTCAGGAACTCTCGTTCAATTCCTATTATGAGTTTGCCCTGGAACGCATTCCGCAGATTACGCAACTGGAGAAAATCAGTTTCAATATACATGACTTTGCGGCCATACTGAAACAGTTCTACCGTGGCGGCGAGCTGGAAATGACGCTGAACTCCGACCTGGACATTAACCTGTTTGATGAACGTTTCATTGTATTCGAGATTGACAAGATAAAGGATGATCCGGTGCTTTTTCCGATTGTGGTGCTGATTATCATGGACGTGTTCCTGCAGAAGATGCGTATCAAGAAGGGACGGAAGGCTCTTATCATCGAAGAGGCATGGAAGGCAATCGCGTCACCTACCATGGCGGAATATATAAAGTATTTGTATAAGACCGTCCGGAAGTTCCACGGCATTGCCGGTGTAGTCACACAGGAGCTTAATGACGTGATTGATTCCCCTATTGTGAAGGAGGCCATCATCAACAACTCGGATGTGAAGATTCTGCTTGACCAGACCAAGTTCAAGGACAGGTATGAGGATATTGCAGCCATCCTAGGACTCACAGACATACAGCGTCAGCAGATTTTCACCATCAATGCGCTGAACAACCATGAGGGAAGAAGCTACTTCAAGGAGGTGTGGATTTGCCGTGGACAGCACTCGGATGTGTACGGTGTGGAGGAAGCACCGGAATGCTACTGGGCATACACTACAGAACGTACCGAAAAGGAGGCACTGAAGATTTATCTTGCCCGGTACGGTACGCTGCAGGAGGCCATCACCCGTATCGAGGAAGACCGCAAGGCGGATGGAGGGCTTCTGTATCTGGAGTTTGCAAGAAAAGTCAACCAACATCAAAAAGTTATGTCACTATGGTAAGAACAATATTAAGAATCATATCGGTTATAATGCTTTCTGCATTTGTCTGTATTAATGCACATGCTGCCTGGAGAATCGTATTCGACCGCAACTGTCTGAAGATTGTCATGGCCAATACCGCTTCACAGAAGCTTATCGAGGAACAGCACAACCAGCGTGTGGATACCATCGCTGCCAAGAAACAGAAAGTGGAACTCTATACGGTAAGCATGGCTACCATGAAGGAATTATATAAGTTGAGTATGGAGAACATATCCGGTTTCGGGACTGAAAGTCTTTATTATAAGGAAATAGGCCTGTGTGCTCTGGATATTCTGCGAAATGTTCCGGTACTTGTCAGCACGGTAAACAGGGCCAAATTTTCAAACAAGCTGCTCTGTCTGAACGAACTCGGCAATCTTGTAGCGGAAACCCAGCAGCTGGTCGGCAACTTTGTCAATATCGTGAACAATGCCAGGATTCCCAATCCGTTGCAGGGACAGGCAACTGCCGAGAAAAAGAATGACGGCTACAATCTGCTTGACAGGTATGAAAGGCTGACATTGGCCAACAGCATCTATACTGACCTGAACAGGATACGCTACAAGGTGGAAGGGATGGTTCTGATGGCACAGTATGCTACTGCAAACGACCTCTTCTTTGCCATAGATCCTGAAGGATGGGCAAATGTGGTGACCATGAAGAATTATGTGGGAAATCTTGTACAGGACTGGAACGGCCTGGTTGCTTCAAATTATTAACCTTTCATATATCTCTGTCATGAAACTCAGGAATATAAGTATCATATCAGCCGGTATTATAATGCTGTTGCTGCCTGTAAAGGCTTCCGCTTTCATAATACCGAAAGACCTGCCGACCATCGAAGCACTCATTGCCCTGCACAAGGCCATAAAGAAGGACGAGGACAAGGCTCTGACAAGAGTGGCCGCAAGCTATGGCGAGCAGTCGCTCATTGAGAAAGGTGCGGAAAAGTTCAATGATGTCCGGACCACTCTGGATACAAGGCTGAACAATGCCTATTCATACCTGGTGCTGGCCGGTGCCATTTCTTCAACGGCCAACTCACTGTATCAGCTGGTAACGGAATACAAGGACTTTACCGGCAATACTTTCAGCCATGTATCGAAGAAGCCTTTCGTGGCCTGGTATTATGCCGATGCCAACGTGGCAATATCAAGGGAGATACAGCACTGTTACAAACTGTATGCAACCGTGGCCGCTTCGGGTATAAACCTGATGAAGGCTTCCATGGATGAAAAGCTGAATCTGGTAATGACACTGAAGACTTCCATCGACAGGGCAAGGTACATAATAGACAATGCCAATCTGTACTGTTTCCTTGTTACGGACTGCGGATGGAAGCCGGACTATATCTGGGAGATACTGAACTCGAATGTGAAGAATGAGATAGCTGAGCGTGTAATCAATAAATGGAATCAGGGATATGCAGGTTAGAATTATATTATTGTGCCTGTTCTGTATGGCAGTTTCAGGTACAGTTACTGTTGCCAATGCCCAAAGCATAGTCAGTGACAGTGAAAAGCAGAAGCAGTGGAAGTCTATGGAAAACGGTCCGTGGGATTTTGCTCCGGACTGGTATTACTTTTTCCTGCATAAGAAATACTCAGGTGCGGAAATGTACTGGAAATGGGACTGGTTCAACTCCGGATTCCGTGTCCGTTTCAAGGAACCCAAGTCTGATGTGAAACGTATCATGCCGGTACGTGTGACTGCCGAAGAGACGCAGAGGCAGAAAATCAAAAAAGTGGAGAGTGAGCGCAAATATATCGAGGAACTGTATAAGGAAGAACTGGCAAGGGAGGCTGACAGAAATGTTGACCTGATGTATGCCACCTACAAGGACGAGTTCAACCGTATGCAGGACTGTATCACGGACGGACTGCTCTACTGTATGCAGAAGAGTGACGGCAAGCTCCGCTATCAGGTGGACGAACTGAGCCGACAGGATGAAATACTCTGTGCGGATATAGCCTATATACACAAAACCGGTGTCGGCTATGGGCTGGAGAACGCCAAGCGGCAGAAGGCATACGAGGAAGCCAAATCCAGGATGGCAGAGCTGGTCAACAGGACTGCACACCTTTGTGCCGTTGCCGCTACACACTATTAGACATTCTCTATAATTGATAACAATTCAGGTAATAATATTAAACAAATAATATAGTCAATCATGAATTTACTGTTTATTCCGCTGACAATAGGCCTTCCGGCTATTGACGAAAGTCTGGAAAAGCTGCTGACGGCCATGGAGACATTTCCCAATGTGGCCGTTCTCGGTGATGCCGTTTCAATGGCAAAGGCTCTCGGTCTGTGCCTGGCCCTGTGTGTCGGTTCATACGAATGCTGGATGATGATGCTCGGAAGGCGTGGTATGGATGTCATGAAGCTGTTGCGCATCATCGGCGTTTCCCTGTGTATTTCATCCTCTTCATGGATATGCTCGGCTCTGCAGGTTCCGGGAAAGAGTCTGGAGTCCGCTACATGGGCTATGGCCAAGGCAAAGAACAAGGAAGTGGCTGCCTTCGAGCTGGAGGTGGCACAGAAACAGAGTGAATATCTCGACAGGCTGAGAACCGTGCAGGACTCCATAGCCACGGCAAAGCAGGTGGCCGAAATCGGTCAGGATGCTGCCTGGTGGGACAAGCTGATATATAATGTGGAGAATCTGGGCTCGACCATCAATAACTACGCCCAGAGGGCTGCTGTGGCGGCTGAAACGAAGGTCAGTGAATGGATAAACGATGTAATACGCTTTGTCGGCGAACTGATTTTCCAGATGTCGTATTACGGGATGCTCGTGGCACAGAGGATTTTCATGGCCATCATGATGATATTCTGTCCGATCATGTTTGCCTTCTCGCTGGCACCGCCATGGAACTCGGCCTGGAGCCAGTGGATGTCCAAGTTCCTTTCCCTATCGTTATGGGGATTCGTGACCTATATGTGCATCTATTATATAGACTTCATCCTTCTTTATAACCTGCAGCAGGATCTGGTGGCATATGACCACCTGCTGCACGGCTCGGTAAATTCCTGGGAACAGATTGGTGCACTGGGATTGCAGGGAATAGGCTCCAACTGTATGTATGCCATGGGTATGCTCGTGGGTGCCTATATCATACGCTTCGTTCCTGAAGTGGCTTCATGGCTGATTCCGGGAGGTGTAAGTTCGGGTACGGGTTCCGTTGCCGGTTCGGCTGCAATGGGTATCACCACTACTGCAGGTGCCATGGCCGGAGGTGCAGCAGGTTCTGCCATGAAAGGAACAGGTTCGGCTGTCAGGTCATTAGTCAAATAACTTCAAATCTTTTTACAATATGCTTATAGAATCCCTTGCACAGAAAACCAGACTGGCCATGATGACGGTATTTGTAGTAATCGGAGGCTGCACTGTCATCTGTGCCTTTACAGTCTGGTGCTGCATTTCCCTGGTCAATGAGGAAAGGCAGCAGATTTATGTACTTGACGGAGACATTCCGTTTCTTGCCGAGCGTGCACGGCTGGAAGCCAACTTCACCATGGAGGCCAAGGCGCACATACAGCTGTTCCACCAGTATTTCTTCAACCTGCCGCCCGACAACGACTATATCAAATGGACGGTAGGGAAAGCAATGTATATGGCTGACGGGACTGCACTGAAACAGAAACAGGCCATGGACGAGAACGGTTTCTACTCTGACATCATTTCCTCTTCGGCTGTCTGCACCATCATGTGTGACTCCATTCAGTTTGACGAACATGAACGGAAGTTTACCTATTACGGTACGCAGCTTATCAAGCGCAGGACCAGGGACATCAGACGCTCGATGGTGACAACAGGTTACATCGAGTCCGTACCGAGGACAAGGAACAATCCCCACGGTCTGCTCATTACCGGCTGGAGGACTCTTGAAAACAAGGATTTGGACTATTGATATACTGATATTATGAAATCATTCAGAAAAAAACTACAGGAAAACCGTCTGAAAACGCATCTGCTTCTCAGGTCGTGGTTGCAGCCCAAACTGGGTGCCATCGGAACAATATACCGTCTGTCCGCAAGAATCAGACTGGCCAACAGATGGGCGGCTAAACATCCGAAAACGACATTCACAGGTGTAACAGGGACACTGCTTCTGCTGCTTGTCAGTACTTTTGCCATAGATTCCGGCAACGGGAAACAGAGTGAGCCGGATGTCAGTTCGATAGCCGCAATGGAACCGGTGTTTCAGGGATTCCGTACCATCCAGGCAAACAAGGACATTCACCGCAGTGTATTGACGGACATGACGGTGAAGGGACAGTTACTGCGTCATGAACTGGACTCCATGATTGCCATACCTGTAAAGAGCCGTGAGGATTCCTTGCGGATCATCCTCAAATACCGGCAGCTGGAAAATATAGTCAAATCCATTAAAAACAATGATAACCCATGATTAAGATTAATTTCAAACAGCCCAAGTATATCTTTCCGCTGGTCATATTCATTCCGCTGTGCGCACTGGTATACTTTGTGATGCAGACCTTCTCCGGTGATGAAGAGACTGCCGGAACAGTAGCTACAGACCGTATCAACATGGAACTTCCGGAGGCTAATGCCGAGGAAGCCGGAGACAAGATGTATGAGATGTCCAGACGTTTCGGTGACGAGGATGCCTTCACAGCCGTCAGCGGTATCGGGGAAGAAGAACAGAAAAAGGAGGAACTGGAACACGGCTACAGCGAGGAAGAACTGAACCGTCTTGATGCAGCTGAAGCTGAAAGACAGCGGCAGCAGAGGGAACTTGAAGAACTGGAGCGTTCCCTTGCTGAATCAAGAAAGCATATCAATGTATATGCCTACGGGAACGGTCCTTCGGGAAATAGTGAAACGGGTTACGGAGGTATGGGCTATTCCTCACAGGATGAGTTTGCACGTGACCTTGAAGAGATTCAGCGAAGGAGCTATGAACGGCAGAAGGCCATTGAAAGCGGACTTGGTATCAAAGACCCGGAAGCAGAGGAAGCGGAAAGAAAGCACAGGGCTGATTCCATAGCTAAAGTACGTCAGGAGGAAAGGGAACGTAACCGTCCGAGTCTGGTAATCAAGTCTGATGACACCAATGCCGACAGGTTCAATACGGTTACTGCTCCGGATGAATTTGCCGAGAACAAGCTGATACGTGCCATGATTGACCAGACCACAAAGGCGCATGAAGGTACATGTCTGCGGTTCAAACTTCTGGACGATGTGACGGTAAGCGGCACAAGACTAAAGAAGGGAACTTACCTCTATGGAACGGTAACCGGTTTCGGACAGCAGCGTGTCAGGGCTTCCATAACCAGTATCCTTGTCGGCGACAGATTCATAAAGGTTAAGCTTTCTGTATTTGACAATGACGGTATGGAAGGCTTCTATGTTCCTGAATCGGCTTTCAGAGATTTTATGAAGGATGCAGGTTCCAATACAGTACAGCAGAATATCAGTTTTGAATCAAGTGACGGTTACGGTACAGGGATTTCCACGGAGGCCATTGCACTCCAGTCACTGCAGAATATGTATAACTCTGCCACGTCTGCCATATCTTCCAATATCAGAAAGAACAAGGCAAAAATAAAATACAATACCATCGTTTATCTGATAAACTCCGAGGATGCAAGATAAGTGTAGTTTTTCAATATAAATCTTAATATCATCATCAAAATATAATAGTAGAATATGAAAACCAGAATTTTTCTGATAATATGCCTTATCACAGGCATAGCCGTAAATCTGTCGGCCAACGAGAAGATATACATCAACCGGGAAGTGACCACGCACATTGTAATGCCGGAGAACATCAAAATGGTGGATATTTCCACAACAAGGATTATAGGCAACCAGTGTACAGACAATATCGTTCGCATCAAGCCTTATCTGGAGGATGATTCCATATCATCTGAAGGTTACAAGGAAAACGAACTGCTGGGTACACTCACCATTATCGGTGAGCGTCATATCGCACAGTATGACATCCTCTATACCGAATCACCCAAATATGCTTCTACCATCTACAATGTATCCTACAATGAGACACAGTCCTATATCAATCCGGAGGTTTCCATGCCTATGGTCGAGATTGCACGATATGCCTGGGCTGTCTATGGAAGCAGAAGAAAGTTCAACCAGATTGTATCAAACAAAAACGGAATCAGGGCATACATCAACAATATATATTCCATCGGTGACTATTTCTTTATTGACTATACGCTGAAGAACAGGACCAGGATTGCATACGACATCGAGGAAATAAGGGTAAAACTTACTGACAAAAAGGAGACAAAGGCAACCAACTCACAGACCATAGAGCTTACTCCGGTATTCTCCATGAACAACACCGTAAGTTCAGGAAGGACTACAGGAACGTGCTTGTACTTCCGAAGCTGACTTTCCCTGAAGAGAAGGTGCTCCGTCTGGAGATTTCCGAGGACCAGATAAGCGGACGTGTAGTGGTACTTACCATCGAATATGAGGACATTCTCAATGCGGACGGCTTCGACTCGGATATTCTGGACGGTGCCGACTATTACCCCTACTATTATATTGATCATTCCATAAAGAGATAGGCCATGAAGAAGATTCTGTTCATTCTATTTTGCTCGGTTGCATTCATCGGGGCATCGGCACAGACCGGAAAGGTTTCCGTCAATGCCGGATTCCTTTTTCCAAGTACGCTGAATGCTACTTTGGGTTATGAGTATCCGCTTTCATACGGAAATGCGGTCGAAGTATACGGTGAGGTCGGGAATCACTGGCAGAAGCCGGTATGTCACAATTTCTGGAAAGGTTATTTCTGGGATGGCGGTATGGTTTACAAGCACCGTCTGGCACGGTACAAGAACGGCATGATGCGCCTTCGTCTGGGGCCTCAGTTCGGTGCGGTACAGAAGAAGTTCTTCTTCGGGCTGGAGGCCGGATTTGAATACAGCTATGTGTTCCGCAGCGGACTGGAGTTCTCTGTCATACAGAAGAACAATGTGAACTTCCTGCATGGGGATACCTTCCGTAACGGTCTGCTGTTGGGTATAAAGATTCCTTTCTGACAATATAAATCTTACGGCGTATGGCATTTGAAGAGACAAGGGAACAGCAGCAGATGTACAATTACTTCAGGAGCTGCATCTATATCTTTCTGATTATTGAAATCATCATGAACATGCCTGTTACGGCAGACAACAGGGTTACTCAGTTCGTACTCGACCTGCTGGCACGGTTCAGGGTATTCAATTCCGTATCGGGATGCAAGGTGGCCGAACTTATATGCATCTGTATTGTCTGTATCGGCACAAAGGCTGAAAAGTCCCTGAAGTTCAATGTAAGGACAATGGTCATCTATCCGGTACTGGCCGGTCTGACACTTGTAGGGCTTTGTTTTGTATTCCACGGCATGAGTTTCGGATTCAGCTGGCTGGGATTTCCAGCCAACCGTCTTCTGTATGCGGTCTGTTCGGTAGTGGGTACCATGCTGGTACATCAGGGACTGGACGGAATTGCCAAATATTACAACTACAAGGTTGGTGAGGACCGTTTCAACTTTGAGAACGAATCGTTCCAGCAGTCAGAAACGCTGGTCAGCAATGATTATTCGGTGAACATTCCGATGATATACTACTGGAAGAAAAAGATGCACAGGGGATGGATCAATATCATCAATCCGTTTCGTGGCACGATTGTACTGGGTACACCGGGTTCGGGTAAGTCTTTCGGTATCATTGACCCGTTCATCAGGCAGCATTCAGCAAAGGGATTTGCCATGATGGTATATGATTTCAAGTATCCGACACTGGCCAAGACGCTTTTCTACCAGTACTGCAAGAACCGCAAGGCAGGCAAACTGCCTCAGAACTGCGGATTCCGTACCATCAACTTTACTGATGTGGAATACTCCAACCGTATCAATCCGATTCAGCGGAAATATATCCCGGATCTGGCTGCTGCTTCCGAAACGGCGGCTACTCTGCTGGCCTCACTCAATAAGGGAGGTGGAGAGAAGAAGGGTGGCTCTGAAGCCTTCTTTACCAACTCTGCGGAAAACTTCCTGGCTGCCATCATCTATTTCTTTGTAAACTTCCATCCGGTCGGATTCAGGAACGGCAGGAAACTGAAGCGTTTCATATCACTGGAGGGAAAGAAGCTGGAGATTGTCATACGCAACTGGGATGACTTCAATGCCATCGACAAGGACGGCAACGTGGTGCTTGACTTCGTGGATGAGAACGGTAATGACGTATCGACTGACGAGGACCGTATGTTTGTTGACCTGAACGGATACAGTTATAAGGACAGGACAGGCAGGAAGATTCTGGTTCAAAGATGCTGGTATGAGGACGAGCATGGCAATGAGGTGGAACCGGATACCGTAACCGGCGAGTTCTCGGACATGCCGCATGTGCTTTCATTCTTGGGAAGGCCATACGACCAGGTATTCAATATCCTGATGCAGGATGACAGGATTGCTTCGCTGATGGCTCCTTTCAAGAGTGCTTATGAAAACAAGGCGAATGACCAGCTGGAAGGTATGGTCGGTACGCTACGTGTGAATGCCGCACGCCTTGTTTCTCCGGAAGCCTACTGGGTATTCACCGGGGATGATTTCGACCTGAAGATTTCTGACAAGGCAAATCCGAGCTATCTGGTAATTGCCAATGACCCGGAAAAGGAACAGGTTATCGGTTCTCTTAATGCCCTGGTTCTGAACCGACTGATTACAAGGGTGAACTCAAAGGGCAATATCCCGGTAAGCATCATAGTGGACGAGCTTCCGACACTGTACTTTCACAAGATAGACCGCCTTATCGGTACGGCACGTTCCAACAAGGTTGCCGTGACCTTAGGTTTCCAGGAGCTTCCGCAGCTGGAGGCAGATTACGGCAAGGTCGGTATGCAGAAGATTATCACCACCTGCGGTAATATCTTCATGGGTGCGGCACGAAACAAGGAGACGCTGGAGTGGGCACAGAATGATGTGTTCGGAAAGGCAAAGCAGACTTCACGTTCCATTTCCATCAACGACCACAAGGTATCAACCACAATATCTGAAAAGATGGACTTTCTGGTTCCTGCTGCCAAGATTGCGGATATGGCAACAGGCTGGCTGGCCGGACAGGCTGCACGTGACTTTACAGCTACTGATGACAGTATGCTTGACCATTTTGACATCGAGCAGTCGGAAGAGTTCAAGACTACCAAATATTTCTGCAAGACGCACTTTGACATGAAGAAGATTAAGGACGAGGAAAAGCACTATGTTCCTCTTCCTAAAATCTATGAGTTCAAGAACGACAAAGAGAAGGAAATCCTGCTCAACCGTAACTTCAAGCGTGTGAACCAGGAAGTGGAGGATATGGTAAAGGAACTTCTCGGTATCAGTTAAATATGTAATTTATGAATATGACCTTAAAACCGGCATTCGGACTTAGCGGCAGTGCCCTGAAAATCATAGCCATGATTTCCATGGTGATAGACCATGTTGCTCTCTATACGAAACGATGCGCTGTATAGGACGCATCGCTTTTCCAGTGTTTGCCTTTCTGATAGCGGAAGGGTTTATTCATACCAGAAGCAGGTACAGGTATTTCTTTACTCTGCTGGGCTTTGCCGTTATCAGTGAAATACCCTGGTATATGCTGAATGGTGCTGACGGGACACATAATGTGATGTTTACACTGGCTTTGGGTGTGGCCACGCTTATGGTTCTTGAAAATCTTCTGCAACGTAGTATGGTACTTGGATTTCTTTGGACACTTGGTATGGCCGGACTCGCTTCATGGCTTGGAGTGGATTATGAGTGGAGAGGAATTATTGTAATCGTTATCTTTTTAATGGATATGGTCACTCTTTCCCAGATAGTAGAGGTATGCAATTTTTTTGCACATTTGCTTTGATGATGTACTATGGAGTGATAGGTGCTGTAATGGCCTGCATAATTCTTTATCTATATGACGGAACAAGAGGGTTTGTACAGGGATGTATAGCTAAATATGGTTTCTATGCTTTTTACCCTGTACATCTTTTTGTTATACATTGTATTAATAGTACGTATTTAAACATATATCAACTTAATTCTTTTACAACTACTTTAATCGACTTAACTCATTAATATTAAGTAAGCAAAATCTTATCTTCATTGTTTCATCATATATTTCAGCAGAAGTATGAAAATGTCCGTAAAACCAATTGGTAAGAGGATGTTCATTCCCTACAAGCCATTCATATAGTCGGGTAAGATCTTTTCTCTCCTTATCCAAATCAGAAGTCAAATCATCATCATTAGCACAGAAATGCTCTACATCTCCTTTTGTAAGTGGAGAACAAAAATCAGGAGCTGAATGAGTTATTACTATATCAATTTTTATGCCTTCATCATTGAGAATCCGTAACTGTTCTTCATCATATCTGAACATTTCATCCTTCCAATACAAAGGTAATCTTTGTTTACCGAGAATCCGATTATAATCCATCTGGGAAAGCCTGAAGCTCCTGTCTATAGATATAGCTCCACCCACACACAAAATATTATGTTTCCTAGTATGTACAATGGTATAATCCGGCAAAGTTTTCATATAAGGAAAATCAACCAACTCCTTATCAAAGAACAAGGGGTCATCATGATTGCCACGTAGCATAAGCAGCAGAACATTCTGTTTCTTTAACTTTCTATGTAACTTCCTTTTATAGAGTTCATCATAATACGCCAGTTTATTAAATCCGAAGTCACAATCTCCAGCAACAATAACAATCGCATTTTCTATTTTCTTTTGTATAATATTAAAGACAAGTGTTTCAAACTCGCCATGAATATCACCACAAGCTATAACAAAATCGTCTCTATATGATATATCAAGATATTGCATTATTAATCAAGACTAATTCATTCTAAAATAAATTCAAACACCTCTACAAATTCTTATACTGAAACATATTAGAGATCGGCAGCCTTAAAATTAAATACAGGCTTTATTACATTTTCAATATCAACAGTGTCATTAATGTTATCCATGATTTCATGTTTTGATTTATAAACCATAGGAGACTCGTCTTTAGTATATTCTGTTACTGTTTCACTATATACATCTTCCATCGATTTTTTGAAATCCTCCAGACTTATCTCCTTAAATGCCTGACTACGGCTCATGATTCTTCCTGCACCATGAGGAGCAGAAAAGTTCCAGTCTTCATTGCCTTTCCCGATACAAATCAAAGAACCGTCACGCATGTTCAATGGTATAATACATTTTTCACCTAATCTTGCCGATATTGCACCTTTTCTGATTATATTATCATTACCAATATAATTGTGAACACTCTCAAAAGGTCGAAAATGCTCTTCAGATGAAACAACGCCTTTTCCAACGATAAAATCCATAATCAGATTTACAATCAGTTTTCGGTTTATCTGTGCCCAACACTGGCAGATATGCATATCATGCAGATAGTCTTCCCGAAACTGACCTTGCAAATAACATAAATCCTGTGGTATGGTCAGTTTGCAAGTCTTAAATGAGTTGTGAAGATTTCTGATGACATCTTGTAATTCACTTTTCCGTCCTGCTTGTTTATACTCTTCAATGATACGATTTTTTTCTACCATCAGCTTGTCCCATCCGGACTGACATTTAACTGCAAGTTTCTGATAAATATCTGCCACCTGCTTCCCTAAATTACGACTACCGGTATGCACTACAAGGTAGTAAAGGTCTGACTCATCTTTGTCTAGTTCTATAAAATGATTTCCACTTCCAAGCGAACCTATTGATTTATATAGTCTGCGAACTTCCTTCAATTCACGATAACAGCGCAACTGCAATATCAATTGTTTTGCATTCTGATATATATCTGAATATTTTTGTGACAATGGAAGATAGTTTTCATCCCTAAAGTCACGTCCAGAAGGAATAGCACGAAGAATATATTCATTTAAAGCATGGAAGTCTATAGGGTTGTTGCAGATAAATGGTTGAACCAACATACCACACCCTATATCTACTCCCACTATATTAGGAATCACCTTGTCGCCTAAGTTCCCTGTAAATCCTATCACGCATCCTGCTCCGGCATGTACATCCGGCATAATGCGAATCTTGCAGTCACTGAATACATCAATGGACAGCAGCTGTCTGATCTGTTCAATAGCAGTATCTTCTATATTGTCTGTAAATATTTTCACATCATATCCATCTATCGTCTTCATATGAATATCTTTAATTACATTTGGTGAATATATCAATTCTGAAGATGTTTTTCTCCATGTCTGGATCATGAATCATCGTCCATTTTATCTGAGTGTCTTTTGTCTGTTTTTTCATAATATCATCAGATACTATCCTATCTAGAAATTTACGAACTATATCATCATTGGTCTCTCTATTATAATGAATTGCCACAATTAAATTGGATATATCATCTAAAGTATGATATTTCGTTGGAAGATACTTCTGCAGGTCACTCAATTCTGCATCAAGATAATTAATATTTCCAGACAACGTAAAGTAATCTATAAACTTTGTATCAGAGTAGTATCTCAAGAAACTTCTGACATCATTAAAATCAAAACTAATAAGACTGTGTTTTACTATCAGATTTATGAATGAATTTACAAAACCCATTACTTTTCTGTCGGCTTCATTATATAAATCTGAAATAGTGCTGCAAGGCAAAACATCATAGTCCACAACAAAAATCCCGTCAGCTAATTTTTCTATTTTATCAAGAAGCCGTAAAGCATTTTTTCTCTTCTCCAGTCCCTCGGATGAGTGAGGCAATGTGACAACAAGTAACTTTACCTTTATTTGCATGTCCACTGCTTTCTGAAGAAAAGTTCTTATACAGCCTTCTCCAGTACCTCCACCAAGGCATACTATAAAGCAGGACAGTATTTTATCGGTAATAAATTTCTTCAGGCTTGGTAATATTTTCTGACACTCTGATTCTGCAAGACTTCTGTCCTTTCCACTACCTAATCCATCTGCTCCTATCAGGTATTTATGCGGTAATGACAGTTCCTCCATTTCTTTTCTGTTCATACCAAACACACTTAACTCTGTATCGGTCAACTTACAAGTCTGTATTTTGTTCACTATTCTGCCGGCTCCGCCGCCAATACCAATTATTGAAATAACAGGTTTAGATTCTTTTGGAAAAACAAATGGAAATTCTAAATTATTATCCTCCATATATACTTTTCTTTATTATATCATACACAATAAACATCCTTCTTCTTAAAAGAAAATAAACTGGCAGTAACATAAATACCAAAAATGCCAATACATAAACAACAGTGCGTTGAAATACTGTAAATCCAGAAATATCAGGATGTGACAATATACTGCGTAAAGGTTTCATTATTTTAATATTTAAACAATCAGGTCGGGAACAGGAACATCCATTCGGCATCAGTTTGTGATGCCAGGACAAAGACAAGGACAAAAGCAAAGTCAAAGACCGGGTAACATTCAAACTTCATATGGTTTATATTACCCGTCGTGTTTTAAGTTAAACATGTCTCAAACCAATCCTTATAAATAGTGACTAATGATACTGTTCCCGTAAAGAAAGAATCGATATACCTTATGACATCAGCTTCTTTCAACCTGATTTATTCTTCCAATAGAGACAACTTTTCGTATGTCGTCTGAAGTTCATCCGGAACGATAATCTTCAGTTTGGATACACGATCAGATTCCTTTATCTGCCACTCTTTATATTGCGAAAACATCCGTTTGTACTGCAATGAAGCTTTGTCCAGTTCAGACTTATATTTTTGTTGCGATTCCAGATTCAACCGGTCGGACTCCCTTTTCAATGCAAACTTGATACGGTTAAGTTCACGCTCATTCTGTCTGTGTATCTTTTGCAGTTCAAAGAAGACTTCTTCCACCTTCTCCTGGCTTACCGAAGCTGTATGGGAGTAAATTAAGGTATCCTTTCCTGTTCCATCTGCTGTATAAGGTTTCATCGTCTTGGTTAAAAGTTCTTCTCTGGCATCCGAAAACTTTCCTCCGGGATGGATATATTTTCCTATGGTTGCGGCTATAGCTTCAAGTGTAAAATAACGGTTTCGTTCTTTCACATTCATTTCAGCAATAAGGTCTTCCGCACGTATTTCTTTCGGAAGTTCTGTCTTTTCAATAACAGGATATCCGAATAACTGACACCATTCATCAAAGGAGCATCTGTTTATTTGCTGTATCTCCCTTTCCTTGGCTTTTATGGCTTCACGCATCCAGGCACAAAAAGCATTCATTTCTGCGATTTCTTCAAGCAGCCCCTTAACTTCAGATAAACCCTTTTCATCATAACCCAGACTGACTGTCTTCCCGCTTTCGGAGAGTGAGCCTACAATATCCACCTTGGTAGTAATGAAACTCATATTCTTCAGTTTTGCTTCATTACCCAAAACTGTTTCCTGCGCAAGGTCTGCTAAATGGGATGCAGAAGTTGAAGTCAGTCCCTTTTCTGAAAAGAATACCTCATTTACTTTCTCCATACTACTATGATTTTTGCAAGTTATTTATGATAAAATAGGTTTATATCTCTCATTTCTTTTGATGACCGCAAACATCCTCGCCACGATTTTTGCTCGTAGCGCATTGATTACGGACATCTTGTT
>OJJD01000282.1_pt1 | contig 34595 bp, 31 predicted proteins | sample 1596011 | NCBI WGS metagenome assembly OJJD01 (sample SAMEA4350113, study PRJEB24818) | metagenome | biome: human; feature: gut; material: faeces | place: Denmark | collected 2013-09 | reverse complement strand
TCATATGCAGTCTATCTTATAGACTACAATGTAGTAAATTCAAATCGTCGCACCCTAAAAATGCTTGTAAAAGACTATATTTCAATTATTTCAAAGACCAATTTCCATTTTTAACGGGACAGTAATGTAAACATGAAATAACCCCATCCTACTCCATTTCCGAGTAGCGACAGGGTTATTTCGATGATAGCTGAAGACAGCTAAAAAATCAATCAATAAGACGTAATATATAAAAGACTATACTGGTAGGATTCGCTTTCACATAATCTATCAAGAAAGAATGATTCGTTTTTAGTTTGTTATTTGCCAATCTGCTGATAACCGGATTCAGATTCCCATAAATACATAGCATACCAGGGATATGTAAACGCTTTACTTTGGGATTGGCAATCAGTAAAGCCAACACTTTTGCTGCCTGATTGTTACAATTAGAAAATTCCAGCACATTATCTAAAATATCCTTATCCGTTCTGGCCATATTTTCATAGAAAACAGCTATTAGTCTTTCAATCTTTTCTGTTATCTGTTTTGTGCTTTCAGCTATCTCCATACTCAGACTGGCATCGAATTTCTTTGTAATTCTCTCTTCGTTTTCTCTTTCTATCCTGCTTCTTACAGAAGTGTATTCGCACATCAGCTCAGCCATTTTTTCCTTGGTTAGAACTTGCTCAATGTGACAATCTATCGGATATAAAACTTTCAGCAATTTAATTCTGTCCAGATTTCCCATTTCTTTCCTTACATGTTCAAGTTCTGTCACAAGGGCAGTCGTAACGTTATCAGCTTCCAGGCCACAAAGTTTTTCTTTCCGATGTAAAATATATTCACCAATCTTTTTCAGTGCTTCATCCGTAAATATATAATTATAACTTTCATCAAGGTGTTCTATTTCCTCTTTAAGACTGGACAATTCTTTCATCTTGATATTATCCGTCAACATCAGCATTTTGCGGAAAAAGATACCATTCACATCATCTATACAAACAGTTCCGTCCATGTTATGTCTGTACAAGGCAAGTCTTTCTTTAAGAGCTGTGATAGTTTTTATCCATTTTTCATTTTTTTCTACTTGCACTACTATGTTTTCCAGATTATCCGTTGCCAGAGCTATACTCGACTGTTCTATCAGCAAAGGTTTGTCGAATACGTCATATTCACCGATAAGAAGCATCTGTTTCTCCAATGTCTTGGAAAGCCCCAAAGCTATATCCCGATTCTTTTTCATGATCAGTTCCGACAATGATTTGATACGACCTGGAGTGTCAGAAGCATTTATATCTATCTCTGCAAACATATTTTTTAATTTCTCCACTTCCTTGCTGTCATTGTCATTGGTAAAACATGCCATCGATGACAGACTTTCCAGTCTGTGATGAATGTCATCCAAATGCATTTTTACAGCCTTCTTCTTGCTGCGTTTCCTCTTTATATACTCCATTATAATAATGAAAAAAATAAGTATCGCAAAAGCTATCACGACTGATATGATTTTCAGACTGGGAACTGTTGATTCCATATCGATCCATTTGGCCGAAGTCTTTGAAAATACACTCATTTTCATTACTCCTATATTAGAGCCCAAATATAAAGTGTCCCCTTTGACAAAAGATGCTTTCGGATTGAAACGTATATCATGAAAGAATCTTCCCCGTTCTCTGATTCCGTCCTTATTTACAACATACTTTACCAGTCCAAACTCCGGCAAAGCATAAAACAACGTATCGTTTACTTTCAATAATTTATTGTAGCCTTTCAAAGAGACCGAATCATTATACTCCCTGCATATCAGATGATGATTGGTCAGCATCATTAACAAAGGTTCGTGCCCACCAGTTACGGAAATATCACGTATAAAGGTTTTATTTTCCGTTCCTTTGATAGACTGAAACGAGTCTTTATTACCATAATATACTCCATGATTCAGCGTAGAAAGATATAAATTGTCGGAGTTAGGAGATAAATAGAATGAAGTAATGTATTTATTGTGTAAGTCGTCAACCAAACTAGCCTTTCCATCAGCGTCAATCCGCACCAGATCATCCTGAATTCCGAGATAAATACAGGTTCCTTCGGCTTCTTTTTTCAGGTATGACGCCGTAATCTTGGTAGGCGACTGATAAAGCACTTGAGAAGAAGCAAACAAGACATTGCCTATATATCGTTGTCTGACTTTTATCCGTTTTAGAACTTGCTTATTACTGATATAATACAGAAATCTATCGTCCGCCATCATTCCCGAAACCACCTCGTCATCAGGTATTTCTGCTATTTTGAAAGCTTCCGGACTTCCTGTATGCTGGTGATATAATTCGTTGTCTGCATTTACATAATAAATATCATCTCCATCGGAACACGAAGCCACGATCTCTCCTTTTGCATTGAAAATACCCAGATGCAATGGAATATTCCATAATGCATTTTCTGTGATCAGGACTGTAAATCCATTTACTCTATCAGTTGCCACTACATTAGTACAAAACTGAGGAACCTTTCTCCGTAACGGAACTGATAAGAATGACTCTAAATCATCACTCAGCAATAAATGGTTATCATCGAGAAAATAATGAATATTGCCTAATTTATAATAAATGCGAGGAGAAAATTTTAGTGTTATATTGTTCAGTAGATTACCTGAAATATCCTCTACATACAACTTCTTGTCGGCAAGCAAATACACCTTATTATCATATACAGAAACACTGTAAATATGCTCATCCTGATGGGTAACTTCCATTTTGCCATTGGCCAGGTTTATTCGGATCAGTCCATTCTGGGTAGCACACAGCAAATAATCCGATTCGTATTTACGGATGTTGTTTACGATAAACGGCTTACCGGAACGTGCAGTTTCACTGTTATCTGAAGGATAAATCAACTTTAAACTGTCTTTCTCCGAATGTGACATAGCATACAAGCCTTGACTGGTAGCTACATAAACCTTTTTTTCGGTTAAGAGAATATCATATACCGAATAATTACATCCTTTGTTACATATAGGATATTTCTCGACAAGGCGAACATTTTCTTCACCAAGCGCCCATTTCTGCAAACCTGAGTTCCGAATGCCTATCCAGCAAATACGGACATCAGAAAGAACCGAATCTGTTACAACCTTATATATACGGTCGGCCCCTATATTATAGGGCTGAAGCCGACGTTGCTTCATATACCATATATCACCGGCTTCGCTGCCTATCCAGAAAGCAGAATCACCATCGGCTGATATAGAAGAAAGACGTTCGTCGAAATACAATTCTGTTTCTCCCAGATTCCCTGTCTTTTCTTTCTCACCACACCCCCAAAGAATGAATATAATGTACAAGAATAGTAAATAAATAAAGCTGCTTTTCATCTTATTATATTTATGGTTCTTGGATATTAAAGCTAACACATGATATAGGGAATTATCCCCCATATTCCAATTAAAAATGGTTATACTAAAATAAACAAAAAACGAATATAAAATGTTCTATAAAGCTGTATAATTCCGCCTTAAAAGTAGATATCAGCAGGTCTTGATGAATCATAAAGAATCTTCTCAAAAAAACATCAAGATATTTACTTGTTTTTTTGTACAATTTTTTAAAAAAGATGATGATATTTTTTCAGAAATATGTTGAATTTTTTGACGACATATCATAATCATTTAGCCTTTGGAAGATAAATCCAATTAAGATGCTATAAATCAACCTCTTCCGGAAGAAGATCAGTCTGAATATTATTCATGCTTCCCCATAAACTATACCGAGCTTCAGGATTCATGCGTTCCAGCGTACAGAGCACTTCTTTCATATCCGAGCGATGAGAATCTTTTTCGTACGGGCAATTTTTGATCTGTTTACGATAACCTTTCGCCTGAGCCATTTCTATCAGATCGGCTTCATGTACCAGACACATCGGTCGGATAATGGTCATATCAAACTTTCGCATTACCAGACGCGGAGGCATCGTACTGAATGCTCCCTGAAATGCCATGTTCATAAGCAACGTTTCCAGTATATCATCCATGTGGTGTCCCAAGGCTATCTTATTACATCCCAGTTCTTTTGCTACTGTAAAAAGAGCTTTACGGCGATTCCACGAACAGAGGAAACATGGCGACTTGCGGGTATCAGTAGAAGGATCGAAAGACGTTTCGTAGCGTACGAACGGCACTCCCAGATTTTCGGCAAAGGAACGAAGGTAATCCATGTCCGATTCGTAAGCTATATTCGTCATCACGACATGTGCAGCAACGACTGAAAAACGAGGCTTGTAAATACGCGAACGGCGGGCAAGTAGTTCCAGTAAAGCAAGTGAATCTTTTCCTCCCGACAACCCTACCAGTATCTTATCACCATCTTCTATTAGTCCATATTGCACTACACCTTTGTTAAAGCGTTTTTCTATGCGTCGCATCAATTTATCTTCTTCTGTCAATTTTCCCATTTCTTCCGATAATCTTAAAAACGGGGTAAAATTACACCAAAAGAACGATTCTCGAAAGATTTTGAAAAATTAGAATGCCGAAATAATCAAAATTTCAAAGAAACTTTGTATTTTTGAAAATAACATCATCGAAACAACACGAAAAATTATGAATAAGAAATATACGCTAGCACTTATCGCTTTATGCAGCATGGGAGGAACTTTCGCCCAATCACTCACCCAGGCAAAACAATGGTTTGAAGAAGGCAAGTTTGCCGAAGCCAAACCCGTTTTCCAGAAATTAGTAAAACAGGCTCCATCGAATGCAAATTACAATTTCTGGTACGGAGCATGCTGCTATGAAACCGGTGAATTACAGGAATCACAATCCTACCTTGAAAAAAGTGCTGCACGCAAAGTAATAAATGCTTATCTGTATTTGGGAAAACTATATTATGCAATGTATCGCTTTGATGAAGCGACCGAAAATATTGAAGAGCATATCCAATGGCTGGAAAAAAAGAAGCGTGATACTTCTGCAGCAGAGAAAGAATTAGACCGTTGCCGTCAGGCTGCACGCATGTTAAGAGGAACTGAGAATGTAGCTGTAATTGACAGCTTTGTAGTAGATAAAAATAATTTTCTTTCGGCCTATAAATTAAGTAAGGAGTCGGGAAACATTTCTCTTACCGAAGATGGCTCAGGAACTTCATTTACAAATGAGCTGGGTGATAAAATGATTTTTACACAGGCGTCTGAAGACGGGGAAACGAGTTTATACTCACGCTTCAAGTTAATAGACAAGTGGGAAGATGCCAAACCATTAAGCGGTCTGGACGAATCAGGACATAACCAAAATTATCCGTTTATGGCATCAGATGGTATCACACTTTATTTTGGAGCCGAAGGAGATGAAAGTATGGGAGGATACGATATCTTCGTAACCCGTTATGATTCGGATGACAATACGTATCTCCGTCCGGATAACATCGGTATGCCGTTTAACTCTCCATACAATGATTATATGTATGCATTGGATGACTTGAACAATTTAGGGTGGTTTGCTTCTGATCGTTATCAGCCGGAAGGAAAAGTTTGTGTATATGTTTTCGTTCCTAACTCGACAAAACAGGTATACGACTACGAAACAGCTGACCCGCAAGCTATTATTGATGCTGCCACACTAAAAGAAATAAAGAAGACATGGAGTGATCCCGATAAAGTACGTATTGCCAGACAACATCTGGCTCAGGTATTGTATGGCGGAAGTACAGAAAAGAAAAAGAGTGACTTCCGTTTTGTCGTAGACGATAATGCTGTTTATCATACATTGTCAGATTTTCGTTCTAAAGAAGCACGGCAGATGTATGCTTCATTCTTGCAGAAAGAGAAAGATCTTGCATCATTGGAAGAATCATTGACAAATCTTCGTGCTGCCTATCAGCAATCAAACAAAGCAGGAAAAGAAAAAATGGCTCCCGGTATATTAGATAAAGAAAAACGTACCAACGAGTTACGACATGAGCTGGAACAACTGACATTATCTGTGCGCAATGCAGAGCTTAAAGCATTGAAACAGTAAAAAATAGACACCATTTTTATACGAGCAGATATGGAAACACTGATTATTATTGCACTTATTTTGGCGGGACTTTTACTTTTTGCTGTGGAAGTATTTCTAGTCCCCGGCATTACCCTTGCAGGAATAGCATCGGGAATCAGTCTGCTTTATGCCATTTATTATGCTTTTCATTCCGTAGGAACGCAGGCCGGATTTATTACGCTTGCCGTTGAAGCCGTTGGAATAATCGGTATAACCATTTGGTTCATGCGCTCCAAGACAGTAGACCGTCTTTCGCTCAAACAGACACTCGACTATAAACCAGAACCGCTGAAAGGAATCAACATTCAGACTGGAGATACTGGTATGTCATTGACACGCCTTACCTTGATAGGAAATGCCGAGATAAACGGCCATATCATCGAAGTGCAATCAGCTGATGGATTTATCGAAGAGCGTACTCCCATACAAGTAACTCGTATAAATAATGGAACTGTATATGTGACACGCTACATACAACAGTAATTTTTTTAAACCTTAAAATATCAATTACCTATGATTGACCCTAACTATCTTCCGTTCATTTTAGCGGCTGGAGGAGTTGTCTTACTGGCAGTCTTCTTCCATTACGTGCCTTTCTTTCTTTGGCTTTCTGCCAAAGTATCAGGTGTACGTATTTCGCTGGTTCAGCTTTTTCTGATGCGTATTCGTAATGTTCCGCCATATGTTATCGTACCTGCAATGATTGAAGCCCACAAGGCTGGCTTAAGCACTATTACACGCGATGAACTGGAAGCTCATTATATGGCAGGCGGTCATGTGGAAAAGGTAGTTCATGCACTGGTTTCAGCATCAAAAGCCAATATCGATTTGTCGTTCCAGATGGCTACCGGTATCGACCTTGCAGGACGTGATGTGTTTGAAGCCGTACAGATGTCTGTTAATCCGAAGGTTATTGATACGCCTCCTGTCACCGCCGTTGCCAAAGATGGTATCCAGCTTATTGCGAAAGCACGTGTAACTGTACGTGCCAATATCCGCCAGTTGGTAGGTGGAGCTGGCGAGGATACAGTCCTGGCACGCGTAGGCGAAGGTATTGTTTCATCTATCGGTTCATCGGAAAACCATAAATCAGTACTTGAGAATCCGGATTCAATTTCCAAACTTGTACTACGCAAAGGACTGGATGCAGGGACTGCATTCGAAATTTTATCTATTGATATTGCCGATATCGATATAGGTCGTAATATTGGAGCATCTTTACAGATAGATCAGGCCAATGCTGATAAAAATATTGCACAAGCCAAAGCTGAGGAACGCCGTGCAATGGCTGTTGCCTTGGAACAGGAAATGAAAGCAAAAGCAGAAGAAGCCCGTGCCAATGTAATACAGGCTGAAGCCGAAGTTCCAAAAGCTATGGCAGAAGCTTTCCGTACCGGCAACTTGGGAATCATGGATTATTACCGGATGAAAAATATTCAGGCAGATACAGATATGAGAAGCAGTATCGCCCGCCCGGATGCAAATCCTGCAGGACATGAACCGATAGGTAAATAATCATTATCATATAATAGCAAAAACTCAACTAACTAAATAAAAAAGAATATTATGAAAAAGTACTTTCCACCCTCAGAACTGATTATAAATGAAGATGGTTCGGTATTTCATCTTCACGTAAAGCCGGAACATCTGGCCGATAAAGTTATCCTTGTGGGAGACCCCGGACGAGTAGCTCTTGTAGCATCGCATTTCGAAACAAAGGAATGTGAGGTAGAAAGCCGTGAATTCCGTACCATAACCGGAACATATAAAGGGAAACGTATTACAGTCACTTCTACTGGTATCGGATGCGACAACGTAGATATTGTTATGAACGAACTGGATGCATTGGCTAATATCAATTTTCAGACTCGTGAAGAAAATGACAACTTCCGGCAACTGGAAATCGTACGTATCGGTACTTGTGGAGGATTGCAACCTTATACTCCCGTGGGAACTTATATATGCTCTGAAATCTCTGTAGGATTCGACGGACTGCTAAACTTCTACGAAGGAAGAAATGCAGTTTGCGACCTTCCGATGGAACGTGCCCTTTTGAATCACTTGGGATGGAGCGGAAACCTCTGTGCACCGGCTCCTTACGTTATCCATGCCAACAAAGAACTGGTTGAGCGTATTGCCGGAACAGATATGGTACGCGGCGTTACAGTAGCTTGTGGAGGTTTCTTCGGTCCACAAGGCAGACAGCTCCGCATTCCACTTGCCGACCCTCACCAGAATGAAAAGATTGAAAGCTTCGAATATCAGGGTCATCGCATAACCAACTTTGAAATGGAAAGTTCGGCACTTGCAGGGCTTGCACGTCTGCAAGGACATAAAGCTACCACTGTCTGCATGGTTATAGCCAATCGCGTAGCCAAAGAAGCCAATACAGGATATAAAAACAAAATAGACGACCTGATAAAGACAGTGCTTGAGCGAATCTGATATTTATAATTCTTCTTTTTTTATATATACAGGTTCCTCTGTTTATTGCAGAGGAACCTGTTTTGTCCAAAAAACAACAGCTATTTAGAATATTTATGGAAGCAAGTTTTAAACAAGATAGCAAACTAAACAAAGCAGAACGATATCAATTTTTTCTTACACAACTTGCACCCCTTATAGAAGGTGAAAGAAACGAAGTCAGTGTATTGGCGAATACCAGTGCGGCTTTAAAGGAAGCTTTCGGCTTTTTCTGGGTAGGTTTCTATCTGATACATGACGGTGAGCTTCATTTGGGGCCTTTTCAGGGCAGTGTAGCATGTTATCGTATTAAAAAAGGACGTGGAGTATGCGGCACGGCATGGTCGGAAGCCCGTACACAAGTTGTACCCGATGTAGATCAATTCCCAGGACATATCGCCTGCAGTTCGCTTTCCCGTTCGGAAATTGTTGTTCCGATAATAGTGAATGGAGAAGTAAAAGGAGTATTGGATATCGACAGTGATCAGCTTGATACATTCGATGAAACTGACCGGGTTTATCTTGAAAAAGTAGTAGACCTTCTTATCAGAGAACTTTACACTCAAAAATAATTATCACCCAAACTTTTCCGGATATAAGCTGAAAAGCCGTATCTTTGTGTGATTTAAAAGCAAAAGACATCGTGAATATACAACAAACAGAAGATACTATTTGTGCCATTGCTACCGCACAAGGCGGAGCAATCGGTACGATCCGTGTTTCGGGTGCCCAGGCTATAGCCATAACCGACCGTATTTTTACTCCAATATCAGGAAAACCTCTGACAGAACGTAAGCCATATACCCTGACATTCGGACATATTCTTTCGCCTGCAGGTGAGATAATAGACGAAGTATTGGTAAGCCTTTTCCGTGCTCCTCATTCTTATACAGGTGAAGATTCTGTAGAAATATCTTGCCATGGATCATCATATATTCTGCAACAAGTAATGCAGTTCCTTATTAAGAATGGATGTCGTGCTGCGGGACCAGGTGAATATACTCAACGTGCCTTTTTGAATGGTAAAATGGACTTGAGTCAGGCTGAAGCAGTTGCAGACCTGATTGCCTCTACTTCTGCAGCTACACATCGTATGGCAATGAATCAGATGCGTGGAGGATTCAGTCGTGAATTATCTGCTTTAAGAGAGAAACTGCTCCATCTGACTTCACTCATGGAGTTGGAGTTGGACTTTAGCGACCACGAAGAACTGGAATTTGCAGATCGTTCGGAACTGGAAGAAATAGCTCAACAAATTGAACAAGTTATCAGCCATCTGGTAGATACATTTAGTGTCGGTAATGCTCTGAAAAATGGTGTACCGGTTGCCATCGTAGGAGAAACCAATGCAGGAAAGTCTACCCTATTGAATGCTCTCCTGAATGAAGAACGTGCTATCGTGAGCGACATCCACGGTACAACACGTGATGTTATCGAGGACACTATGAATTTAGGTGGTATCACTTTCCGCTTCATCGATACAGCCGGTATCCGTGAAACGACTGATACCATCGAAAGTTTAGGTATTGAACGAAGTTTTCAGAAACTAGAACAGGCAAATATTGTACTATGGGTTATCGATGCAACCTGTGCAAAAGAACAATACCACCAATTGGCCGAAAAGATTCTACCACGCTGCCAAGGCAAGCACCTGGTAATTGTACTCAACAAGACGGATCTGCTTCCGTTAACAGAAAAAAGTTTATCTTGTCCAGTAACTGATACTACGGCATCGATGCATAAGCCAATAGATGATCTGAAAGCTATTCTCCCTGATTTGCCTGAAGATGCTTGTGTCATTTCCCTTTCAGCCAAGCAGAAAGAGGGCCTTTCTCTACTTCAGAAGCAGTTGGTGGACTTCGCTGCCCTACCCGACCTTTCACAAAATGATGTGGTAGTCAGCAACATTCGTCACTATGAAGCACTAAGTCGTGCACTGGAAGCTATTCATCGCGTACAAGACGGACTGACCATGCAACTTTCTGGTGATTTGGTAAGTCAGGATTTACGTGAATGTCTTTTCCATCTGGCTGAAATTGTTGGTGGAGAAATCACTAACGATGAGGTGTTAGGGAATATATTTAAACACTTCTGCATCGGCAAATGACGGCTTGTAAACAGCCATAACCAACCATAACCATTTAGAATAAAGTCGCTGTATATCAGCGACTTTTGTTTTTATGTACTTTCCAGACCGTATTTGGAAGTAACGGTTTTTATCCATATTTTTCATACGTATTTCTACCGTGACAGAAATTCACGGTTTACCCAAATGTCACAGTGACGCATTAGTTGACGTGTGTTGACAATGGTTTACATGTGTTGACAAAAAGGGAAATTAAAATTCATGTAAAATGGCAGAAAATAGGACGAAAATATGGAAGTAAAAAGAATTTGTCAATGGTGCGGAAAACCGTTCATCGCACAGAAAACAACTACCTGTTATTGCAGCCCACAATGCTCGAAACGAGGTTACAAACACCGCATGATGGAACGGAAGATGGAGCTGCGCCATATGCAGGAGATGCAGGAATTGCGCTCGTCGCTGGAAAAGCAGGAATACTTCACCTTTTCGCAGGCTGCACGTCTGATGGGTGTAAGCCGCCAGTACATCTACAAACTGGTAAAGGAAGAGAAACTCCGTGCATCTCGGCTCAGCGGAAAGATGTCATTGATACGGAAAGCCGACATCGAACTCATGCTCAAAAGCAAACCTTATGAACGGCTGGTAGCAAAAAACGACTTTGACATCACCGAGTATTACACCGCCGAGGAGATTGCACAGAAATATAAGGTCAATGCCAAATGGGTATGGACTTATACACGACAGCACAAAGTCCCGAAAGTGAGAATCCGCCAGTTCAACTATTACAGCAAGAAACATATTGATGCCGCCTTTGCCAAATATGAGGTGGACTCCGACCTGACGGAATGGTACACTCCCGAAGATATTCAGGAGAAATACGGCATGACACGTGTCGCCATCCGTTCGCACGTCTACCGCAACAATATCCCATCGAAAAAAGAACACGGACAGATATTCTACTCCAAACTCCATTTCGACCTCTCGAAAAACTCTGCGGAAGAGAGCAAGGCCGAATACTACACCGTCAAGGGGGCAATGGAAAAATTCAACCTCTCCCGTGACTCGGTTTATAATATTCTGCAATTCCATCAGATCAGCCGAGAGAAGAACGGGCGCTTCGTCCGCTTCCTGAAAGTGGACTTTGACCGGGTTATGGGTGTCCGTAAGTGACCTGATTATAGGCTACCGTAAATTATTCCAAAATTAATCGTCACTGAAGGTGGTCTGCATGGTTACATTACAATGATTTGCCAGCGAATTAATAACAACCGTAAAAAATATAACATTATGAACGATTGTAAAACCGTAACATTAAGAACACGTCCTTTGAAAAACAGGATGCTGTCGTTTTATCTGGATTATTATCCTGGGTATAGAGACAAGGAAACAATGAAAGTTATCCGTCATGAATCGCTTGGCATTTATATATATGCCAATCCGAAGAACAAGCGGGAACAGGATTTCAACGAGGTAATGGCCGAGAAGGCTGAAGCCATCCGTTGCCGCAGATTCGAGTCGGTAGTGAATGAACGGTATGATTTCTTCGACAAGTACAAACTCAAGGCTGATTTCCTGGAGTATTTCCGTAATCAGCTTCGTAAACATGACCCAAAGTGGGAATTTGTCTATCTCCATTTCAGCAACTTCGTGCATGGAAAATGTACTTTTGAGGAGCTCGACATTGATCTCTGCAACAAGTTCCGTGAGTACCTGTTGACGGCAAAGAAACTCAAGCGTAACGGACACATCACACGAAACTCCGCATCGGGATATTGGTCTACATTCAGGGGACTTCTGAAAATCCTCTACCGTAACGGACTGATCCGCAACAACGTCAACGACTTCCTCGAAAAGATCGAGACCGAGGACGTAGTCAAGGATTATCTTTCAGTGGAAGAACTCTACAAGCTGGCCGAGACACCCTGCAAGAAGCCCGTGCTGAAGACGGCATCGCTCTTCTCGTGCATGACCAGTCTGCGCATCAGCGACATCCTCGCCCTTTGCTGGGAGGACATCGTGGACTATTCGGCCGGTGGCAAGTGCGTACACATCATCACCAAGAAGAACCGCTCCGAGGACATCATCCCCATCAGCGAGGAAGCACTGGACCTGATTGGCTACAGCCCTGACAAGCGGGGAATGGTATTCAAGGGATTACAGCGCTGCTGGACCCAGACCTACATGAAAGGGTGGATCCGTTCGGCTGGAATCACCAAGAAGATCACATTCCACTCCTATCGTAGAACATTCGCTACGCTGCAAGCGGCTGCCGGAACGGACATCCGCACCATACAAAGCATGATGGCTCACAAGAGTATCACCACAACCCAAAGGTACATGAAAGTAGTGGACAGCAACAAGCGTGAAGCCAGCAAGAAAATCACCCTGATGCGGAAAGACTGACAGGCTTTTGACCACCTGTTTTAGCGGATATAGTTTGATTTTGAGCGAAAAATCGGACTATATCCGTAATTTTTGTGTAAAATCGGACGATTATAACTCATTATTTATCAGTATCTGGAATAACGCACATAACTTTGGCGTACAGTAATTCCAAATAGTGATAGAAGATGACAAATACAGAACAAATCCGAACTAAGAAATTAAGTTTTATCCTTGCGCTGTCCGTTATCATTTTTGCGGCCATAGCCACTTATTTTACCCTTTGCCATGATATCAACATCATGCGCATAACAACTCCTGTAATTCTCGGACTGGCGATGTCCATCATATTGTGTGGAGTCCTGCAGAAATTTTTCTATAATTGGCTGACGAAAAATCCCATCCACTTCTCTTTTGGTGAACAATCTACCCCTGTTATAGAATCAGAGAGCACCACAGAGCCTGTTTGTATTGCCGAAACACCGCCTACCGAACAACCGGCGGATTCTTCTGAACAGGAGTATTCTCCATCCCCACAGTCAAATCAAGAGCCTGTCGTCCCCGATTGTTCCAATGAATCTCATTTGGAAAAGTATGATTCCATTCTGGAAGAACTCAAAGAAAAAGAACTGAAAAGGCAAGTAAAAGTTATGGATGCGATTCGGGAATATGTAACCATCAAGACAGCCCCTTATCTCTCCAAAGAGGCTATAGCGACTCTCATTTCCAACATTGAGTACATGGCTTGTGATCAGCCGGAGTTCTATAAACCGATTCGTTCCAATATTGACAATCCGTTACGGTCACCGGGACTTCGTCATCTGGCATGGAATGTAGGTGAACGATTGAGAGTACCATTGGTGAAAAGAGCCGTATTTATCAAAGCATCATTTCCATACGAACTTGAAAGCGCGAGTCATGAATATCTCAGATTTAATTTGCGGGATCAGGTAGCAAGTCAGATTCCAATTGATGTACCTGAAAAGGGAGACTATCGCTTCCATTTGGAAACAGATAACGATGAGTCGTAACAAAAAACGTATGCAGATGAAATAATTAATCCGGTCTGTATTGTTCTGCAAAGCTTCATTGGGTTGGTTCGCAGCATGTTAAACGATTAAAAAGTTATAATATGAAAACAGACCAACTTACATTCAATGACTTGCCGGCAGTAGTCGGCGAACTTTGCGACCGGATTGCAAGCATGGAGAATCTGCTGACGGAAAAACTGTCCAAGCAGCATGAAGCCAAAGAAAATACGCACGTCCCCATGACCGTGCAGGAAGCTTGCGCCTATCTCAAAATGCCGTTATCGACCTTTTATTACAAGGTCAAAAAAGATGATATTCCAGTCATCAAGCAAGGGAAACATCTATACATTTACCGGGATGAACTGGACAAATGGCTGGAATCCTCCCGAAAGAATCCGGCTCCGCAAACTTTCGAGGAAGAGAACGAAGCCATGCTCGCTTCCCATCGTCGTAAACCTAACCTTAAAAACTGGTAATGATGGAGAAGACGGACGAAACGATACCTTCACGTGAGGAATTGGCTGTTTATATAGAGGAAGCAGCCGTGAACGTCACGAATAACTATGAAGAGGCGCCGGCGGTGTTGATGGTGGATGATGCTGTTATAGGCACATTGGGGAATTTCAGCGCTTCCATCGGGAAAGCCAAAAGCAAGAAGACTTTCAACGTTTCGGCCATTGCCGCATCAGCATTGAGTGGCCGCACTGTTCTTCGTTACCGCTCCATGTTCGCCGAGAACAAGAGGAAGATTCTGTATATCGACACGGAGCAGGGACGCCATCATTGTCAACAGGTACTGAAGCGCATCCTGCGTTTGGCGGAAATGCCGGATGACAAGGTGCCGGAAAATCTGATTATGCTGTCTCTGCGCAAGTTTGCACCAAGAGTGCGTCTGTTGATAGTAGAAGAAGCTATCGGCACCACACCTGATTTGGGTCTGGTCATTATAGATGGCATCCGTGATTTCCTATATGACATCAATTCATCCAGTGAATCTACCGAAGTTATCTCGAAATTCATGCAGTGGACGGACGACAAACAAATCCATATCCATACTGTCCTGCATCAGAACAAGAATGATGAACATGCGCGTGGTCACATCGGCACGGAACTCAACAACAAGGCGGAAACCATCCTGCAGGTAGAAGTGGACAAAGAGGACAAAGCCATAAGTGTGGTCGAAGCCGTGCACATCCGGGACCGGGACTTTGAACCTTTCGCTTTCCGCGTAAACGAAGACGTCCTGCCCGAACTGGTAGAACCATATCTGTCCAAAGAGAAGAAGAGCGGGCGACCAACCAAAGAACCGTTCGATCCGGAGAGGGAGATTCCGGAGGATGTACATCGTGCTGCAGTGGATGCCGCTTTTGCCAATGGCAATATCGGCAGTTACGATGACTACCTGGAACGTCTGAAGGAAGCTTACGGATTGTACAATGTAAAGCTCGGCTACAACAAGGCGGTCAAAGTAGCCACCTTTCTGGGCAACAAGCGGATGGTCATAAAGGAGGGGAAAAATTATGTTCTTAATCCGGAATGCCATTACTGAACCCAACTTTACTTTATTGCTGGGGCGTATATATTAGAATAAAGCAAAGTCGGCAGGAAATCACCATGTGAGATACTCATTTTCTCCCCTCTTTTAGTGGATAATATTATCCTGCATTTCCTTGTCCAAGTGCCAATTCATTATACGCACCCGATATGGCTTGCGGGGAAGTATAAACAGGTAACTGTTTCGAGATATGCCGAGGTATTACCGCCTTCGGACAGCAACACCCCGTCACTCTCGCAACACCCTTTCGGGCTGTTGTCCTTGCCGCTCGCAGGCTCGCACCATCCCTTTTGTAGATACCGTTTCACGACTATTTTAGCGACATTAGTTATGACACATGAAGAAGATACTTCCAAGCAACAATCCGGGCAGGAGAAGCCTGTCATAAGGCGTGACAAGGTGGTGGTCACCAAGGTCACGGAACAGGAGCTTGCCCAAATCAAGAGTTCCGCCAACCGATGCGGCATGACACGCAGCGACTTCATCCGTGCGAGGGCACTTGGCTACAAACCACGGCAGCGGCTCTCCGATGCGGAACTGGACGGATTGCGCCAGCTTGCGGCTTGCAGGACGGACATGGTGAACTTCGCCAACGCCCTGCATGGATTGACCGACAACGAGAAGATAAAACTTTTCCGGCACCAGCCGACCATGCTTGACTGGTACGAGAAAGTGGCGTATGTCACAGACCGTGTCACAGACTTCTTGCAGTCCGCACAGACAGCCAACAGCTATCCGGCAGGGACAACAAACGAAGAAGCGAAGGCGGACGGCGTATGATAGCCAAGGCAAAGGCCGTAGCCCACGGCATAAGGGCGATGCTGTACGTGTCGGGCGAATCGAGGAACAAGAAGCATCCCGAAAGGATTATCCATATTTGTGACAACTTCATGCCGCAGGGTATGGATGCATCGGGTATTTGGACGGAAATGAAGTTTGCCACAATGAACCATCCGAACATCAGGAACAATGCCATCCGAATAGAGATAAGCCCGGCGATGGAGCATACCGAAAACTTCACTTTGGACGATTGGCAGGAACTGTGGAGGAACTTCGCCGCCGCTTTCGACATTCAGGAAATCCGCGACAAGGACGGCAAGGTGGTTTCCGCACAAACGAACATATCGGGCAGCAAGTCCTCCATATGGCTGCATGAGGAATCCGACAGCGGCATACCGCACCTTCATGCCATCGTCAGCCGGGCGGACGAGGACGGGAACATCAACAACGACCACGCCATACACTTACGCGCACAACGGGCGGCGGAAATGATTGCCCGGCAAAGGGGATGGATTACGGCGCAGCACATACACGAGAACAATATCCCGAAAGTCAGTTCCGACTGCATGGAAGCCTTGCGCAAGCTTGACGAATGGTCATGGAATGGCTACCAAGAACGGCTTGCTACCAAAGGCTATAAGTTATATTTACGCAAGGATAAGAAAAATGTCATTCGTGGTTATGTGCTTCTCAAAGGCAACACGAAATTCAAGGCATCGGAACTTGGAAAGGGGCGCAACCTAACCGCATCTCGTATCAAACAGACATGGGAGAAACTGCATCAAGACAAAACACAACAAGTCCGCACTACAGCCAAACAGCCAGTTGTACAGACACCGAAGCCGTCCGTTTCCACTGCTACGAAACAAAAGCCACAGCCAGTTATACGGCAGAACAATCCATTTTTCGAGGACTACACATCCTATAAACCGAACTGTCAGCCCACGGAGTTTGAGCATGACGGGAAGAGTTACAAGCGTTATCTTCCGGACAAGGTGCTTGACTTCTTCAATGACGAGTTCGACCATCGGGAACTGGCCAACTGGCAAGCCTTGCAGAATCTTGCGATGGCTTACTTCACTTTGATAACATCACCCTATGAGATGACATCAGGCGGAGGTGGCGGCGGTTCGCAGTCAGACCTGAAATGGGGACGTGACCCGAAAGAGGACGAGATTGAGTTTGCCCGGAGATGTGCGCTGGCCGCTTCAAACAGAATCGGCAGACATCCCAAAGGCGGAATGAAACGTAAATGACAAACCTAAAAACAGCAATGCAATGAAACAACCCGATACGGCGGCTCTGCGTGAGCGGCTTGCCAATTATACACCCGAAGATGAGTTGGAGCAGGACAAGCAGGATCTTGACGGACTGCTTCAGGAAGTCAATTACCAGCTAATCGAGTTTCGCAATCTGATGAAAGAAATCAATGCACTCAAAGAAGAATTGCACGACATACACGGCAGCTTGAAGCATACTGTCCAAAGGGAGCGGACGGCTTTCAATGCCTTGCTTGCGGCAAAAGACAGTGCTGACAATATCGTGGACGGCATTAACAGTGCCATCGTCAAAGCGGAACAGCACACCGTCATTCGTGCCATTGTCTGCACCGAAGAACTGGCGAAAGTGCATCAATGTACCGCCGACCATATCAAAGCCGAGAAGGAATTATTGGAGGAACATAGTAAAAAGTTAGCCAAACACCTCCAGAATAACGAAGGCATTTGGCTTTCCAATCGTTGGCTCGTGTTCATGATAATCACACAAGGTATTTACTACATTGCCATAATACTTTGGGCGTTCAGCAAATAATAAATTCAAATGGCTGTTAAAAGGCAAAACTTGTAATCACAAATTTTGGGTGTCTGATATTTATTTGCGCGACAATTTACAATGTTCCTGAGAATGTTTTCACGGGGTTCCCGCGCAAGAGCGCAGTGTGCTTTCCCCATTTGGATGCCCGGAATGATTTTTCTGCCGAATCTTTTGCTTGTTGTAATTTCAGAAGAAGTAGGTTGCGTGCCGTTTCCCTGTTCTGTGACTGCGACCGTTGCGAACTGCACTTGACAGAAATCCCAGTAGGCAAATGGGTAGCGCGTACTGCGGTCTCTACTTTATTGACGTTTTGACCACCATGTCCGCCGGAGCGCATGGTTTCGTAAACAATATCTTTGTCTGATACTTCCGGCAGTGTAATCGGTTCAATAAAATCCACACCCACAAACCAGTTCTTGCGGGAATAACTGGGACGGTAACGGTTTGATGTCGCACGCCAGAGAACTGTTCCGCTCCACGCTTGTTCCTTAACCGGACTTACTTCGGCAAGAAACAGCATGGACATGTAGCAGTCTGATTCCGTGTTGTGCGGTTCGCTTTCCACGAGTTCTGCATCCGGGAAGTCCTTCAACAATTCACGGGCAACAAACGTAACGGCGCGTGCACATTCCACAGGTCCACGTCCGGCAGTAAGTTGTATATACTTCTTCATTGGGGAATATCTTTAATGTTTAAGCGAGGTTTGATCATCGTGATGACTTCGGCTGTCGGCTCAATCAGACGCAATATTTCTTCCATCGGTTTGTATGCCTGTGGCGATTCGTCGAGCGTACCGGAACAAACGGACGTGGAAAATATACCGTTCATGGACTTTTCAAACTCTTCAATCGCGATATTCTTCTTGGCGGCATTCCTTGACATGGCACGTCCTGCGCCGTGTGGTGCGGAACCGTTCCATTCGGAGTTTCCTTTACCCACACAGATGGCAATGCCGTCGCGCATGTTGAAAGGTAGGCAGAAGCGTTCCCCTGCTTCAGCTGCAACCGCTCCTTTGCGCAGCATCGGGTATTCTTCACAAACGGAAATATAATTATGGGTTGTGAAGATGGACTCTGTGCATTTGGCCTTACAGAGTTTTTTCAAGATGGCGAAAATACGGTCGCGGATGATAAGGTGATTATAGAGAGCATATGCCTGAGCCACTACCATATCGGAGAGATAACCGCTGAGCGCATCTCCCCATAGATAGCCGACATATTGCGCCCTTTTGGGATTCTGTGCGATATTGTGCCAATGGTTGGCAACTTTAACACCCAGATTTCGGGAGCCGCAATGGATTGTCAGCCATCCTTCATGCGTTTGCTCATCCTCGCCGTACTCAATGAAGTGGTTTCCTCCGCCAAGTGTGCCGAGACTTTTATAAAAGATGGCCTCTTGCAACTTGATTCTTCGGCAGAAGTCAGAAATAAAGCGGGCATCCAGACGTGGAGCTTCGTTAATCGGTTCGGGAGCGAATGAGCGTGCTTTTTGGTATTGCGCGTTCAGGAAGCGGAACAGTTCCTTTTCATTCAGGCTGTTTTTCGGGCAAATCTCCGTGCCAGTCGGGATAGCCTCACGGATTTTATGGTCGAGCAAAGCAAAATCTTCCTTTGCTACTGCCGATGAAAGCTTGTGCATGGAAATGGTGCACCCGATGTCCACACCCACATGGTCGGGATTAAGGTATGCACCGATCCTATATGCCGTACCCACGTTGCAGGAATTACCTGCGTGGACATCGGGCATCTGCACAATCCTGACACCTTCAAAAGCCGGATGGTCGCATTGCACCCTTATCCACTGCAGGGCTGCGTCCTCGATGTTTTCGGCATAAACGGTTGCCGAAGTGAATTTTCCTTTTATCTCCATTTCTTTATCCAATGCTATGAAATGCACCTATTATTTTTATGTTATTATTCTCTTTTTCTGCCACTCCCATTGGAAGACATTTTCGTTGTTTCTCTATCAAGAAAAAGATAAGTCACATGTGGCAATGCTTCTTTATAAGAGACGAACATGGTTTTCTCGTTAATTGGATTGTCATTGCAAAAACGTTCTAATATACGACGATAATACTCTTCACGATGAAGGAATGCTATATGAACACCTTCCAAATCATCAGCTGTGAGTACCGATATATCGCTTTTATCAGGACAATGACTTCCACTTCTATTTATTTGGCATAAAGCAATGATTGCGACATTGAGTTCTTTTGCCAGCTCTTTCAAATCCCATACGATGGATTTCAATTCAGCTTCGGGGTATTCTTGTTTACAGTCCGCTGTCATTAATTGTAGGTAATCAATAAAAATGAATTCAGCCGGGACAGTTTCAAGTAGTTTGCGTATCTGACTTATTTTCAAACCGGGTGTATCGTCTATAATAAATCTTTCCATTATCGACGCATATTCTTTTTCATCTGTTTGTAGCTTAATTCTTTCAGAAATTTGCTCTTTCTCCATTTCGATTGAGAAATAGATAAACTTCTGATTTCTTCTGGCAAGACTGATTGCCATTGAAATGGCTAAAGCAGACTTACCCATCGCAGGACGGGCACCAACCAATATTACAATTCCTTTAGGGAAATTACTACCTATAAAACTGTTGCTAATCATATCATTTCATAAACTATGTCATAAATAATATCTTTAATATCAATCAAGTTCAAATTAGGCACGTTGATATACCAAGCCACATTCGGATAGACGGTCTGAAACATTTCATAGCTTCTTTGCTGTTGCGGCAATGCACCAAAGAAGCCGTAGGTGTGCAAACTGGCATATTCGGGCACATTGTTCAAATCATCGAAAGTGACGACAGGATTTACCAGTATTTTCTTTTGCCCATGAATACCGATACAAGCAGTGGCCGATTTTCCGGAAGCAATCACCCAGTCCGGTTGCTGTTCTGCAATGATTTTGCGGACTTCTTTGCAATAATCCGATTTGTTCAAGGCATTGACCTCAACGAAATCGCCTATACCTTCCATCACCATTTCGTCCTTCAGTGATGAAATCATATACTCATTCTGTTGGTCTACAGTTGGAGTCTTTATGAGAAAAGGTGTCGGGAATATCAAGACCTTCTTCATATTTTCAAATGCTTCTTGCAAGGTTTAAATTGATTAATAATTCATTACCCGCATTTTTATTATTGTATTCCGGATATGAAACCACGAGACAGCGTTTGTGATATTTGCGTGCAAAACGCATGGTGTGCATACTTCCGCTCTGTTCGGGACATTCTGCCAAAATAACAGTACTCGACAACGCTGCCTGCAACCTGTTCCGTGCGACAAGCCTCGCGGGGTTGGCTTTCACGTCGAAAGGTTGCTCGGAAAGGATAAGTCCTCCGCTTTCCAGAATCCGTTTCAGAAGTGGAGCATTTTCTTTCGGGTGCACAATGTTAAGTCCGAAAGCGACAATGGCTATCGTCTGTCCTCCGGCATCAAGGCACCCCTCGTGTGCCGCCTTGTCGCAACCCAAGGCAAGACCGCTGACGATGATACTACCTTCTTCTGCAAACTGTTTCCCCAATTCATACGCTTTTCTTAATCCGGTTGGCGAAGCTGCACGTGCGCCAATGATAGCAATACGGTTGGCCTTCGGAGCGAGAAGCGACATATTACCTAAGCAATGAATCATGGGCGGACAATCATGCCCTATCTTTCTGAGTGAATATGGAAAGCGTTCATCTTGAAATGTCAGTGTGATAATGCCATACTCCTCTTGCATGGATATCACACTTTCAGCTTTATCAATGTATGTTTCAAAGGCTTCTGCATACTCTTCTGGAGTAAGCTTAAGATTCATTATCCGTGATGATTTCATCCCGGCGTATTGCATACAAAGAATATCTTCCTTGTTTAAAATTCTGTCGTTCATATTATTTTTTTCTGTTATAAGTTTCCTCTATAAAGTGACGGTATGTCAATCTCATTGCATAGACACCATAATTCCGTATCGCCCCAATCGGCTTCGACTGTAAAGAAACCGTATCTGTCAGGTTCTGAAATGACCGTCCTGTGTCCGATTCGCTTGCCGATATATGTAACTAATGATGAGGTTGCCTGCCATTCTATATCCACATCGCATTCAAACATTTCATTTATCAGGTCCATGTTTTTCTTCGGTTTTTTCCTGCTTTCATCCGTACCAATGACTTTCCGCAACCAACCTACAACAGATTCGTTGTAAACCAAATGATCCTTAATATAGTCTTTCACTTCCTGATGCGATTTCACATCCAGACTGTCGAAACTGATAATCTGCATTCTGTATTTAGCCTTCGGAATGTTCAAAGTAGAATCTGACGGAACCGCCCCCATTATATTGCATTCGTCAATAATGGCTTTCAGAATGTCAATGGTGGAAATTTCCAGGCTGTCAACCACTTTCAGTACTTCTTCCTTCATAGATGCGTCTTTTAGATTATCATCTATGACATCATTGACTGCCCTTGCCGATAAATTTGAGAACTCCTTGATATAACGGATTCGGCCCGGACGACCCAAAAGATTCTCATCAATCGACAGCTTGTTTGTAGTGAGGATATATAGTTTCCGCATGTCGTTGTAAACCCCGTCTATCATCTTGAGCAGGACTTCCTGCTCTTCACGGAAAGTTTTTTCCGCTTCGTCAATAAGAATAATGCTCTCGAAATGCAATGACTGAATAAATTCCAACATGCCGTCAACGGGCTTTGAGATGACAATCACCGGTAGTCCAATGCGGTTACAGAGCTGTTTAGCAGCGATTGTCTTACCTGTTCCTTTAATGCCGTTGAAAATCACTCCAAGATTCTTGTTGCTTTCTCTGAACAGGTCTGAAGTCCATGTCTTTATGATTTTCGACATAATATCCTCGCAATCAAGGTTATAAATCTTGAAATCGAATCGGAAAGTATCATCTATCTTCTCCAGTCCCAAGCGTTTTGTCTGCGGTTGCTCATAGATGCGGAATATCCCGTTGCCGGGAGAAGTGAGCAACGAAGCATAGCCCGGAATCGGGTAAAGAATGCCACCGTCATTAATCCATTTCTGCTTTGATGCGATAGTCAGCTTTTCCTTGCGTACTTTTTCATCGGGATTGAGGTATTCTTCTTTGTAAAGGGTATAATATTCAAGGTCGACAACTTCATCAAGATAATTCATGCCGCACTTTCTTTCCAAACCTTCGTATGTGAAGCCGCTTTTTAGGGCGACTCTGCGAGAGGCGTCATTCCGTGGCAGGACTGCAATGGTCAGCGAGTCAGCCATCCGCTCATCGAACAGATAGCGTTTCATTCTTTTCACAACTTCCGTCATATAGCCTTTCCCTCGGGCCTCTTTATGGAGGAAATAACATATCTCGTAATTGCATTTCTCACCCGAAACGGTATTTGTCTTGTGCGGAGTGACTTCAAAAATGCCGAGAACCTTTTCCGGACGGTTCTTTTCCAAAATACAGAACATCAGCCCGCTATTCATATCCCTGCGGATTTTCCCTTCGGCCTCGCTAAGCGTGTTCATCGGTCTGAATCCGGTGATTGCCGCTATTTCCAAGTCGCTCATCAGGGTGAAAATATCGCGCGCATCATTTTCGTCAGGTGTCCTGATGACAAGCCTGTCTGTAACCAGCCCAATTTTCTGTGTTTTTACTTCTTCCATCTTTATGCTGCATTTATGATTACAGCACAAAAGTATGGCGAGGATGTATCATTTATCGGTACAGGTTGAAATAATATTTTGCTATCTCTTATGAAATTCTATAAGACTCGGCTTTCTTAAATCGGAATAATCAGCATTCATTATCGCTCCATTGGAAAAGGTTGTTCCGTTAAGAGTTGTTGTTCCATGCTGGGAGTGTATATGCCCGAAAAGATGCAGCCGAGGTTGGACAACCGAAATACGGTTAAGTAGTTCTTCCGAACCGTAATGGATATTGTCGTCAAAGTCGAGGATGTCAAAAGGCGGTGTATGTGTAATGAGAATATCCGTATCATCGGGAATGTTTGCATAATGTTTGGTTTGACGGTCAGTGATGCAGTCGCCCATGAACATTGGGACACCATAGAATTTCACACCGTCAATTTCCACTCCGGAATTGCACAGGTAATATACATTGTCGTCGAGTCCGTCGATGGTGGCACCGTAAAGACAGTCATTGTGGTTGCCGCAAATGAATATCTTTTGCGGATAAGGAAGGTCGCAGAACCAATTCATAAAATCTAAGGCTTCCTGCTCGCTGCCGTTCATGGTAAAGTCGCCTGAATGCACGATTATGTCAGCTTGTGGTAAATCGTGCAACCGTCTGTGGCAACCATGCGTGTCTGAAATATGCAAAATTTTCATCTCGAATGCTTTCTTTGCCGACAAAGATAAAGGATTGCTGGCTCAATTTGCGATACAAGCAGAAACGATTCCACTGCTGTATATAAAAGTGAGACATGAGGAGGATACTTTTGCAATATTGTTGAAATAATCTATATTAATATGTGTACGACATTAATTAATGAGAACAATGTAAAGCCTATTGCCATCTATGTGCATGGACTTGGTTCCGGTGCAGCATCAACAACAGTACGGATGGTATGTAAAATATTCTCTGAATACGAGTGGATGGCAATTGAAGTAAATGAGAATCCATTTGAATCGGTAGAAAAGATTAATGCCACTGTCAGTAAGTTCAATCTTCCTTATTAATGGGGACTTCATTGGGCGGATATTATGTGTTTTATGCAGATGCTCCACGTGCGACAAAGGTAATCTGCAACCCGGCAATGAATATAGCGGAGCTTATTCGTTACAAGATAGGATTCGGGACATATTCTTATTTTGTAGAAAGGCAGGACGGCAATACTGAATATACACTTGACGAAGCGGTTTGCAGACGTTTTACGGAATATGAGAGTAGTCATAAGGTGGTGAGCGGGACAAAGAACTATGCCTTGTTCGCCGTACATGACGAACTTATAGGAGATGCCGGTATGCTTGACAATATGGCAATGGTTTTCGAGTCCGGTTACAGATTATTGTTGGATTCCAAAGGTGGACACCGACTCCGGGCAGCAGCTCTGAAATTGCTACACAGAGAAATATCCAAATAATAATGCAAGCCTGCATCGGAAATAACTTCGGTAAAACCGTCAGTATTGACTGTGTCATGCGCCTGATTTTCAATCTCAAAGCAGTATGATTTAGTTAAGAATCAAATAATTGGGTTAATTATGTTGTATTATCCGAGATGTTGCATTGGATACTACAAGTTTTTATTAACTTTACCGCAACCAACAAGATGCAATATGTTACAACTTCAAAAATACACATGGCTGATAGACACTATCCGCAAGGCAGGAAAGATTTCTTTGGAGGAGATTTCCGACCGTTGGGAGCGTAATAAGGATTTAAGTGATTACAAGCCCCTGAGCCGTGCTACGTTCAACCGATGGAAAGATGCTATTTTCAGCCAGTTCGGAATTATCATTTCTTGTCAAAGGTCTGGCGGTTATCTTTATTATATTGAGAATCCGGAGGACATTGATGAAGATGAACTGAAAAAATGGATGCTCGACTCGTTTGCCGTAAGCAACCTTATCAGCGAGAACCTTTCACTGAAAGACCGGATTCTTGTCAGCAAGATTCCGTCTGCCCGCAACCATTTGGCGACATTGCTTGAAGCGATGAGGGAAAACCATGTCGTAACAATCACCTATTGCGGGTTCAACAAGTCCAATAGCCACACGTTCCCAATCGAGCCTTACTGTGTAAAGCTGTTTTGAAAACCGATGGTATGTCTTAGCTCACAACATCCATTATGATGATTATCGAATTTACGGATTGGACCGTATAGAAGATTTAGAAATAACAACGGACACATTCAAACTTCCAAAAGATTTTTCAGCATCAGATTATTTCTCAAATTATTACGGAATCATATCTGATAGTAATATAAAACCCGAACGGATAGTTCTCAGAGCCTACCGTGACCATATTCCATATATGAACTCGCTTCCCTTGCATCATAGTCAGAAGTTGCTGGAAGATAGCGGTGGATATGCCGATTTTGAGTTATTCCTTGCTCCTACATTTGATTTTATAATGAGGTTGCTCAGCGCAGGAGCCATGATAGAAGTCATGTCCCCGGAATCTTTAAGAAAAACATTGAAAGAATGGGTGTCAGATTTGTACAACTTATATAAAAACGATTGACCATGCAAGATTTCGCTGCAATAGATTCCGAAGCGGTCAATAGACAACTTTCCGGTGCGCAATGATTCATAGCTTTCACTATAATAATAAAATATGATATTATGTTATATATAAATAATTGGAGCATAAAAATGCTCAAGCAAAAATTCCCTAATTATAAGGTGACTTCATATTGTCCATCAGGCTCATGGCAGACAAGTCGTTATATTCAGATTCATATTGATGCATATAATGATAAAAATTTGCATTATGAATATAGAATTGATGGTAAATGGGAAGGCAGAGTTGAACTGCATTTCGAAGGTGATTGGGAAACGAAATACGGACTTTTAATAGATCGTTTAATAAATAATACTCAAAATAGCGATGAACTTATATGGTCGGAATGGAATTATGGTTATCGCTGCCAACACTCGAGTAAGATTAATACAATCGAAGACTTATACCAGACTATGTCATATATGATAGAACTCTTTGATAGTCTTATTCGGAGTGTAACATCAGAGATTCCTGTTTTTGACGAGAAAGTTATAAGTTGTGACAGGCAGCTCCCTCTTAAAGATTGTACGGTAGATATTTTTGAAAAGAAATATGACGATATAGCACGACTTCACTTGACCATTCCCAATTATCAAAGGATATATTGCTGGGAAGAGAATAATGTTAAATGCCTGCTTAATGATGTATTTGAGCATATCAGTTCCAATAATGCAACACCTTATCGCTTAGGAACAATTATTCTTCATTCGCATGGAGGCAGGTATGATATAATAGACGGGCAACAGAGGCTTGTGACATTAGCATTGCTGCTTGCCGAAGTGGGGATAAAAACAAGTTTGCTAGAAGAAAGGTTCTCGTCGAAACGTTCGATAGAATATGTAAGGTATAACAAATATCTTATTCATGAGTATGTACAACGACATTTAAACATACGTGATAAAGTGGAAACATTGTTGAGCCTGTTGGAATTTAATGTGCTCGTTTTGCAAAACACATCCATTGATTTAGCATACACTTTTTTTTCCAATCAGAACTCTCGTGGTATTGCACTATCTGACTATGACCTTCTCAAAGCTCATCATCTCAGATATATCCCTTCAACTTTTGAGCAGCAGTCTAAACATGCGGCGGAAGTTTGGAACAAAATGATAGAGGATGGTAGAAAAGATACTGACTCAACTACCGTTCCTGATTATGTAAGGACTTTGGACACTTACATATACCGACTTAGGAGATGGATGCGTAAGAAAGTGTGCGATGACAGTGCCGACAATTATAGAATCAAGCGTGAATATGAAGCTGCTCCTGTTGTCGAAGAAATCCCTCCCTTCGGTGAAAGATTTTATTTCAATGAACCTATTCAAGGAGGTACGCACTTTTTCTCATACGTAGAACAGCACATAAATAAGTACCGTTCATTCAGTAAGACAGAAGAGTATACAGTTCTTCATTGCGCAATGCAGGGAGGTAGTGACCAATGGTATAGAGACATTATCGAAAGTGTATTATTCTGTTACTTCCTGAAATTTGGTGCATATTACCTTTCTGACGCACTGGTTGTAATAATGAGAATCCTGTTGCAGCATAGATATATAAGTTCACGTGCTATAAAATCTTCTATAGTACAATATGCGGGAGATTCTGAATTGGTATTGATAATCGATCAAGCTACTTCGCCTACATTCTTCCTTGCAGAGGCTAGAAATATCGCAAAAGAGTCGTCATATCCAGTACGTCAGGACATGACTCCGATAATGCGCTCAATGCGTATGAAGGCATCCAACATCGCTAGGAAGTTAGAACAAAACATTGTTGTCGAATCATTTAAAAACTTGAACAGATGAAATATACTCCTAATGAAATAGCTAAAGATAAGATACTTTACACAATTCCAATCTATCAGAGATTGTTTGAATGGAATACAGAAAATATCGTTACGCTCTTGGAAGATTTGAAAAAGAAGTTTGAGCACAGAGATGGAAAAGACGACTATTATTATATCGGTATGTTGACGTCGACTAAGAATAATGAATTGGTTGATGGACAACAACGCTTTACGGTGATGATGCTTTTGGGGTGTGTATTACAAGACTATTGTGAGGAATGGAAAGATTTTCTTATGGTAGACAATAAGTTACGTCTTGAGTTCTCATCTCGCCCGTTGGACAACAAATATCTATGGTCTCTTGTGGAGCATAAAGGAGAAGAAAACCAATCGTTCGAGAATCTAAAGATGAGAAATGGATATGAGCGAATTAGGGATTTTATGCAAGATATGACTAATATCTCCAAAGAGGATTTCGCGTCGTATATATTCCATAATTTGTGTTTTTTTATATCCAATCTTCCTGAAGGGTATAGCCCAAAAGATCTCAACAAATATTTTGAAAGAATGAATACTACCGGTAAGAATCTGGAACAGCATGAAATACTGAAAGTCAAATTGCTTAGTAATTTGGACAATGATATTGATAAATATATGCTGCTTTGGAATAAACTTGCCGATGTCGATACGCTGTTGATTCGCAAAAGAAAAGATGAGAACATTGCAGAAATTAAACGGCAAGCATTGGAAGCCGATATGAATACTATCTTTTCATGCGATTTCATCAATGGTTTGAAAGAAGATGTTTATGATAGTACAATTTCTATAGGAAATCTTGAAATGTCGGCATCGACACCAAAAAACGAACGTGAAATAAACAAGGACTCACGATGTGCCCTCTCTTTTCCCTATCTGCTATTGCAAGTACTTTACAGGCAATTGAGCAAAAAAAATGATTGTAGAATCGACGAGTTGAGCAAGAAAATCAATTACAGTGTCAACGATTTCTTTAAGCCAAGCAGTTTGCTTAGCATATTTGAAAAATTTCTGCCTTACAGTGGCAGTAATATCAATAAAGATGCCATTAAGGAGTTCATGGAAATGTTGGTAAGGGCTCGTCTTGCACTCGACATTTGCTTTATCCGACCTACAGAATATGGCTACACTCTGGATATGAATCTGGACGAAGATAATAGCGTACTCAGAAAACTATTGATGTTCCAGTCCATGCTGTATGTGTCTTCGTCCAATTATACCGACTACAGGTGGTTTAATTGGCTAATGGATGAAATAGACAGAGATGGAATACCGGATGCCGAAAGTTTATATACAGCATTAAAGAGAAATGCAGATGAAAAATTTCCTCTTCCCTCGTATGAGCAACTGGCGTATGGTGGAGACAATCGTTATTGGTTCTGGAGACTTGATTATTATATCTGGCAACATCGTAAAGAATTGTTTGAAAAAGAATCTCCTGAGGTAAAGAAAATTGTGGAAAATTATGTTTTTAAGCGGAATAGAAGCATCGAACATATTGCTCCACAGAAGCCCCAAAGTGACTCTACGATGAAGTGGAATAACACGGAAGAAGACAAAACTTTGCGAGATAGCTTTGGAAATTTGGTAATGATTTCACAAAGTTTGAATTCTTCTTTAAAAAATGAATCTTATGAGGTTAAGGCTGCACATGTTAAGTCTTACTGCAACGGTTCAAAATCAGGGTCAATCGAAAGCTTGAAACTGTTAATCGTATATCGTGATTATCCTGATAAATGGAACAGGGAAGCCATTACAAATCATGGCAAGCTTATGTATGAATGGCTTCAAAAAAGTAAAGAAGAATGATTTAATTATTGCATAATGCCGTATAATTCACATTAAATGATTATACGGCATTATCTATTTTTAATACTCATTTGTGATATACACCTTTATTCCTATCACTCTCGGTGTATTTTGCGCACTTAATATCATGAGAATATAAATAGTCCGTATCGTGGAATGTGCTTCAAATAACAAATGTGTATATTGCGTATTTACATATAAATTTTAATTGTTGCCGTTTTGTTACCTTATACTACAATTATCAACTTATATCACTGATAATAGGATATATAGTTATACTATTTATCTTGAAGGGAAGAAAAGAAATGGCTGGAGTCATTTCTTCATTTTTCTGTAAATTGTTGTATATCACAGAATCATTATCTATACAATATGATATTTAAGACACATCGCTAAAACTAAAACCACAAACCTTAACCTAAATTTTTCAGCTATAACGTATATTCTTTCAAATGAATTCGAAGAAATGAAGGTTTCTGCCAAAGACGTGACCGCAGCAAAGGTTTGCAACCGTAAGTGCATTCTCAACAAAGGTACTGGTGATTCTGTTAGAACCAACTACCAAACATCAGCGAAATCCATTTTCAGGCAGCTCTTCAAGAACTGGAAATCTCTCACCAATGCGTAAATTCTCACTTGGAACGCATTTGCTCTCTCAGGCTAATAAACGAATACTCGGCTTCTATGCCAAACACACCGGTTCCAACCTATACATCTACTACTATTGTGTATTCAGTGGTACTGCAGTTGCCTATCTCCTGGCTCTCGACGGAGTCGAGGCTCAACAGACGCTACTCTCATTCTTTGCGCCAGTGCAATGACTCTGCAGTTCGCAAATATCCCTTCTTCTATAGCTAATTTCATATACAATGTCGCTTTTCTGATCGATTCTATCAATCATGTCATGCTATTATCTTACATTTGTATATTAATTCATTAATTATGAACGAGAAACAAATACAAAACTATATTTGGGAAAAGCGTGAAAGCTTTGCCGACTTGTTGGTGACGCCTCAATTCCCAAAAGTAAAATTTGAAAATCCGGCATTTGCCTCTCCCTCGGATGTTTTATACAATATGGTCATCGACCGTTACAAAAAATTGTGGGAATCAATAAGCGATATCGGTTTCTTTGGCTGCGAAGTGTCACTAACAGAGGAAGGACAATCTACAATGAGGACAGACTTCCTTGCTAATCGATGCGGTGATGATGGAATTGTTGTCATTGAGTTGAAAAAGTCAGACCAGACAGCACGTCAAGCATATACTGAGTTGCTCGCATATGGCAGTTATTTGCGAACCAAATTCACGCCAATGTCTGGTGGTGACATTATCTATGTTCTCATTTCTCCAATAGGCGAAAGAATCGTCGAACAGGCCACAATCAACACACTTATTTATGACAACAATAAAGTGTGCTTACTCGTTCCAAAATATGAAAATAATGATATTAGTACTTTAAAATTAGAGCTCTGGATTCCAGATAAAAAGGTGTTTAAAGATTTAAGTTACTCATGTTTCAATAAAGAAAATATTTCGGTCAGTAAGATTGTGTGGGAGTCTCTTCCTGGCGAATGGTCTCCAAAGCCTGGAGAAAAGCCAACGCCCGAAATGTACAAACGTCTTAACAAAGTTTCCTCTATTGCAGCTCAAATTATGGAAGAAAGAGGTATTCATGGTTTTGTCTACTGCGCACAATTAATTTCGGAATTTACAAAAACAGGTTTCGACATGAATGCTATTGTCCTTGCCGGAGTTAATCCTTACAAAGTAACTCGTGAAAGATTCTTATCAGACATTGCACCTAACTGCACAAAAAAGCTCGCTAATAGGATCAATAAGTTTGGAGTGAATATGCTCGATATTCTGCCTTCGCTTGCATCGAAGGCAGGTGACATTAATACAGACGAGAACTATCTTGAGAATCTTGAAGAAACATGGGCAAGTAAACTTGACGAAATAGGGTTTGAGGTCCCTAACTTCCTGACACAAACATTTGAAAGAAACTATGTTTCAAAAGAACATGGTGATTTTACGTGGGAGACCCTTCTTGATAACGACGAAGATTATTTGAGCAACAATTTGGATATTCATTTAACGGGAATATTCAGACAGCTATTCTTTGAATATGCACGGATTGATTACGAGTACATTAGAACACATTCCGACAAAGAACTTGAAGAATTCCCGGCTTACCAGGAAGGCAGTATTCCATATGAATTTATTGATATGGTGAATTCACAAGGATATGTGCGCCTGTTTATTGAAAGGCTTGCAAATCCATTCTTGCTTGACGATGATTTTTTGGAAGAAGTAAAAACGGCCAAGTTCAAACACAGTTTATTAAAAAATAGCGAAGATGACGAATAACAATTTACCAATGACGCTCGTAGAGTATTTCTGGAAAGCATCGCAGCAAATTGTGATGTTGACTCCCAATAAGGCACCTAATCCGGATATTGAGGGTTGGGGAAGCGGCTTCTTATTGTTGTATAAAGGCCATCGATTTTTGGTCACATGTGATCACAATGTTCATATGGAAGACGACTATAGCGAGGGTGAACGTAAGGGTATTGATTATGGCGTTGGTATTATTTGCAATTATTCAGATCCGGACAATCCATTAAGTATGGGGCTAATAACTGTGTCTGGTTTTATTTATTACGATACGTTCGATATTGATATGCCAGAATTAACAGAATTGAAGGATGTGACTTTTGCAGAACTAAAGAATGACTTTATGTTGCCTATTTTAACAAATAGATTGTGTGGCTACGATGGCTCAATATGGGTGCATGAAGGAGAACCGAAACTGTTTATCAACGCCGATCACACCGCTGATTTGGACATCAGCAAAGAATATGTAATTACCGGATGTATTAGGAATAAGATTAGTGGAATAGTAATGAATAGGACGACCACTTTCAGGGAAAGAATCACATATGCAGGTACTCAACGCTTCGGGTTAAGCGTATTGGAAAATCCCTCAAATGTGATACTATCTGATTGGAAGGGCCTTAGTGGTTCTCCTGCATTTAATGAAGATGGTAATTTGGTTGGAATGCTTAATGAAGTTGTAGCTGGCAAACAATCTTTATATGTAAACCTATTAAAAGCATACTAAAATTGATTGATTACTATCTGGCAGTCGATGAATGCTCTACCAATAGTGACAAGTGATAATGTCGGTAACATTCCAGAGATTCGTTATTTCACTGCTTAATTTTCAAATTGTTTATTTAAATAATATTTTGAGCACAAAGCATGGCGAAATCTTATAGCTAATTGACATTTACAACTATACTTATGTACAGTCTGTAGCACTTTAATCTGCAATAATCGTTCACTTTTCCATGAAATCAATTGCTTTACTTTATCCCCGTATTCATATATACGTTCATTAAAGTAAAGTCAAAATAAGGGAAGAAAAGAGATGGCTGCGCCATGAAAATGTTTTCAGTCATTTTTCTCTTTTGGCTGCAAATTTTATAAACAATCCGGTTGTAAAGGTCAGTCCCAAACGGCCAGTCCAATCAAGCACCAAACACCACACTTGGACCCCGAAAATATCCGTGAATCCATCCTCGATTTTGCAGCCCGTTTGGGCGAAATAAACCCCAACATGCCCTATCTTTGCAGACGGGGTCTGTCGGGGCTCTAAAGGGCTGTTTTTGCCTTTTTTCCCTCTGTTCGGAGAGAGTCGATAAAAAAAAACGTTAAATCTTAGATTTTTCGCAAAAAAACAAGTAAATTTTTGAGTAGTCTACCTTTTAAGCTGCAAACCATTGATAATCAATAAGAATATGATGATGCATCGGGAAATAAGGTCGTATTACAAACCATAAACATCTATCATATTTAATTAGTAAGGCGTTCATTTTGAGCGCCTTTTCTTTTTGCCTTCATACCATATAATAATGGTTTCTAATGGTTTTTCATTCATTTTTTGTGTCGATTTTGTACCGCATGGGCTGATTTGGGTATTTTGCAATTTGCAAGGTAGTAGAGAGATTTCAATATGGTACAATATAGTTCAATATGATACAACTATTTGCGTCCATAATTGGAGTAATAAATATAGTGTTTAACATAAAAAATGAATGAAAAATGGCAGCAAGCAAAATTAGAATTAAGAAAATCTGCGAATACTGCGGACAAGAATTTTATGCCTTGAAAACATCTACACGCTTTTGTTCAAAATCATGTAATGATAGGGCGTATAAAATGAGACAGAGAGTCAATACTGTTAAAAAGGCAGAATCAGAAAATCTAACAGTATCTCAAGAACATACCTTTAGTGTAATTAATCAAAAAGAATATCTTTCAATAAAAGAAGTTGGAATACTTCTAGGAATCACATCAAGAGCAGTATATAATTATATTTATAGTGGACAACTGAAGGCAATAAAATTGAGTACAAGACTTACCATTATACATAAGTCTGACATAGACTCAATGATGAGTTCTACCCCTTATGTAAAACGAAATAGAATCTCTCACACTCCTATTACTGATTTTTATACTACCGCTGAAGTTGCAAGTAAATATGGAGTAAACGAATCGTGGATATTTAAAGTAGGGAAAGAACAAAATATACCCAAAGTTTTCAAGAGAG